>Ga0316575_10000625_pt1 | contig 10437 bp, 9 predicted proteins | sample J5NA_FD_203072 | JGI IMG/M metagenome (GOLD analysis project Ga0316575, IMG submission 203072) | Rhizosphere microbial communities from salt marsh grasses in Alabama, United States - J5-7_050615r2r3 | ecosystem: Host-associated > Plants > Roots > Rhizosphere | place: USA: Alabama | collected...
GGTCGGCGCCGCAACTGAATATTTTTGGTGTTGGTTTCCCGCTTACGCTAACGCTGGGGTTCATCATCATGATCAATGCTCTGCCCAGCCTTTCGCCCCAGTTCGACAATCTTGTCACTGCTGCCTTTGCGCTGATGCAAGGCATGGCCAGCGGCGCGGGGGGCTGAGGTGGCCGAGCACGAGAACGGGCAGGAACGGACCGAAGAGGCCACCGCGAAGCGCATTCAGGACGCGCGCCGCAAGGGTCAGATTCCGCGCTCCCGCGAGCTGAATACCACGCTCATGCTGGTCGTGTCGGCGGCAACGCTGATTGTCAGCGGCCAAGATATGATCGAACAGATTGGCGAGCTCGCAAGGAATGGCCTGGCCATCGATCGGCGCCTGATCTTTGATCCGCAGGGTGCAATCGAGATGCTGCAACAGGGGGTAGCAGCTGGTCTCAGACTGCTTGCCCCCTTCTTTTTGATTACTTTCGTGGTCGCAATTCTCGCGTCGGTTTCCTTGGGTGGGTGGTCATTTAGCGTTGAGGCGCTTACCTTCAAGTTTGAAAAACTGAACCCCGTGGCCGGTCTGAAACGGATCTTTGCCTGGCGCGGCCTGATGGAGCTTGCCAAGTCGGTGGCAAAATTTCTGCTGGTTGGCGCCGTGGGGGCGCTGCTGCTCTGGAGTTACGCCGACCACTTCGTCGCTTTTGGTTACCAGTCCGCCCACCGGGCGTTGGCCAATGCCGGACAGATTCTGGCGTGGTCGTTTCTTGCCCTGAGTGCCGTGCTCATCGTGGTGGCAATCATCGATGTCCCGTTTCAGCTTTGGGACCATGCGCGCAATCTGCGCATGACCAGGCAGGAGGTGAAAGATGAGGCCAAGGATACGGAAGGCAAGCCCGAGGTCAAGTCGCGGGTCCGCCAATTGCAGCGCGAGCTCGCGCAGCGACGCATGATGGAGGCCGTGCCCAAGGCCGACGTTGTCATCACCAACCCCACTCACTTTGCCGTGGCACTCAAGTACGAAGAAGGACGTATGCGCGCGCCGCGCGTAGTGGCTAAGGGAAGTGATCTGCTGGCCAACCGGATTCGTGCCAAAGCAAGTGATCACAAGGTACCGATCTTTTCCGCGCCGCCGCTGGCGCGAGCACTCTACTACAGCACTGAGCTGGATCAGGAGATACCGGCCGGTCTGTACCTGGCTGTCGCACAGGTGCTCGCATATGTCTACCAGCTCAAGACTGCAGGCCGTTACGGAGGCGAAGTTCCCAGGCCACCCCAGGAGCTCAATGTGCCGCCCGATCTGTATCGGGGGCCCGTGCCATGAAGGCAGATCAACCGGTGACGGATAGAGAGGTGTCGCGATGAACGGCAAAGACTTGATGCTGACCGTGCGTGAGATGAGCCGCAATGGTCTGGGCGCGCCGATGTTACTTGTTGCCATGCTGGCAATGATGGTGGTGCCTTTGCCGCCAATCGCGCTGGACATGCTCTTTACCTTCAATATTGCCCTGGCGCTGGTGGTGTTGATGGTAACGGTCTACAGCCTGCGTCCCCTGGATTTCGGGGTGTTTCCCACGGTTCTCTTGATTGCGACCCTCTTGCGCCTGGCATTGAACGTGGCTTCGACACGCGTCGTGCTGCTGGAAGGGCATGCGGGAGCAGGTGCCGCCGGTAAGGTTATCGAGGCATTCGGTGCCTTCGTTGTCGGAGGCAACTACGCTGTTGGTCTGGTGGTGTTTGCCATCCTCGTGATTATCAATTTCGTGGTTGTTACCAAAGGTGCGGGGCGCGTGTCTGAGGTCAGCGCACGCTTTACCCTCGATGCTCTGCCCGGAAAGCAGATGGCCATCGACGCGGACCTCAACGCCGGGCTGATTACGCAGGATGAGGCGCGGGAGCGGCGCGAGGATATCGTTCTTGAAGCGGACTTTTACGGCGCCATGGACGGTGCCAGTAAGTTCGTCAGGGGCGATGCCATCGCGGGTATTCTGATCCTGTTTATCAACATCGTCGGCGGACTGGCCATCGGTATGTCCCAGCATGCCCTGTCGCTGGCAGACGCTGTGCACAATTACACTCTGCTCACTATAGGTGACGGGCTGGTTGCGCAGGTCCCGTCACTGGTGCTTTCGACTGCAACCGCCATCATCGTCACGCGTGTCTCAAGTTCGGAGACCATGCGTGATCAGGTCGTCAGCCAGTTGTTCGGTAACCCAGGTGCCATCGGCGTGGCAGCCGGGGTAATCGGTCTGCTCGGCCTGATCCCCGGCATGCCAAACCTGGCGTTTCTGACGCTCGCAGCGATCGGGGGCGGGGTCGCCTGGTGGATCGGACGGCGCGACCGCATGGCTGCCGAGCCTCAGTCCGAAGCCCCTGTGGAACCGGCGCGTCAGGAGGCCAGGGAACTCAGTTGGGACGATGTGGCACCGGTGGACATCATCGGACTGGAGGTGGGTTACCGCCTGATCCCGCTGGTGAGTCGTGAACAGGGCGGGCCGTTGATGGATCGCATCAAGGGCGTGCGTAAGAAGCTTTCGCAGGAACTGGGTTTTCTCATTCAACCGGTGCACATCCGCGACAACCTCGACCTGGCGCCCAATGCCTACCGCATTACTCTCTTAGGCGTGCCCGTCGGCGAGGCGGAGATTTATCCCGATAAGGAACTTGCCATCAACCCGGGGCAGGTATTTGGAAGCGTGCAAGGCACCGTGACTCGGGATCCGGCCTTCGGTCTCGAGGCTGTGTGGATAGACGGCGGTCAGCATGACCAAGCTCAGTCGCTGGGCTACACGGTAGTGGACGCCAGCACGGTCGTGGCAACGCATCTCAGCAGTCTCCTGCAGAGCCATGCCCATGAACTGCTGGGTCACGAAGAGGTTCAGCAGTTGCTGGACAACCTCGCTAAGTCGGCGCCCAAGCTGGTCGAGGATCTCGTGCCCAAGATGTTGCCGCTGGGCGTCGTGGTAAGAGTCCTGCAAGGTCTCTTGCAGGAACGGATTCCGGTTCGCGACATGCGGACGATCGCCGAGACGCTGGCGGAACACGCACCGCGCACACAGGACGCCGAAAATTTGACAGCTACCGTTCGGGCCGCTTTGGGGCGCTCAATTGTCCAGCATATCAACGGGATGCAGCCAGAACTGCCGGTTCTCACCTTTGATCCAACTCTGGAACAGATATTGCTTCAGTCATTGCAGGGTGCACTTGAGGGGGGAGCCGGCATTGAGCCGGGGCTGGCCGACCGGATGCACAGGGCTTTGGTGGAACGCACTCAGGAACAGGAGGTTAAGGGTCGGCCAGCCGTCCTCCTCGTTTCGCCCCCCATCCGGCCCTGGCTGGCGCGCCTGGTACGGCACAGCATCCCAGGTCTGCACGTTCTGGCCTACAACGAAGTGCCAGACAACAAACAGATAAAGGTTGTCGCGACGGTAGGCTACCAGCCGCCCGAAATTGCCCAGGCGGTTGGCACTTGACGAGGACGCGAAACCTGACATCGGCATAGATGAGGAAGGCGGAATGAACATCAAACGCTATTTCGCACCGGACATGCGGCAGGCTATCCGCCAGGTGCGGGAAGAGCAAGGACCAGATGCGGTGATCCTGTCCAACCGGCGAGTTGAGAGTGGGGTAGAGCTGGTGGTGGCAGTCGACTATGACGAGTCTCTACTTGACCCCGCGGCACAGAGTGAACTCGAAGCAGCAGTCCCCGCTCGTGCTCCCCAGTCCTCGGCTGCAGCGGCGCACCAGCCAGCAGATGAACCGGCTGCCCAAGCTCCCATTCCCCACCCGTCGAAGCAGGCAGATGGCTGGGCGCGTGATGCTGTCATCGTCGACATGCAGCGCGAGATTCATGAACTGCGCGGTCTACTCGAGAACCAGCTTGCCCACCTGGCCTGGGCAGATTTCGGCCGCCGTCAGCCGCACAGCGCCGAGTTGCTGCGGTGTCTGATGGATTTCGGCTTGCCGGCGGCACACTGTGAGTCGCTGGTCAACCAGCTCGGCGACATTCGGGATACGGATCAGGCCTGGCTCCACGCGCAGAACCTGCTCGCCGAAGAGCTGGTCGTCACCGATGATGACATTCTCGCTCGCGGCGGGATTGTTGCACTCGTCGGACCGACCGGCGTCGGCAAGACAACCACGGTTGCCAAGCTGGCAGCACGCTACGCGCTGCGCAGCGGTCAGCGCAACGTTGCGCTGGTGACGACCGACAGTTACCGCATTGGCGCCCATGAGCAGTTGATCACCTATGGTCGTATCCTGGGAGTGCCCGTGCAGGTTGCTTCTGATGCAGATGAACTGCAAAGCACGCTGAAGAACCTTATGGACCGCAACCTGGTTCTGATCGACACAGCCGGCATGGGGCAACGCGATCTTCGCCTCATTGAGCAGTGTGCGATGCTCTCGGGCACCGGCACGGGGGTCCAGACCTACCTCGTATTGTCTGCGACCACGCAGACTGCGGTGCACGATGAAGTGCTGCGTACTTTTGACCGCACGCCGCTCAAGGGCTGCATTCTGTCCAAGGTTGATGAGGCGATAAGTCTCGGCGGATTGCTGTCGCTCCTGATCCAGAAGCAACTGCCTTTGGCTTATGTCGCCAACGGACAGCGCGTACCCGAGGATCTGCATCCCGCGCGCGGCAAGGATCTGGTTAACCGTGCTGCCCAGCTCGCAGAACAGCTACGGGTTGGCACGGATCATGAAACTCTGGCACAGAGATTTGGCAGGATCGCAGCGAATGCTCACATCTAACATGCGAATGGATCAGGCAGCCGGACTACGGCACATCACTCATCCGAAGCCGGTGCGCGTCATTGCCGTGACGAGCGGCAAGGGCGGAGTGGGGAAGACGAACGTCTCGGTGAATCTCGCGGTCGCACTCGCAGACAGCGGTAGCGAGGTCATGCTCATGGATGCAGACCTTGGGCTGGCCAATGTTGATGTCATGCTCGGGCTTCATCCTGACTATGACCTCTCGCATGTGATTGCCGGCGAACGGACACTCGAAGAGATCATTGTAGCCGGCCCCGCCGGCTTGCACATCGTGCCAGCATCGTCCGGTACCAAAGCCATGGCGGAACTCAGTAGCGTGCAGCACGCTGGACTCATTCGTGCCTTCAGTGAGCTCAGTCACCAGCTGGACGTACTGATCGTCGATACCGCGGCGGGTATCGCCGACAGTGTCGTGAGTTTTACGCGCGCCGCTCAGGAAGTGCTGATTGTGGTCTGCGACGAGCCGGCATCGATCACCGATGCCTACGCCCTTATCAAGGTGCTTAACCGTGACTATGGACTGCCGCGGTTCCGTGTGCTGGCCAACATGGTGCATAGCGCGCAGGAGGGTCGGGAGCTGTTCAGCAAGATCTCCCGCGTCACGGACCGCTATCTGGATGTGACACTCGACTTCGTGGGGGTGATCCCCTTTGACGATTATCTGCGCAAGTCGGTGCAACGCCAGCGGGCCGTCGTCGATGCCTATCCGCGCAGCCGCGCCTCGATGGCCTTTAAAAACCTTGGACAGAAGGCTGAAAAGTGGCCGGTACCCACTGGCGCTGCGGGCCACTTGGAATTTTTCGTCGAACGGTTGATCCAGTCGAGCACTGGCCATTTGGAGATAGCCCCATGAACGGAGCCGCCATGTACGCTGCAAACCAGGAAAATGATCGAGACGATTTGGTCACGCTTCACGCACCTTTGGTAAAACGCATCGCCTATCACTTGATGAGTCGTTTGCCACCCAGCGTCCAGGCCGATGACCTGATTCAGGCAGGTATGATCGGGCTGCTCGAGGCGGCGAGGAATTATGACCCGGCACAAGGCGCGAGTTTCGAAACCTATGCCGGTATCCGGATTCGTGGCGCCATGCTGGATGAAATCCGCCGAACGGACTGGACACCACGTTCGGTGCATCGCAAGGCGCGCCAGGTTGCTGAAGCGGTGCGCCAGATCGAGAATGCTAAAGGCCGTGATGCCCGCGATGTGGAAGTCGCTGAGCTGCTTGGCATCGATATTAATGAGTATCACCGTATTCTGCAGGATTCGACTGGCTGCCGGATATTTAGTTTCGAGGACCCTGGCGGTATGGGCGAGGACCAGGACCTGCGCGGTGCCGAACATCCCAACGAGCCACTGAATCACCTCCAGCACGCTGATTTTCAGAAGTCCCTGGCCAAGGCCATCGAGGGACTGCCGGAACGGGAGCGCCTGGTGATGGCGCTGTATTACGACGAAGAGCTGAACTTGCGGGAAATTGGTGAAGTGCTGGGTGTCAGTGAATCGCGCGTCTGTCAGATTCATGGTCAGGCCCTGATCCGGTTGCGGGCTCGCATGAGCGAATGGGTTGGGAATAAGGGTTAACTGATTGGCGGTGGTAAGCGTTTTCACCATGTGTAGCGGCATCGAGAACGCGACCCGAGGCGCGCGAATTGCGAACGAAGGTGCAGCGGATAGTGGCGGCGCCGCGACAGGGCGGTTTGGCGACCACGCCGGGGTCGGAGTCGATCTTTTCGTGCGGCACGGCCTCTCGGCCAAGTGGTGCATCGTCCTTGGGTCTGTAATGAGCGCTGCTGTTCCGACCTGGGAAGCAATCGCGAGTCATTCACTAATCTAGGGATACTGAGTTTTCAGCGTCATGGATACGCTCAGCATCGCCGGATTAGTGATTGCACTTGCCGCCATCATTGGCGGTAACCTGCTGGAAGGTGGACACACAGATTCACTGATACAGTTAACTGCCTTTGTGATTGTAGTCGGCGGCACCGTTGGGGCGATCATGGTGCAGGTGCCCTTGTCGACATTCGTGCGTTCCCTTCAGCTTGGACGCTGGGTCTTCAGGCCCCCGCATTTCGAGCCAAGAGCCACAATCCGCAAGATTGTTCAGTGGAGCAATATTGCCCGCAAGGAAGGTCTGCTCGGACTCGAGAACATCGCCGAACGCGAGACGGACTTGTTTGCCCGCAAAGGTCTGCAACTGGTCGTAGATGGCAATGAGCCGGAGACCATTCGTTCCATCCTGGAGGTGGATGTGGACAGTCATGAATACCGAGACATGCAAGCAGCGCGGGTATTTGAGGGCATGGGTGGTTATGCGCCAACGATCGGCATCATCGGGGCGGTGCTCGGCCTCATACACGTGATGAACAACCTCGCGGATCCTGAGATGTTGGGGGACGGTATCGCTGTCGCCTTTGTGGCGACGATCTACGGTGTCGGGCTGGCAAACCTGTTCCTGTTGCCGGCTGCGAGCAAGCTCAAGGGCTATATCCACAGGCAGGCGCAGTTTCGTGAGATGGTTATCGAGGGTCTCGTGTCCATTGCCGAAGGGGAAAACCCGCGGAACATCGAAACTAAGCTGCAGGGCTACTTGTTAATGGTGTGACACTCATGGCGCGTAGAAGGCGATGGGAAGAATCGGAAAGACATGACCGCTGGTTGGTGTCATACGCCGACTTTATTACGCTGTTGTTCGCCTTTTTTGTCGTCATGTACGCAGTATCCTCGGTCAACGAAGGAAAATACCGGGTGCTTGCGGATTCGCTGACGTCAGCCTTCGGCAGCGCGAATCCTTCGCTGGTTCGGCTCGGAGCGGTTCCCATCGCCGTAGGGCAGAATCAGATGGCAACGAGTAATAGTCCGAGTCTGGTCCAGCTGCCGATCCACGGAGAACCGGTCTTTGCGGCCTCGGATGAGGCCGAGTATCCGATGCGGGCACCGGGCTTTACCGATCCGCAGCTCGATCGACTCGCCGACAGGTTGCGGCAGGATCTGGGAACTCTGATTGCCGACGATCTGGTTGAAGTGCGGCATAAAGGACGACGCCTGGAAATTGAGATCAAGAGCAGTCTGCTTTTCACCAGCGGCAGCGCCCGCTTGGCGCCCGCGGCGTTCAGGCTGCTCGAACCCGTCGCGGAGATGTTGCAGCCCTATGCCAATCCCGTCAACGTGGAAGGCTTCACGGACGACCGGCCAATCCACACTTCGACCTTTCTCTCCAACTGGGAACTGTCTGCGGCGCGGGCGGCGAGTGTCGTGCACCTGTTCAGCGACTACGGAATTGATCCGGCACGCATGGCTGCTATCGGCTACGGCCAGTTCCGACCTGTGGCAGACAATCTGACACCTGAGGGGCGATCTCGTAACCGTCGCGTGGTGCTGGTGGTGCTGCCGGAGAAGCCAGGACGCTGGTACCGCACGCGCGACGCGGCTTCATCTGCGAACCTGGCCGTACCTGGCGCGCCGGAAACATTGCCGCCTTCCTGATCTGAAATTCCCACGGGGGGCGTGGTGCCCGCCCGCTCGAGCCCGGCGCCGGCATCCGGGATCCCCCGAGAGATCCGGTCGAGAGCGCTAAAAACTGATCTGGCGCGAATCTGTGGCACAGATAATGCAACCGTTACAATGCGGTGCAACTGACTGCCTGGTGTATGACGTTTTTGCGTCGACTGGTGGTAGAACGCCCCGGCTTTCGGGCCGCGGGTACGGCTTCACAAGTAAAGAGGGAGACCTGGTGGTGGATCTGAGCAGGATTGAAAGCCCGCCAACACCGATCTATCCGGTCAAGCCGACCAAGCCGGTCAGGCAGCGCCACACACCGCCGCGGCGCGCTCCGCAACAGAAAAAGGACAATTCGCAGGACGGGGACGAAAAGCATCAGGATCGTCGACGCATCGATGAGTTCGCCTAGGGTTCGCATGAAACATTGGTCTCAGGTCGTCAGTCATGAATATGAGCATTTCCTTCGCCGGCATGTCGATTGAGACGTGGCTGGTCGTACTCTTACTGATTGGGCAGATCCTGGCGTGGCGCCAATTAAGGCAGCTGCAGCGGCGCCAGACAGGCAACGGAGAAGCGCTGCAGCATGCGCTTGACGACCTTGATGCTTTCGAGAAGGCAGCCATACAGGCAGGCGAGCAGCTGGTGCGTCTGGAACAGAAAGTCCGGGGCTTGCTCGACCGTCAGGATCAGATGGAGTTGCGGACCAGCGGCTCTCGACCCTATTCCCACGCGATTCAGCTCGTGCAGCGCGGGGCATCCGTCGACGAACTGATTGCCATGTGCGGTCTCACCCGCGGCGAGGCGGAATTGATCTGCATGCTGCACGGAACGCGCGCAGCCCATGCCAAGTCGGGACAGGATTCAATCTCCCATTAAGCCGGATCACCGGGCACTTTGCCGGACAGATAGTAGGCAAACGCGATTACCTCGGCAACGGCACGGTACAGGTTTTCAGGGATCTCGTCGCCCAGTTCTATCAGTGACAGGATCTGCACCAGGTGCTCATCTTCGTGCAGCGGCACGCCGTGGCGCTGCGCGGCATCGATGATCTGCTGCGCAACCTGATCGCGGCCCTTGGCAGTCACCAGCGGTGCATTGCTGCCGTCATAGTGCAGCGCCACGGCAATATCGCTTCTGGAATTCGTTTCCCGCTTCATACCTGCTCATCCAGCAGACCGCTGCGTTGCGTCACGAACGGTGGCGTGCTCGATGCCCCCTGGTGACATCCTAGGTGCATAACCTCTAGACCCAGCGCCTCCAGGCGGCAGCGCAGGTGCGGAAGATGCTTCTCCACCACGGGCACCGTAGCCTTGGTCTCGGCCACGAATACAGTGGAAACGGTCTCGCCTGCCAGCTTGACACGCACCTCCATCGAACCCAGGTTGGGTAGCACGAACTGCAGAACCGCGGACCATCTGCCATCAGCCGGCTTGTTGTTGTCTTGTTCCCCTGTACCGTCTCGCCGCAGGTGGAGTTGCCATGTGTCGATCTGCTCACCGCGACGGACTGGAAGTTCTACCAGCCATTCGGGTGACAGTGGGCGATCCTGGTTCAAGGAAGAAAGCTGATTGAGCCGCATTCTGGCCAGTGCCGATTCCGCGTGTTCCACCAGGTCGAGCGACGGCAGCGGCTGCAGGCCTGCCGCGGCCAGCAAGACCCTGCCGGCCGGTTCACGCACCTGGCCGCCCAGGATTCCCTGGGTTGGCGCCGAATCGGATTTCGTCGTAAGTGTGCTTGCCGATGATTGCGCCGCAGGTGAGGAGCGAGAGAGACGAGACCCAGGGCGAGCCCTGGTCGGCGTGATCGTTGCCGCCAAATTTCGCAAGGCATCGATGAGTCGGAGCAGATTCGCCTTTAGATCCTGGGTCAGGTCGGCCTGCGCCCCGCTGTTTGATGCCAGCCGTGACTCCAGGAGCAACCCGCTGTTGCGCAAGGTCCGGCGAAGACCGTCGGTGCTGCCGAGTTGACGATAATCGGGAAGGCGGCCAATGAGATTTCTGGCCATCTCCAGCACCATCGGCGATGCGTTGCCCGGCCTCGTGAGGAACTGCGCCAGCTGGCTGAAAAGATGCGAAAGGGGTCTCTGGCGGGGCAGGGCGTTGCGCAGCGCCACCTTAACAGGATCCGGCGGATCCGTCTTAATGAGTCTGAGCGATGGCACGTGTCCGAGCGC
>Ga0316575_10000627_pt1 | contig 10413 bp, 11 predicted proteins | sample J5NA_FD_203072 | JGI IMG/M metagenome (GOLD analysis project Ga0316575, IMG submission 203072) | Rhizosphere microbial communities from salt marsh grasses in Alabama, United States - J5-7_050615r2r3 | ecosystem: Host-associated > Plants > Roots > Rhizosphere | place: USA: Alabama | collected...
GCCGCATATACAAGGAAGATGTCGTTTCGCTATAGTCGACTATGCGGAACGGCATCTGACGCAGTAGATGCGGTGGAATCGGAAATCCCGCAGGGTTTCAAATTATTGAAATTCGAAATGTCAGAATACTTTAATAATGTTGTTAAAATAACCATTTCAAAAATTTGAAACGCTCCGCTTAGGTTCTAATAAGTTGAATTGCCCATTTACATTGTTACAACCGATATGCAGGAAAAAATATTTCGACAACAATGACATTGCGAACTTCAAAAGCAATTTGAATGCCATGCGAAACAAAAATATTCTACAAATAATAATGTGCTGATTTATTAATGTAAATTAGACAACGAATGACTTTTGAACGGGGAGACGAGTGATCAGATATTGCATTTGCGCAATTCATGTCGTTGCACAAATGCAATGATGCAATATTACACTTCAATTGAGGTTAAGCGGCAGGCATGTTGGACTGATCGGTTTATTTGGGTATTGTGATATTTAAGCGCTTCATCTTGCGCCACAGGGTCGAGGGATGAATGCCCATTTGGGCGGCGGCTCGCTTTCGGCTCCAGTTATTTTTCCTCAACGACTCATAAATAAAGTTTTTTTCCAATTCATCCATCGAAAGCCCATTTAAATTAGACTCTAGAGGTGGTGTCGGAACCGGACCGGCTCGGGGCTGCTGGAGGGTTTCGGGTAGGTGCGTTACTTCAACGAAATGATTTTTACACACGACGGTGGCATATTCGATGATATTTTCCAATTCTCGAACATTGCCTGGAAAATCATAGGACATCAGCACCTTCATCGCCTCATGGGACAGGCCTTGAATTTCTTTGTCCTGAAAGCTGCCGTATTTTTTCAAAAAATGCGCAGCAAGCAGCGGAATATCTTCCCTTCGCTTTCTTAAAGGTGGGAGAACAAGCTTGACGATATTGATTCGGTAATAAAGATCGTCTCTAAAAGAGCCCTCATTCACCATTTTCAGCAGGTTTTTATTGGTGGCCGCCAAGACGCGGACATCGGCCTTTTCCGATTTGGTGCTTCCGAGAGGCTCGTATACTTTGTCCTGGAGGACCCGTAAAAGTCGCATCTGGAGCATTGGGGAAATATCCCCGATTTCATCCAAAAACAGGGTTCCTTTTTCAGCCATGGCCAACCGGCCGGGTTTATCCCGTTTGGCATCTGTAAAAGCACCGGCTTTGTATCCAAAAAGTTCCGATTCGAGGAGTGTATCGGGCAAAGCACCGCAGTTGACAGTAACCATCGGACCGTTTTTTCGGTGGCTGAGTGAATGGATAGCTCTGGCAAAAAGCTCTTTTCCCGTACCGCTTTCACCCTCTAAGAGGACCGTTGTATCGGACCCGGCGACCAGTTCCAGCATGCCGAATAAACGCCGCATTTCCTGATTTTTGGTGATGATGTCCAAAAAGGTATGATGGTTGGCCAATTCCTTTCGCAATTCTTCTATCACGCTTAAATCACGGAAGGTTTCTACGCCGCCGACCACGTTTCCTTTTTCATCTTTCAAAATGGCCGTAGAAATGCTGACTGGAATACGATCTCCTTTTGAATTCACGATAAATATATGCTGGTTGATAATAGGCTTTTTGGTTTTGATGGTACTTTTTAAAGAACATTCTTTTTCACATATACTGGCCTTAAAAACCTCCCAGCAATATCGACCGATGGCTTCCTCTTTTTTGATACCCGTAATCTTTTCGGCGGCCCGGTTAAAGGAAGTAATCTTCCACTCGGTATCAACGGTAAAGACACCGTCGGCTATGGAATCCAATATGATTCTCGTCTGATTATGGATTTTTTCTATCATTATAAAAACCGTGATATATCCGGAAGATATTTCAGTCCGGCATCATTAAGGTAATACATTACCTAATCTATTTCAGGCAACTTTAACTGTCAAGCAATCTTGCCGGCCGTCTGCCCGCGATAAATAAGGCGCTTGCTTATCGATGGTGATTAAAAGGATGTATTATTTGCTGATATCGCTCTTGCAGCAACTCTCCGGTGCAGCGCATGCCGATTCACATCCCACGGTCTTGAGATCGCTGTAACCGTTATTATATTCATCGATGGCTTTGTGAAGGGTTTTGACGGCGAGCTGAATGCAGTGGTGCTTTTTGGCCGGGATGTCGACAAGTTGATTAAAAACATCGCCGTCATTCAGATTTCTTGCCTCTTCGAGACTTTTGCCTTTAGTAAGGTCCACAGCAGCCATAGCCGCTGAAATGGCGCCCGGACAGCCCAGCACCTGGTATCTGATATCCGTAATCTGATGATGGTCGATTTTGAGAAAGATTTTCATGGTGTCCCCGCAGGACCCCAGCATTTCCGACTCTTGATCGGCATCGGACAAACTTCCCATGTACGGCTGTTCCAAATAATATTGAACGGCTTTCTCCGAGTACCCGCAATCTAAAAGCATTTCTCGTTGATCTTTGGAATCCGATTGAAAAATAATTTTGGTTTGATCTTGCTCGGCATTTTTGGATGGGTACATGGTATGGCTCCTTAGGGCTTAATATTCATTATTTCAAATTTACCGTGTTACAATATGTCGATTCATCATCTCTGTCAAGTCTGCACTGTGATTTCTTTAATCAATTGATAATATAATAATAAAGCAAATTATTTCATGAAGACAAAATCTGTGATAAACAACCTTCAAAGCGCTTGCCACAGCAATAAAAAAATATTATGACATCTAAAAATCGCAACCTAATTTGTAGAAGTGGTTTCAAAACTTTCAATCGGGTTTAAGGTCAAGGCGGACTGAGGCGGCCAACCGCAGGAATATCGGGAATATTTTGAGGATTGGCCACCTCAGTCCAACACAGCTTGTCCCGTCGTAGCTATCGCGAAGATGGAAGATTGAGCCCGAGGGGAAGTTTTGAAACCACTTCTAAGACTTAAGCATACGGAGAAACCGATGATAAAATTATTGTTGGTCACACCCGACCAAGAATCCTTCCGCGATTTTACGGTCGCTTTAATCAAAAATGACGATGTTGAAATGTCCTGGGCTGCCACCGGGCAGGAGGGTCTGACAATATTATCAGAAACCCCTGTTGATCTTGTCATCGTTGATGACAGCGTTGGTGATATGACCGGTATCGAATTTATGAAAAAACTGCTTTCAATAAACCCGATGATCAATTGTGCTGCGGTTAGTCCGCTGTCCCATGAAGCGTTTCATGAGGCCAGCGAGGGACTTGGCGTACTGGCACAGTTGCCTGTTGCCCCCGGTAAACCGGATGCAGAAAATTTGCTAAAGCATCTGAAAGATCTTAAAAATCTCCTGAACGCCAAAATTTAAAGACGGCGTCGAAGAACTTATCTTGGAATCCATAGATATCGTTGAACCCCAGGCCGATGGAAGTTTCCGGCTGGTGAGCATTTTGGGCGAGCAAAAAATTATCAAAGGAACACTTAAAGGGATGAACCTGGTAGATCACAAAATCGTTTTTGCCCGATAAGTTTAGAGAGCGAACAGTTGTTTATATTCCTTTAATCACTTGACAAAAAGACGATAAGCTGTATATTATGAGCATAAGCTCATAATATTTTTTAAATGTAAATACTTATAACATGAAAGAAAATCAATCCCTTCAGATATCCCCGCGCGTGACCGATATCATTTTGCAGAGTATTTCAGACGGCGTATTCACCGTGGATCATAAATGGCGCATTACTTCGTTCAATCGCGCTGCGGAAAAGATCACCGGTATCCGTCGCGACGAAGCATTGGGGAAATATTGCTGGGAAGTGTTTCGTTCCAACATGTGCGAAACCGACTGTGCGCTTCGTCGAACGATGAAGCAGGGAAAGCCCTTTGTTGATACTTCAACCTATTTTATTAACAGCGATAAACGTCGGATTCCCGTGGTGGTCTCAACTTCACTGCTTAAAGACAAAGACGGTACCGTGCTGGGCGGAGTCGAAACGTTTCGCGATATGAGCCTCGTGGAAGCGCTGCGCAAAGAACTCCAAGGCCGTTTTCAAATTGGTACTATGGTCAGCCGCAGCCAATCCATGCATAAAATATTTACAATTCTACCCCAGATATCGGAAAGCGACAGTACGGTATTGGTCCAAGGAGAAACGGGCACCGGTAAGGAACTTCTTGCACGTGCTATCCATAATTTGAGCTCCCGGCACGACAAGCCGTTTGTCGCTATCAACTGCGGCGCCTTACCGGATACGTTGCTGGAATCCGAACTTTTCGGATACAAGGCCGGGGCCTTTACCCATGCCGTAAAAGACAAGCCCGGCAGCTTTGCCCTTGCCGAAGGGGGCACCGTTTTTCTGGATGAGATCGGTGATGTAAGTGCTGCATTTCAGGTACGTTTGCTGCGCGTTCTCGAGGAGGGAGAATTTCAACCATTAGGGAGTGTTAAAACAGTCAAAGCAAATATCCGTGTCATAGCGGCAGCCAATAAAGATCTTCCCACTCTGGTCGAAAATGGTCAGTTCCGGGAAGATCTTTATTATCGCATCAATGTTATACGACTCACACTTCCGCCCCTTCGAGACCGTAAGGAAGATATCCCGCTTCTTATTCATCGGTTTATCGCAAAGATGAACAATATACGCGCAAGAGCCGTAACCGGAATAGATAAAAAAGCGCTGGAGCTTCTGATGTCTCATAATTACCCGGGTAATATCAGGGAATTGGAAAATATCATCGAACACGCCTTTGTACTCTGTGCCAACGGTAATATCCTGCCGCAACATTTGCCGGACGAGTTTATATCTCAAACGCTGACCTCAGCCGATCATAACAACCTGGGAAACGAGCTTAAATCAGCCGAAGCACGGGTGATTATTGATGCCCTTAAACGAAACAATTATAGCCGGTTGGCGGCAGCTCATGATCTCGGACTGCACAAAAGTACGCTTTTTCGAAAAATAAAAAAACTCGAAATTACACTTCCTAAAATCGACGGCCGTTCAGCATCTCATTAAAGTTGCAATATTGCAACTTTACATCTGCATACCGTCGCATTTCCGCTATGATTTCCATGATTTTCTGTTTTGCACAAACAGATATGGATAATCATATCCTATTGTATTTTATATCTTTTCTATTTGACAGCAATTACTACTGCGGCATGGCATGGTGATTGCACTTCCTTTGAACAGAAAGGGGCAGACCACAATATGAAAATGGCGCTAACTGTATGGGAAAATCGGATTTCTCCGGTGTTTGATGCCGCGCAAATGCTGCTTGTGGTGGAAATTGAAAACAACAAGATCATCAGCAGGCATTACGAACCGCTTTACCCTGAATTACCCGCACGTCTGGCTGGAAGGCTGGCGGAAATGAATGTTGCCGTTCTTATTTGTGGCGCCATCTCGGAAATGCCTGCAAACATACTTGAAGCAAACGGCATAAAACTTGTTCCGTTTATTACCGGTGACGCCGGTGAGATCATCGATGCTTATGTAAAAGATGTTCCGTTTATGACGGCATTCTCAATGCCGGGATGCCGTCGTAAACGTCACAGATATGCAGGAAAAGGGAAAAGGCATGGCGCTCATTTTGCGCTTGGAAAGGAGGTGATACACATGCCGAAAGGCGATGGAACAGGACCCCAAGGCCGAGGACCAGGAACCGGAAGGGGCCAAGGCGGATGTAAACCCGGCAAGGGAAGTAGAAAATCAGGAATAAATATCGGCCAGAGACCAGCAGGTGGCAAAGGTAGAGGACAGGGCCGAGGCAAAGGTGCCGGAATAGGTCGAAATCCGGAAGGATTTCCGGAAAAACAAAACACGTAATTATACATTACAAAAAGATAATTTTCTATTTTAACTATTTAACAATCTCTTTTGAATAAAGGAGGTGATCGTAATGCCAGGATTTGATCGAACCGGTCCAATGGGCTTCGGCCCGATGACCGGCGGACGAAGAGGTATTTGCAATCCCGTAAGCATGGGATATGGCCGTGGATTTGCCGGAGCTTTCGGTTTCGGTAGAGGCATGGGACTTGGCCGCGGTTTTAGGGGCGGTTTCGGCAGAGGCATGGGGCGTGCATTTGGGAGGAACTTCTGGAATCAACCGCCATATTATCCGGCATATGAACAAGGCCCTGAAGATGAACTGAATATGCTGAAGGCCGAGGCGAAAGCCCTAAAGGACAACCTTGAAATGATCAATCGAAGAATTGCCGATCTGGAAAAATCTTCGGAATAATTGTTTCAAATTGATAAAGGGGCTTGTAGTCATTGGGAGCAGGCCCCTTTATCCTGTTATATAAAAATATTGTTTTTAATCTTTATCAAATAAGGAGTATGTCCATGCCTATTTTTGAATATCTTTGTCTGGACTGCGGAAAAACCTGCGAAATTCTTATGGTCGGTTCGAATGATTCACCAAGATGCAATTCCTGTAATAGTCATCACTTGAAAAAACTTCTTTCAGCCCATTCATCCATGTCCGGCCTCTTTAAAAATAATATACCCGGTTTTGGAGATACCACCTGCTGCGGATCATCTCCCGGGGACGCAGGCTGCGCAGGGCCCGGTAGCTGCTGTGGGAAGAATTTGGATAAGGTGTAAGAAGATGACAAAAGCCAAAGGTATGATTACGGTCCATGTGAATGTTGAAATTGCGGCTGTATCGCTGCAAACAATTGTTGAAAACTTGAAACATATTGCAGGCCGAGATGAGAAAGGCTTATACCGCGTGGATACCGCCGATAAAGTGAGTGAACTGATTTCCAGATTTCTTCAAGAAAACGACTTTGAAGGTTATGTTAAACATATCGAGAACTATTAACATATTCTCTTGGTATGGAAGCTTAATTCGTTAGTTCGTTATTTTATAAAACAAATTCCGACATAGGAGAAAATAGAAATGAAAATAGCCGTCACATCTACGGGGCCCGCGCTCGATGATCAGATCGATCCACGTTTTGGCCGGTGCGCCTATTTTGTTATTGTGGAGACCAATGACATGAGTTTCGAGGCCTTTGATAACGAGAGTATCGCCTTGGGTGGAGGCGCCGGTATTCAATCGGCCCAGTTTGTGGCATCCAAAGGGATAGATGCCGTAATAACGGGAAACTGCGGCCCCAAAGCGCTTCAAACACTTTCTGCCGCCAATATCCAGATTTTTGCAGGACAGACCGGCACCGTCAGAGAGGTCGTCGAAAGATACAAAAGGGGGGATATCAAGTCTACAGACACACCCAATGTCTCTGATCACTACGGCATGGGAAACGGTTCAAATATGGACCAGTGGATGAGAAAAGGCTGCGGTGGCGGCATGGGAATGGGCCGTGGAATGGGAATGGGCCGTGGAATGGGGATGGGCCGTGGAATGGGGATGGGCCGTGGAACGAACCCTTCAACTTGGAACATTTCGCATCAGTCCGGTGCTACCATGTTATCAAAAGAAGAAAAGCTGAGGCGACTTAAAAATCAGGCCGATGAATTACGTCAGCAGATTGAAGATTTAGAATCAAGTATGAAGGCCTTGGAAGAGAAATAGCAACGCTGTCGACACATAAAAGACCTTGAAGTGGTTTCAAAACCTTCAATCGGGTTTAAGGTCAAGGCGGGCTGAGAAAGCCAACCGCAGGAATATAGGGAATATTTCGAGGATTGGCTGGCTCAGTCCAACACAGAGATTGAGGCCGAGGGGAGGTTTTGAAACCACTTCTAAAGGCGTTCTCAAAAACATTCTGACGTAATACCGGAGGGTAATGATCCATGGCAAAAGGACATATCAATCGACAGGATCAACGGCAGCAGGATCTGGAAATTAAAGAAAGACTGGACCACATCAAGAACAAAATTCTGGTGATGAGCGGCAAAGGCGGCGTTGGGAAAAGCAGTATTGCTGCATACTTATCGGTGGCATTGGCGAAAAAAGGGTACAGAGTGGGTCTTATGGACGTGGATCTTCACGGGCCCAGTATTCCCCACATTCTGGGCCTCAAAGGAGATATCGATCCGGGCAGCATGGATGGAAAAGCCCGGCCCGTCAAATACCTTCAAAATATGGACGTGATTTCCATTGAATCGCTTTTGGGGGAAAATAAAGATGCGGCAACGATCTGGAGAGGACCCCTTAAAATCGGCGTTATCAGACAGTTCATCGCAGATGTCGAATGGCCGGATCTCGACTACATGATCATCGACTCTCCTCCCGGCACCGGTGACGAGCCATTGACCGTGGCTCAGACCATACCCGATGCAAAAGCCGTCATTGTGACGACCCCCCAGGAAATCTCACTTGCCGATGTCAGAAAATCAATCAATTTTTGTCGCCAGGTCAATATGGAAATCTTAGGTCTTGTAGAAAATATGAGCGGACTCGAGTGTCCTCATTGCGGAAAAATGGTTGAAATATTCAAGACCCGGGGCGGGATGTTCACCGCGAAAAAAGAGGGCCTGAGACTATTGGGTACACTGCCTTTTGACCCGGTGGTTGTATCAATGGGTGATATGGGAAATGTGGGGCTTCTGGACGACGGGAAGCTTTTAATTATACAGGAGTTCAACAAAATAGTAGATGAAATTATTAAATTTACAAAAATTGAGACAAAGACGATTCCTGAACCGAAAGAGCCAATTCCGATCATAACAAAGTATTTTAAAGATTCAAAATTACTTGTTATCCCCGTATCCGCAGGAAAACTTTCATCCCATTTTGGTCATTGCAAACAATTCGCATTTATAGAGATTCAAAACGGAAAAATAGTAAAAACAGAAATGCTTATCCCACCGGCCCATGAACCGGGATTGCTCCCCCAATGGCTTAGCAAGCAAGGGGTTGACATTGCGATCGCGGCAGGAATGGGAGAACGGGCTCAACAGCTTCTGGAGAAAAGTGGCATCGAGGTGATTATTGGTGCGCCGATGGATTCCCCGGCGTCCCTGGCAAAACGGTATCTATCCGGCACCCTGGTAACGGGTGCCAATGTCTGTGATCATTAGATCAAATACATTATGTATTTTGAGTATGATCAAACCGCAAAAGCAGCTTAATGGACACTTTCGTATAAATACAAAAAAATAATGAAAACATACCTCGACTGCTTTCCTTGTTTCATAAGTCAAGCGCTTCGTGCCGCAAGGATAGCAACAAATGATGAAAAAAAGATAAAAACGATATTAGATGAAGTCGGGATGATGCTGAAAAACATACCGCTCGGTTGCCCTCCTCCGGAAAGCGCAAGATTGATCTATCATAAGGTTAAGAAAATTACAGGAAATTTAGATCCATACAAAAAAATAAAAAAAGAAAGCACGCAAAAGGCCCTGTCATTGTATCCTTTTTTAGAAAATCGACTTGAAAAATCGAAAGACAGGCTATTGACGGCAATTCAAATAGCAATTGCCGGAAATGTCATCGATTTTGGCGCCGATTGGGATTTCGATATAGAAAGTGAGACCTATAAAGTTCTTGAAATGAACTTTGCGGTTTGTGACTACAATAGATTTAAAAGAAATTTGGATAAGGCGCCTAACGTCCTGTATATTGCAGATAATGCCGGTGAATGTGTTTTTGACAGAATCTTAATAAATGAAATACAAAAGCCGGTAACTTATGTTGTCAGAGGTATGCCGATTATCAATGATGCCACGTATGAAGATGCTGTTCAGGCGGGCATTGATAGGGTTGCGACCATATTGTCTTCCGGAACTGACGCTCCTGGAACGGTTCTTGAAACATGCAATCCGGAATTTAAGAACGTTTATAAAGATTCAAAATTCATTATCAGTAAAGGGCAAGGAAACTATGAAGCGCTTTCTAAAGAAAAACGCGCGATTTTTTTCCTATTAAGGACAAAATGCACTGTCGTTGCCGATGATATCGGCGTTTGTAGAGGTGATATCGTGTTAAAAGGACCTGATGATTATAACTCTTAAATCTTGCATGCCTAAATCTTAAATGATTCAAAATGAGCGATGTCCGTATGTGTCATACATGAACGAACTTCAAATAAAAACCATGCTACTTTTCACATCATTTTCTTTTGACCAAAACATCCCTATCCTTTTTCAATGAAACCTTCAAGCTGTTGGCAACAAAATTCGATGTTTTTCTGAAAGTGGTTTAAAAACAGAATGCCTGAATGTTTTTGGCAATAACGGTTGAACGACAAACTAAAATAACAGGAGGTTTTTTGGGTGTATCTTGAATGGCATGCTTTTTGCTCTTTAAATTTTTGGTTCATGAAATCCGCGGTGGCCAATGATTAAAAAAGCGAAAGGATTACCAATGTTTCAAGGACTTACCCAGGAAGAAGAAATCCATATTGAAGAGATCACCTTAGAACTGGAAGCCTTTGAAAAACAAAGAGGGAATCTGATCCCCATCCTCCAGATGGTTCAAAGCAAACTGGCCTATCTCCCTCCCGAAGCCCTAGCAATGGTGGCGCA
>Ga0316575_10000628_pt1 | contig 10408 bp, 7 predicted proteins | sample J5NA_FD_203072 | JGI IMG/M metagenome (GOLD analysis project Ga0316575, IMG submission 203072) | Rhizosphere microbial communities from salt marsh grasses in Alabama, United States - J5-7_050615r2r3 | ecosystem: Host-associated > Plants > Roots > Rhizosphere | place: USA: Alabama | collected...
AAAGGGGGAGGAGCGCTCTCTTCCCTTCCCTGGTGGGAGGGATTGAGGGAGGAAAAAGGGGGATAAAATAGAGCCGTTATTCACCAACGGTCAACGGACTACCGACAACGGGCTATTTTTAATCCGCCTTGCGCCTCAAGAAGGTCGGGACATCCAGTTCGCTGTCTTCTGCTGTTAATCTCCGGTGCCCTCTGTAGACGGCGCCCGCGGACTCTCCCACAGCTCTTTGCTGACGAATAAAGGTCGGTTCCTCGTAATCAACGATGTCTCTTTCCAGATCATCAGGCGTAATATCACGAACTTTGCCTCTTAACTGCAGGTCGACCGCGTTGCTCACGATTTCGGTTTGCTGTTCTTTCGTACCGATGCCCGTTGCCAGAACGGTAACGCGCATCTCATCGCCGAGGCTGTCATCAATAGAGGTGCCCCAGAAGATGTCGGCATCATCGCCGACCTCAGCGTGGATGCGCTCTGAAGCTTCAGCCACTTCTTCAAATTCCATGTCACTGTTACTGGTGATGTTCATCAAAACACCTTTTGCACCGGCAATCGGTATGTCTTCCAGAAGCGGATGCGACATGGCCCGTTCGGAGGCTTCAACCGCCCGGTTTTCACCGCTGGCAATACCGATTCCCATAATGGCCATGCCCGCTTTGGACATGGTGGTCTTGACATCTGCAAAATCCAGGTTCACCAGACCGGGCATCATGATCAGATCCGTGATACCCTTGACGGAATGCAGCAGGATCTCATCCGCCCTCAAAAACATCTCCATCAGCTTCGCATTTTTAGGCGCCAGGCCTCTCAGTCGGTCATTGGGTATGGTGATGGCCGTATCCACCACCATTTTCAAACTATCGATGCCGTCGTCGGCCAGTTTGGTTCTTTTTTTGCCTTCGAACGCAAACGGTTTGGTAACGACCGCAACCGTCAGGGCACCCATATCTTTGCAGATTTCGGCGATCACCGGCGCCGCGCCGGTTCCGGTACCGCCGCCGAATCCGGCGGTGATAAATACCATGTGACTGTCGCTCAGGGCCTCCCGCAGCGCTTCTTCACTTTCAAGGGCGGCATCGCGGCCGATTTGAGGATTGGCCCCGGCGCCAAGACCTTCGGTCAGTTTTTCGCCCATCTGAATTTTGACGGGAGCCCTTGAAATTTCAAGGGCCTGGCTGTCGGTATTGGCCGCAATGAATTTTACGCCCTGCAGATTGGATGCGATCATATTATTGACTGCGTTACCGCCTGCACCACCGACACCAATTACTTTGATTTTTGCTGATTTTTCCTGATCCACATAGGTAAACATGTCAGCCTCCTGATAGTTAAAAGTTAGTTTAGAGTTTCTTCCGATGATAGTTATCAAAAAGTTTAAACCAGAGCGCTCAACTCCAGCTTTAGAAATTCGAAGCACGAATATCGAAACACGAAACAAATCCGAATATCCAATGACCGAAATTCAAAACGTTTAGAACATTTGAATTTAGGAATTCGATATTGTTTAGGATTTCGGATTTAGTGTTTCGAATTTTAAATTTGTTTAAATTCATTTACTTTAATATTCACCTCAATTTGATATAGACCCTTAGACGACATCATTGAACCAGCGTTTCATGCGTGTCATGACGCGGTTAAAAATATTTTTATCTCGAATTCTGAATTTGCGCGAATCTTGATTGCGCGCACCGTACAGCACCAATCCCACCCCGGTGGCATACATGGGGTTGTTGACGACATCCACCAGGCCCGTGATTCCCCGCGGTTTGCCGATGCGGCACGGCAGGTTGAAAATCGACTCGGCGATTTCGTTGACGCCGTCCAAAAGCGCTGTCCCACCGGTAATGACCATGCCGGATGGAATCGCGTTTTCCATGCCGGCCCGGATGATTTCCCGGTGAACGAGCTGAAAAATTTCTTCCATGCGGGGCTCTAAGATTTCTCCCAGAATCTGGCGTGAAAGCTTTCGGGCTTCGCGGCCGGCCATGCCGGGCACCTCGATGGTTTCTTCAGAACTGATATTGCGTGCCAGGCAGTTACCGTATTTCTTTTTGATTTTTTCGGCTTCGGCGTGTGGCGCCCGCAACCCGATAGCGATGTCGTTGGTCAGGTTGTTTCCGCCCAGGGCCAGCACAAATGTGTGCTTGATGTTGTTTCCGGAAAAGATGGCCAGGTCGGTGGTTCCGCCGCCAAGGTCCAGCAGGGCAACGCCCAGCTCTTTTTCCTCTTCTGTCAGCACGGCTTCGCCTGAAGCCAATGATTCAAGGACGATATCGCAGACATCCAAACCTGAGCGATTGGCGCATTTAACGATGTTATGAGCCGATGCCACCGCTCCGGTGACAATATGAATTTTAGCCTCCAGGCGTACGCCCGACATTCCCACCGGATTCTGAATGCCGCGTTCATCATCGACCATATATTCCTGCGGCAGGACATGGATTACCTCACGGTCCATCGGGATGGCCACCGCCCGGGCGGCATCGATGACCCGGTCGACATCCTGCTCGCTGACTTCAGCGCCCTTGACGGCAACGATCCCGCGGCTGTTAAATCCGGTAATGTGCCCTCCGGCGATACCGGCGTAGACAGCAGAGATCTCACAGCCGGCCATCAGTTCGGCTTCCTCCACCGCTTTTTTTATGGACTCGACGGTCGATTCAATATTGACCACCACGCCTTTTCGCAGGCCGATTGAAGGATTCGTGCCAATGCCGATGATGTTGGTCTTATCTCCGGATACCTCACCGACGACTGAACATATCTTTGTTGTTCCGATATCAAGGCCGACAATAACGTCTCCCTGCATGTTATACCTCCTTGTGATCCCCGGTGGGAATCTTACTGACGGGATTGACAACAATGCGATTTACATTGTTGAGATCAATGCGATCGAATTCCGGGAAACTTCGCCTGTGCTTGCCATAAGTAAGTATATTTTTGAGCATATTGAATTTAAGCGGGTAGTTGTAATACCCCAGCTCAATGGTTTTCATCTGCTTAAAGGCCACAAGGGTGATACCGATTTCCCGATCCACCTTAATTTGCCTGATATTCCGATTGGACAGGACACTGCGGGTCTGTCTGCCCAGCCGCAGCACCTGCATGACCGCCTCAAACGGATCGTTTTGCGGGTGGTCCAATTGCGATGGGGTTATGTCCTTCAATGATGGGTGCGCCGCAGTTTTGCCATGAATACGAATATCGCTTAGCGTCAATCCGCTGACCAGTGGCAGATCGGCAGGATCCGTATCGGTCCATTCTTTAAACACCCGGCCGTTTTCATTTAAGAGGAATTTGCGGCCCAGATCGATAATTGCCAGCGGGGAATGTTCCTGAACTTTGATATAAAGCCCGGCAGGGATCTCACGCCGGATTTCGGCATCTGCAATCCAGGGTTGTGCCAGCAACCGCTTTCTGACCACTGCCAGATTGACATCCAGAACATTCATGCCTTTTTTCACCCGGGCTGCTTCGATGATCTGATTTTGGCTCAAACGCTGCCCACCCTCTATTTTTAAGCTTTTCGCTTTGAAATAATCACACTGCGTGATGGCATCATAAACGAAAACAAATAAAACGCTGGTGATCAGCAATGCGACAACACCGGCAATAACATAAAAACCGGTTGCCAGACGGCGTAAAAACGCAAACTGGCGTGCTCTCTTGGTGCCTTTTCGATAATTTTTGCGTGGCTGTTTGCGTTTAAACACGATTCACCTTATTGGCTATGAGCGCTGCGCTTGTAGAGCGTTCCTCCTTCAGAGGAACTCGAAGAGCGCTTCGCTTTAGGCCTGTTATGACTTTTAACCTTGAGTCCCGCGCCGCGGGACGCTCTTCAAGGTTCGCAGAACCGCTCCTAAAGGCCCAGCGGGCCGCTCCTGTTATTTTTTGTTTAGAAACATATCGCCCACCTTCCACACATCGCCGGCCCCCAGCGTCAGCAGCACATCACCGGGTTGCAGGGTCTGTTTTAAATGGGAAAGGGCAGCTTTAAACCCATCGGCAAAGATGACTTCCTTATGGCCGTGGGCCTTAATTTCTTCACAGAGCTTTTGCGAGTTCACGCCTTTTATTTTTTTTTCGCTGGCAGCATATATCGGCAGCACCACCAGAACATCCGACTGGTAAAATGCCCGGCTGAACTCATCAAACAGCGCCCGGGTTCGGCTGTAGCGGTGGGGTTGGAACACAACCACCTTGCGTCGATTTTGCCAGTTTTCTTCAATCGTCTCCAACGTCACCTTGACTTCGGTGGGATGATGCCCGTAGTCATCGATGACGGTGATCCCGTTGGACTCTCCTTTGATCTCCAAACGGCGTTGAACGCCTTCAACTGTTTCCAGCGCTTTTTTAATCTGATCAAAGGCAATATTCAGCTCAACGCCCACAGCGATACTGGCCGTTGCATTATAGACATTGTGTATTCCGGGCAGATTCAGATTAATCACCCCCATTTTGTTGCCGTGGTGATAAATATCAAAGCGGCTTCTCTGCTGTCCGGATTCCACGTCCCGGATCTGGAAATCGGCCTGGGAGGTCATGCCGTAGGTGGTGTAGCGTTTTTTCATTTGCGGAATTAGATCCTGAATCGGTTCATTGTCCAGGCATAAAACCGCCAGACCGTAAAACGGTATGCGATCCAGAAAGTTTAAAAATACGGTTTTGATGGAATCCAGGTCGGCGTAGAAGTCCAGGTGTTCATTGTCGATATTGGTCACTACGGCAATAGTGGGTGAATATTTTAAAAAAGAACCATCGCTTTCATCGGCTTCGGCCACGATAAAATCCCCTTCGCCCAGAACGGCATTGGAGCCGATGCTTTTTAGTTTTCCCCCGATGACCACCGTGGGATCCAGTCCGCCTTCGGCCAGTACGGAAGCTACAATCGAGGTAGTGGATGTTTTGCCGTGGGCACCGGCAATGGCGATGCTGTATTTTAAGCGCATCAGTTCGGCCAGCATTTCAGCACGGGGGATCACCGGAATGGATGCTTGCCCGGCTGACTGGACTTCCGGATTTTCCGGATCGATTGCCGAGGAAACCACCACCACGTCGGCTCCTTTGATATTCTCAGCAGCGTGTCCTTTAAATATGGTGCCGCCCATGGTTTTGAGGCGATCGGTAATGTCCGAACTTTTGACATCCGAACCCGACACCCTGTAGCCCAGGTTCAGCAGTAATTCGGCAATTCCGCTCATGCCGATGCCGCCGATGCCGACAAAATGAATATGGTATTTTTTAAGATACATAATTTTGGGTTTTCGTTGTTGGGCAATGAGTGATAATTACAGGCTTATTGGATACGCTATTCTGCCGGGGTATATCACTCTTTACCCAAAATTATTTTGTAACAATCGTCGACGATGGCTTTAGCTGCAGCCGGATGTCCCAGTTGGCCGGCCTTTGCTGCCATGGCTTCAAGGGCTTGCGGGTGCGATGCGTAATATTCGATTTTTTGCGCCAGGTCCCTGGCATTCAGATCTTTTTCCAGTATCATTTCCGCAGCGCCATCCCGCGCCAGCGTATCGGCGTTTAACGCCTGATGGTTATCCGCTGCAAAAGGGAAGGGGATAAAAACCACCGCTTTTCCCAGAGCCGTCACTTCGGCCACTGTCGTGGCGCCGGCCCGGCATATAATCAGATCGGCCTGTTTATACAGCGGAGCCATATGCCTGAAAAATGATTGAACTCTGGCCGCAATGCCCAGGCGCTCATAGGCGGCGGTTACCGTTTGTTCGTCGGCCGCGCCGGTCTGATGGATAAAATACAGCTTTTCTTTTTGGGCTAAATGGCTAAGGGCTTCAACGACGGCCATGTTGATACGGTGCGCACCCTGGCTTCCGCCGATGATCAGCACGCAAAACGATGCTGAATCGGCGACGACCTCATTGCCGTTAGCATGATGATGGTTTAAAAGTTCTTTACGCACCGGATTGCCCGTAAGCCTGATTTTCTGCGGATCAAAGCGCTTCTTTGTGTCATCAAAGGATACGTAAATTCGGTCGGCAAAGCGCGCCAGAATCCGGTTTGTAATCCCGGGTAAAATATTTTGTTCATGCAGCACAATTTTGGTTCTCATAAGCCATGCGCTCACGACCACAGGCCCTGCCGAATAACTGCCAAGACCTACCGTCAGGTCCGGTTGATACCCTTTTAAGATCCGGGCCGCCTCGACAATCCCTCTGGGTATTTTCAGCGCCGATTTTACCTGATTCCATATACCGCGGCCCTTGATTCCTTCCGCGGTAATGGTTTCAAGCCTGAAATCCGTTTCGTTCAGCACCGATTGCTCCAGAGGATTTCCCGTACTGATAAAAAGAACGGTGTTGCGCTCATTTCGCGTCATAAACTCCTGGGCGATCGCCAGTCCGGGAAACAAATGGCCGCCGGTGCCGCCGCCGGCGATCACGACTCTGAGCGCCCGGGGCGCTCCGTTCGAGGAGCGCTCCGCTTGAGGAGCGTCTCGCCTGCTGCGAGACTTAAGGTTTGAGGCTGAATTATTTTGCGCCTCCAACCTCAGACCTCTAACCTCAAACAGTGTATTATTATTTATTACGTTCATTTTGTTTTCGATGCACTGATATTCATCAAAATGCCGATAGAGGCCATATTCAGTAAAAGCGACGTGCCCCCGTAGCTCAACAACGGCAGGGTTAGGCCTTTGGTCGGCAGCAGCCCGAGAGCGACACCCATGTTCACCACGATTTGCAGTCCCATGGCGATGGTCAGACCCACGGCCAGGTACGCGCCGAACAGGTCCGGGGCTTTCCGCGCAATTGCGATTCCGCGGATAATGATCCAGCCATAAAGCCCGATGATGATCAGAACACCCAGCAACCCCAGTTCTTCACCGATGACTGAAAAAATAAAATCCGTATGCGGTTCCGGAAGATAAAACAGTTTTTGATAACCTTTTCCGATCCCGGTTCCCCAGAACCCGCCGGTCCCAAATGCCATCAGTGAATGCACAACCTGATATCCTGCGTCGCTTGAGTGCTCCCATGGATTCAGGAATCCCAGAATGCGTTTTGCCCGGTATTCGGCGTTGATCAAAAAAAAGTATGCAACCGGCAAAATAACGAGCAGCGATGCCAAAAGCTGCCAGAAGCGAACCCCGCCGATGAACAGCAAAATCCAGGTCAGCGCCCCCAGAATAAACACGGAACCGAAGTCCGGCTGGCAAAAAATCAGAATCATAAAAATGCCAAGCACCAGAACATGCGGCATAAAACCGATGGAAAAATCTTTAATCCGATCCGCTTTCTTTTCCATCGAGTAAGCCAGATAAATCACCAATGCAATTCGGGCAAATTCAGATGGCTGAAACGAAAAACTGCCCAATTGCATCCAGCGGGTGGAACCGCCGGCGGACAACCCCAGGTCGGTAAACTGAATGACCGCCAGCAGCGCCAGAGACAGGCCCACCAGCGGATAGGCCAGCGGGCGATAGTATTTGTACGGGAAATGCCGGGCGACAACCAGGATGATGACACCCGCAAAGGCGAACAGCGCCTGTTTCTTTAAGAAAAAATAATCGCTTGCGAATTTTTTAAGTGCCAAAGCCGAGCTGGCGCTGTACACCATCACGATTCCGATCCCCACCAGGAAGAGTACCGGAAACAGAAGCTGAACATCATAGATGGCTGTTTGGGTATGGTGTTGTTTTTTGGTCATTGTTCGTAAATTAGAACCTATCTACTAATTACCAAATTGAACCCAGAAATCGTGGCTGGAAGCCACTCCCACATCTTTCTGATCTAGTGGGATCCCGCTCAGCGGGAGATATCCCAGCGTCTTTGCGTGAGGCTATTTTTTCTATCATCTTCATCCTCAGGCCTCATTGGCAGCCTTTTTCTCGAGTTCCTCAACCGCCCGACGGAAATCATCTCCCCGTTCGGCATAATTCTTATACCAGTCAAAGCTTGCGCAGCCGGGCGAAAATAAAACCACATCCTCCGGGTCAGCATCCTGAAAAGCCGTTGTGACCGCTTCTTGCATCGAAGCGACGATTTTTGTCGGCAGCAGCCGCCCCAGGGCCGAGCGGATTGCTTCGGCAGCTTCTCCCATTACGATGAGCTCTTTGGCATGCGTGCGAATACGATCTTGCAGTACACTAAAGTTGCTGCCCTTGTCGCGGCCGCCCATCAGCAGCAAAACGGGTTTAGAAAATGAATCCAGTGCTCTGAGCACACCGTCCACGTTGGTGGCTTTGGAGTCATTGTAGTAGTGGACCCTATTGACGGTCGCTACCTGCTCCAGCCGGTGGGCGAGTCCTTTAAAATGATCCAATGTTTTCTGGATCCCTTTCAGGGTTGCTCCCGCCGCCAGCGCCGCCAGACTGGCGGCACAGGCATTTTCAAAATTGTGTCGCCCCCGAAGGCGTATTTTAGCAATATTCAAATATTCCGGAATGCGGGATGCGGGATGCGGAATGTGGATTTTTGATTGAATCCTCTTTAATTTATCCAGGTTCAGGATGATTCGTTTTCCGTTCAAGACCGCGCCCTGTTCATTGGCCTGCAGCGCGGGGAAAAACAACCGTTGGCTTTTAATTTCTTTTGTTTTTGCGCGAATCAACGGATCTGACCCATTGAGCACGGCGACATCGTCGGCTTGCTGATTACGAAAAACACGAATCTTGGAATCAGCGTAGGTTTCAAAATCCGGGTAGCGATCGAGATGATCCGCGGTAATATTCAGCAGCACACTGACGTTCGGCCGGAAAGAATCAATGGTGTCGAGTTGAAAGCTGCTGATTTCCGCCACAACCACCTGCATTTTTTGACCGCTGCCGGCATATTCGATCAGCGGGTTGCCGATATTGCCGCCCACAAAAACGCTGATCCCCGAATTTTTAAGCATCTGCCCCAGAAGCTCGGTGGTTGTGGTTTTGCCGTTTGTGCCGGTTACGGCCACGATCGGCTCTTTGATGAATCTTGAGGCCAATTCCACTTCACTCATCAGCGGGACGCCGCGGGCGATGGCCTGTGCGATGGGTTCGATGGTATGGCAGACGCCGGGGCTGACAACTATAAGATCAGCATTTTGAAAAGAACTGACGCGGTGCGGTCCCAGCTCCAGGGCGACACCCATTTTCCGCAGCGTCCCGACTGAATCTCCCAGCTGTGTTTCGTCGGCGGTATCGGCAACCAGAACCCGGGCACCCTTTTGGTGCAGGAAGCGCGCGGCCGCAAGTCCGGTGCGTCCCAGACCAACAACCAGAGTTTTTTTATCTTTAAGATTCATCATCAGTTTATAATTTGATCTTTGGTGCTTATTTTGATAAATCTCATTAAATTATGCATCGTGATTATTTGATCCATTTTGAATATTACCTGAGTTTGAGCGTACTCATCGCCAGCAGGGCCAGGGCGATTGCAATTATCCAGAACCTGACGATGACTTTAGGCTCCGGCCATCCTTTGAGCTCAAAATGATGGTGCAGCGGGGCCATCCGCAAAATGCGGCGGCCGCTGGTCATTTTAAAATAGCCGACCTGGAAAATAACCGACAGGGCCTCGATGACAAACAGGCCGCCGACCAGCACCAGCAGGATTTCCTGTTTGGTGATGACGGCAACGGTACCCAGTGCGGCACCCAGCGAAAGGGAGCCGACATCTCCCATAAATATCTGGGCCGGATAAGAATTGAACCACAAAAAGCCCATGCCGGCACCGGCCAATGTCCCGCAAAAAATGGCCACTTCGCCGCTTCCGGCCACATAATTAATCTGCAGGTAGTTTGAAATTTTGATATGCCCGGCAACATAGGCGAAAAACATATAAGTGGCGGCCGCAATGATCACCGGGCCGATGGCCAGACCATCCAGACCGTCGGTCAGATTGACGGCATTGGAGGCAGCCACAATCACGAAGGCCGCAAATATAATATATCCCCAACCAAGGTCCGGTGAGAGGTTTTTTAAAAACGGTATGGTGACCTCGGTGGAAAAATTCGGGCTGGCGTAAACCAGCAAACCGGTGATGAGCGCCAGAGCGAACTGCAGCGCGAGCTTTTTACGAACCGACAGGCCTTTGCTTCGTTTTTTAACCTGCATCAAATAGTCGTCCACAAAGCCAACCAGGCCATAGCCAATGGTGACAAACAACATTATCCAGACAAAGTAGTTGGTCAGATCACTCCACAAAAGGGTCGATACCACACTTGAAAACACAATCAACAGACCGCCCATGGTGGGGGTGCCGGCCTTTGACAGATGGCTTTCAGGACCGTCGTCACGGATGTATTGCTTCACCTGCATGGCGCTGAGTTTGCGGATGATCCAGGGCCCGAGCAGAAAACAGATAAAAAATGCCGTCAGGCTGGCATAAATCGTCCGAAAGGTAATGTAGCGAAATACATTAAAGACCGACAGGGTCGTATGTAAAGGATATAGCAGGTGGTATAG
>Ga0316575_10000629_pt1 | contig 10407 bp, 9 predicted proteins | sample J5NA_FD_203072 | JGI IMG/M metagenome (GOLD analysis project Ga0316575, IMG submission 203072) | Rhizosphere microbial communities from salt marsh grasses in Alabama, United States - J5-7_050615r2r3 | ecosystem: Host-associated > Plants > Roots > Rhizosphere | place: USA: Alabama | collected...
TGACTCCCCGGGCGGGAGCCCGCGGCGCCGCGTGCGCATCACGGTGCCGACGGCAGGCCCGACGACGTGACGGGTCGGCGGGGCGACGCGTTGACATGCAAGTGGCCGCTTGCCTATTGTCAGGCACGTGGACGACGGCTCCGACCTGGTGTTCAAGGCCCTGGCCGACCCCACCCGCCGGGCCCTGCTCGACGCCCTCGTGGCGCGTGACGGGCAGACGCTCTTCGAGCTCTGCGGGCGGATGGCCGCGGGGCACGGGCTGACCTCGAGCCGGCAGGCGATCGCCCAGCACCTCGACGTGCTGGAGACCGCCGGGCTGGTCCGGGTCCGCCGCGAGGGCAGGTACCGGTTCCACGACGTCGACACCACCCCCCTGCGCCCGCTCCGCGAGCGCTGGCTCCACCCCGACGAGAGGACCGACCCGTGAAGATCGCTCTGACCAGCGTGTTCGTCGACGACCAGGCCAAGGCCGCCGACTTCTACACCCGCGTGCTCGGGCTGGAGACCAAGCACGACATCCCCCTCGGCGAGCACCGGTGGCTCACCGTCGTGAGCCCCGAGGCGAGCGACGGCGTCGAGCTCGTCCTCGAGCCGAACGCCCACCCGGCTGCGGTCGCGTTCCAGGAGGCGATGGCGGCCGACGGCATCCCGGTCGCCGTCTTCTCCGTCGCCGACGTCACCGCCGAGCACGACCGGCTGAGCGCCCTCGGCGTGCGGTTCACCCAGCCGCCGACGCCCATGGGTCCGGTGGTGACTGCCGTCCTCGACGACACGTGCGGCAACCTCGTCCAGCTCATGGCCCCCGCGGGGTGACGCCCCTCACGCCGACCGGACCTAGGTGACTAAGCGTGCGCTTAGTAGCATCGGGTGCGGCCCGGAGTCGCCGGGTCTTCCCCCGTTCTCGACCCGGGAGGCCAGACCGTGCCCCGCTCGCTCCAGGACGTCGTCTTCGTCGACGGCGTCCGCACCCCGTTCGGCAAGGCCGGTGAGAAGGGCATGTATGCCCAGACCCGCGCCGACGACCTCGTCATCAAGTGCGTCCGCGAGCTGTTGCGGCGGCACCCCGAGCTCCCGAAGGAGCGGGTCGAGGAGGTGGCGATCGCCGCGACGACCCAGATCGGCGACCAGGGCCTGACCCTCGGCCGCCTCGGCAGCCTGCTCTCCGGGCTGCCGACGAGCACACCGGGCTACTCCGTGGACCGGATGTGCGCCGGGGCGATGACGGCCGTCACCACCCTCGCGTCGTCGATCGGCGTCGGTGCCATCGACGTCGCCGTCGCCGGAGGGGTCGAGCACATGGGTCGCCACCCCATGGGCGAGGGCATCGACCCGAACCCGCGCATCGTCGCGGAGAAGCTGGTCGACGAGTCCGCGCTCGTGATGGGCAAGACCGCGGAGAACCTCCACGACCGATTCCCCCAGCTGACCAGGGAGCGCAGCGACGCCTTCGCGCTCGGCAGCCAGCGCAAGCTCGCCGCCGCGTACGAGGCCGGCAAGATCCAGCCCGACCTCGTGGCCGTCGCCACGCGCCATGTGGAGAAGGGCTGGGGCCTCGCGACCGCCGACGAGCCGCCCCGCCCGGGCACCACGCTCGAGGAGCTCGCCGAGCTGCGCACCCCGTTCCGCCCCCACGGGAACGTCACCGCGGGCAACGCCGCGGGACTCAACGACGGGGCCACCGCCTGCATCCTCGCCTCGCAGGAGGCCGCCGACGAGCTCGGTCTTCCCGTACGGATGCGGATGGTCTCGTACGCCTTCGTGGGCGTCGAGCCGGAGGTCATGGGCATCGGCCCGGTCCCGGCCACGGAGAAGGCGCTCGCCAAGGCCGGGCTCGGCATCGAGGACATCGGGCTCTTCGAGCTCAACGAGGCCTTCGCCGTCCAGGTCCTGTCGTTCCTCGACCACTTCGGCATCGCCGACGAGGACGACCGGGTCAACCCGTGGGGCGGCGCGATCGCCATCGGCCACCCGCTCGCGTCCTCCGGGATCCGACTGATGAACCAGCTGGCCCGGGAGTTCGAGGAGCACCCCGAGGTCCGGTACGGCCTGACCGCGATGTGCATCGGCATCGGGATGGGCGGGGCCGTCATCTGGGAGAACCCCGCATGGGAGGCTCCGCCCCCCATGGACCCCCCGGAGAGCCGCCACCACACCGACGACCGCACGGAGGCCTGAGCCATGACCACCACGACCCAGGCACCCCCGATCCCGGCCGAGGTCGTCACCCGCAGTCCCGTGCAGGACGTGACGCTGCCCGGCCGCGCCGGCACGATGGCCCTCGTCACGCTCGACAACGGCAAGGACCACACCCGGCCCAACACCTTCGGGCCGGAGGGCATCGCCGGTCTGCAGGAGACCCTCGACGGGCTCCGGGCGCGCGCCGAGGCCGGCGAGATCCAGGCCGTCGGTGTCACCGGCAAGCCGTTCGTCTTCGCCGTCGGCGCCGACCTCTCGGGCATCCCCTACCTGGTCCGTCGCGAGCAGGCACTCGACATCGCCCGCGCGGGTCACCGCGCCTTCGCGACCCTCGCCGACCTCCCGGTGCCCACCTTCGCCTTCGTCAACGGAGCGGCGATGGGCGGCGGGCTCGAGCTCGCGCTGGCCTGTGACCACCGGACCGTGTCGGCGGGTGCTGCCGCGGTGGCGCTGCCCGAGGCCTCCTTCGGCCTGCTCCCCGGTTGGGGCGGCTGCTACCTGCTGCCGAACCTCGTCGGTGCCGAGAGGGCGCTCACCGTCATCGTCGAGAACCCGCTGTCCCAGAACCGGATGCTCAAGGCACCCCAGGTGGTCGAGCTCGGCATCGGCGACGTCCTCCTCGAGCCGGCGGACTTCCTCGAGGACTCGCTGCGCTGGGCGGCGGCCGTGCTCACCGGCGAGGTCACCGTCGAGCGGGAGCCGGTGGACCACGACGAGCAGATGTGGGACGCCGCGTGCGACGCGGCCCGGAAGCTCGTTCTGGCGAAGACGGCCGGCCGGTCGCCGGGCCCGCTGCGCGCCGTCGAGCTGGTCCGGGCGGCCCGCACGTCGACCCGGGACGACGCGTTCGCGGCCGAGGACGAGGCGCTCGCCGAGCTCATCATGTCCGACGAGCTGCGGGCCGGGCTCTACGCCTTCGACCTCGTGCAGAAGCGCGCCAGGCGACCCGCGGGTGCCCCGGACAAGGAGCTCGCCCGGCCCGTCGCGAAGGTGGGCGTGGTCGGCGCGGGACTCATGGCGGGCCAGCTGGCGCTGCTGTTCGCGCGGCGCCTCGGGGTGCCCGTCGTCATGACCGACCTCGACGAGGAGCGGGTGACCAAGGGCGTCGCCTACGTCCACGGTGAGATCGACACCCTGCTCGAGAAGCGTCGGATCTCGGCCGACACGGCGTCGTTCCTCAAGAGCCGCGTCACCGGCTCGACGAGCAAGGACGGCTTCGCCGACGCCGACCTCGTGATCGAGGCCGTCTTCGAGGAGATGTCGGTCAAGCAGGAGGTGTTCGCGGAGGTCGAGGCCGTGGTCTCCGAGGAGTGCGTCCTCGCCACCAACACCTCGTCACTGTCGGTGACCGAGATGTCCAGCGGCCTGACGCACCCCGAGCGGGTCGTGGGTCTGCACTTCTTCAACCCGGTCGCCGTGATGCCGCTGCTCGAGGTCATCCCCGGCGAGCGCACCGACGACGCCACCCTGGCGACGGCGTTCGCGGTGGGACGGGTGCTCGGGAAGACCTGCGTCCGCTCGAAGGACTCGGCGTCGTTCATCGCCAACCGGCTCCTCGGCCGGTACGTGGGCGAGTACAGCCGGGTCGTCGACGGGGGCACCCCGGTCGAGGTCGCGGACCAAGGGGTGGCCGGGCTCGCCCCGATGCCCCCGTTCCTGCTGCTCGGCCTCGTCGGACCGGCCATCGCGCTCCACAACATCGAGACCCTCCACCGTGCCTTCGGCGACCGCTTCTACGTCTCGCCGACGCTCCGGCGCCTCGTGGCGGCGGGGAAGCGCGGCTGGTACCGGACCGAGAACGGCCGCCCGGTCCCGGACCCCGAGGTCGAGGCGGTGCGCGAGCAGCCGGAGGAGCCGGTGGAGCTCACGGCCGAGCAGGTCCGCGAGCGCGTCCTCGGCGCCATCGCCGACGAGGTGGGACGGATGCTCTCCGAGGGCGTCGTCGAGGCGCCGATGGACATCGACCTCGCGATGATCACGGGAGCCGGGTTCCAGTTCTGGAACGGCGGCATCATCCCGCTGCTCGACCGCGAGGGCGTCACCGAGCGCGTGCTCGGACGGCGCATCCTCCCCCAGGGGGTGGCGAGCGTCCCGGTGTGACCGGACCCCCGCCCCGTCCCGACGGCTGGGGACGGGGCAGGGTCCGTCCTGGTCACGGTGGGTGCTGTGAAGGTGCTGGGCGGAGAGTCGGGTCGGAGTCTTCCGATATCTCACATGTGATCTACGATGTTCGCCGTGACGACCACCACCGACACCTACCTGACCCGCATCGGGACCCTGATCCGTGACGCCCGACGCCACCAGGGACTGACCCAGAGCGAGCTCGCGGACCTGCTGGGCACGAGCCAGAGCGCGGTGGCCCGGATCGAGCAGGGCAAGCAGAACCTCTCCCTGGAGATGCTCGCCCGGGTCGGTGAGAAGCTCGACAGCGAGTTCGTCTCCCTCGGCCACTCCGGGCCCCAGCACCTGCGGATCGTCGGCGGGAAGAAGCTCTCGGGGTCGATCCCGGTCAAGACGAGCAAGAACGCGGCCGTCGCGCTGCTGTGCGCGAGCCTGCTCAACAAGGGCCGGACGACGCTGCGCAACCTGGCGCGGATCGAGGAGGTCAACCGCATCATCGAGGTGCTCACCTCGATCGGGGTACGGGTCCGGTGGCTGCCTGACAGCAACGACCTCGAGGTCGTGCCTCCGGCGCGCCTCGAGCTCGAGAACATCGACGTCGGGGCGGCCCGGCGCACCCGCACGGTGATCATGTTCCTCGGGCCGCTGCTCCACGAGATGCCCGAGTTCCACCTCCCCTACGCCGGGGGGTGCGACCTCGGCACCCGGACCGTGGAGCCGCACCTCTCGGCGCTGCGTCACTTCGGCCTCGACGTGGCCGCCACCCACGGCTACTACGAGGCCCGGGTCGCCCCCGATCGGCATCCGACCCGGGCGATCGTCCTCACCGAGCGCGGCGACACGGTGACCGAGAACGTCCTCATGGCGGCCGCCCGCTGGCCGGGGACCACCGTGATCCGCAACGCGTCGCCGAACTACATGGTCCAGGACCTGTGCTTCTTCCTCCAGGGTCTCGGGGTGCGCATCGAGGGGGTCGGGACGACGACGCTCACCGTGACCGGCGTGGACCACATCGACACCGACATCGAGTACTCCCCCTCGGAGGACCCGATCGAGGCGATGAGCCTGATCGCGGCCGCCGTCGTCACCGGGTCGACGATCACGGTGGAGCGGGTGCCGATCGAGTTCCTCGAGATCGAGCTCGCCACCCTCGAGGAGATGGGGCTGAGCTTCGACACCACGGAGGAGTACCTGGCCAAGAACGGCCACACCCGGCTCGTCGACCTCACCATCCACCCCGGACCACTGCGGGCGCCGGTCGACAAGATCGCCCCGATGCCGTTCCCGGGTCTCAACATCGACAACCTGCCCTTCTTCGCGCTCATCGCCGCCTGCGCCGACGGCACGACGATGATCCACGACTGGGTCTACGAGAACCGGGCGATCTACCTCACCGAGCTGACGAAGATCGGCGGCACGGTCCAGCTGCTCGACCCGCACCGGGTCATGATCACCGGCCCCACCCCGAAGTGGCGGGCCGCCGAGGTCATGTGCCCGCCCGCGCTGCGGCCCGGCGTCGTCATCCTGCTCGCGATGCTCGCCGCCCCGGGCACGTCGGTGCTGCGGAACGTCTACGTCATCAACCGCGGCTACGAGGACCTGGCCGAGCGGCTCAACGCCCTCGGCGCCACCATCGAGACCTTCCGCGACATCTGATGGGCGCCTCCCGGCCGCACCGGGGCCAGGTGGTCACGGTCTTCCGGAGCCGGCTGCGCCCCGAGCACGAGGACGCCTACCGCGACGAGCTGGCCGTGGTCGCCGACCTGGCCCGGTCGATGCCGGGCTTCGTCGAGACGAAGACCTTCGTCGCCGAGGACGGGGAGCGGTGCACCGTCGTCACCTTCGCCGACCCGGCCTCGCACCGTGGCTGGCGCGACCACCCACGGCACCGTGCGGCGCAACGGAACGGCGTCGCCTCCTACTACGCCGAGTACTCGATCGCGGTCGGCGAGACCTCGCACGCGTCCTCGTTCGTCCACACCGACGAGACCTGAGCAGGGCGTGCCGCGGCGCCCCCCTCGCCACGACCGCCCTGGACAGTCCGGAGCGCGCCGGGTGACACTCGGTGGATGGAGCGTCAGGCCGACGTCGGCCGCAGCGGGGTCGTGCCCGACACCCGCGGCGAGGGCAGGGCCCTGCGCGTGACCTGGCACCACGACGCCGACTGTGTCGTCCTGTCGGTGTGGCGTGGCAACGTGTGCACGGCGACCGTACGGGTCCACCCGGACGACGTGCCCGGCCTCGTCGACGTTCTCGTCGGTGGGCTCGTCGAGGGGCGTCCCGGCGCGGACGGCGGGCACCGGGCCGTCGGGTGACCGGCGCAGTCGTCAGGTGAGATGACGGCGCAGCCGCGCCGCCACGCCGTCCGGGGTGAGGTCCACCGCGTCGAGCACCTGGCCGCGCGAGGCATGCGGCAGGAAGCGCTTGGGGAGCCCGAAGAGCTCGACCGGGGCGTCGAGATCGGCCGCACGCAGGGCCTGCTCCACCTGGGTGCCGATGCCACCGACGACGATGTTGTCCTCGACGACCGCGACCCGCCCCGCAGCGCGGGCCAGGCCGACGAGGGCCTCCGGCACCGGGAGGGCCCAGACCGGGTCGACGACCCGGACCCGGTGCCCTTCGGCGGCGAGCTTCTCGGCGGCCGTGAGGGCGGTGGCGGCCATCGACCCGATCCCCACGAGGAGGATCTCCACCTCTCCGTCGTCGGGCTCGGCGAGGACGTCGACGCCGCCCACGACGCGCACCGCCTCGATCGGGTCCGCGACGGTGCCCTTGGGGAAGCGGACGACCGACGGCGCGTCGGCGATGTCGACCGACTCGCGCACGGCCCGCGCCACCTGCTGCCCGTCGCGGGGGGCGGCGAGGTGCAGCCCGGGCACGACACCACCGATGGTCATGTCCCACATGCCGTGGTGCGACGCACCGTCGGGACCGGTGACGCCGGAGCGGTCGAGGACCACCGTGACCCCCGCCTTGTGGAGGGCGCAGTCCATGAGCAGCTGGTCGAAGGCGCGGTTGAGGAACGTGGCGTAGACGGCGACGACGGGGTGCATCCCCGTGAAGGCGAGGCCCGCCGCCATCGTCATCGCATGCTGCTCGGCGATGCCGACGTCGAAGGTGCGCTCGGGAAAGCGCTCCGCGAAGGGCTCGAGGCCGACCGGGATCATCATCGCGGCGGTGATGGCGACGACGTCCTCGCGCTGCTCCCCCAGCTCGACCATCGTGTCCGCGAACACGTCGGTCCAGCTGCGCCCCGCGATCTCCAACGGCAGCCCGGTCTCGGGGTTGATCACGCCGACGGCGTGGAACTGGTCGCCCTCGTGGTTGACCGCGTGCTCGTAGCCCCGCCCCTTCTGGGTGATGACGTGGACGAGCACCGGACCCCCGAACGCCCGCGCCTTGCGCAGCGCGGCCTCCACGGCCGGCTCGTCGTGGCCGTCGACCGGGCCGATGTACTTCAGGCCGAGGTCCTCGAACATCCCCTGGGGGGCGACGATGTCCTTGATCCCCTTCTTGACCCCGTGCAACGTCTCGTACATGGCGCCGCCGACCACCGGGGCCCGGGAGATCGTGTGCTTCCCCCAGTCGAGGAAGCGCTCGTACCCCCGGGTCGTCCGCAGGGTCGCGAGGTGGTCGGCGAGGCCGCCGCGGGTCGGGGCGTAGCTGCGCTCGTTGTCGTTGACGACGACGACGAGGGGCAGGTCCGGCTCCGCCGCGATGTTGTTGATCGCCTCCCACGCCATGCCACCGGTGAGCGCGCCGTCCCCGATGACCGCCACGGTGTGCCGGTCACGCTCGCCCCGCGCCACCCGGCCCGCGGCGATGCCGTGGGCCCAGGAGAGCGACGTGGAGGCGTGCGAGTTCTCGACGACGTCGTGCTCGGACTCCTCCCGGCTGGGGTAGCCCGACAGGCCACCCTCCGTCCGGAGGCCGCTGAAGTCCTGGCGGCCGGTGAGCAGCTTGTGGACGTAGGACTGGTGCCCGGTGTCGAGCACGATCGTGTCGTGCGGGCTGTCGAACACCCGGTGCAGCGCGATCGTCAGCTCGACGACGCCGAGGTTCGGTCCGAGGTGTCCACCGGTCCTCGACACCTGGTCGACGAGGAAGTGGCGGATCTCGTCGGCGAGGACGGGGATCTCCGACGCAGGGAGGGCCTTGAGATCCCGTGGGCCGTTGATCCGTTCGAGCAGGCTCACCGGGTCAGACTCCTTGTGGGGGGTGGCGGATCGTCCCGAGTCTAGGCGCTCACCCTGCGGGCTCCCGCCGCCCCCGCCCGATGCCGGGGGCCGCTCACGAGCCCCACACCGGATCTCCACGGCTCGCGCACGCCGCCGAGTGCGCCGACGCACCGCCGCGACGGTCAGAGCCGAGGGACGAACTCGAGACCGCGCAGCGCGTCGAGGAGCAGCCCCGCCGCACGCCTCGCCGCGACGAGGCGGACCCCCTCGCACTCGAGGTCGGCGAGGACCTGCGTGACCCCCTCGGGTCCGATGTCGTCGACGAGCGCGACCCGGATCTCCCGGTACGCCGTGCGCATCGCCTCGAGCTGGGCGTCCAGATGGCGCACGGCGAGCCAGGCGAGGGCCACCGGGTGGCGGCGCCAGGCGGCGTACATCCGGTAGTCCGCCGGGCAGTGGTCGAGCAGCCACGCCGCGGCGCGCAGGTCCCAGCCACGCTCACCCGGCGGGGGGACCCCCGGGGGCCAGCCAGGGGGGCCGCCGACGCCCGTCGCGCCCGACACCGACCGGCGACGGGCCGGCGCCGCCGGGGTCGCCGCACGCAGCGGCGGCTCCCGGGGAGCACCGCTGTCGAACATGTGTTCGATGATACCGACTCGGTTCCTGGGCGACGAGGGCCGGGACGGCGACCTAACCGGTCATGATCTCGACCCCGTCGACACCGAGCGGACCCTCACACCGGGTGACCCGGCCCGCGGCATCCACCTCGACGGTCAGAGAGCCCCCGGCCACGCGCATCCCGTCGACCCGGAAGGCCCCGAACGGTGCGGGGGCCATCGGAGCGAGGTGGACGACACCCGCAGGCACGTCGGCCCGGGCCCCGAGGAGCGCCGCGACGAGTGCCGCGGCGCTCGCCGCCGACCAGGCCTGCGGGCGGCAGCTGAGCGGGTAGGGCACGGGATGCCCGAGCACCGGCTCCGCGCCGTGGAGCTCGGGCCAGCGGTAGTCGCTCATCGCGGCGACGTCGACCAGGGTCCGGGCGAGGCCGGCGGCCGGCCCGGCGTGCCCGCTGCGCATCAGCCCGAGCATGCAGATCGCGGTGTCGTGGGTCCACACCGACCCGGTGTGGTATCCGATGGGGTTGAAGCCGGGGTTCGACCGTGACAGTGTGCTGACGCCGAGAGGGCCGAGGAGCTCCGGCCCGGAGAGGGCTCGAGCGACGACGGCCTCCTCGGTGGCGTCGAGCAGTCCGGTGCCCAGCGCGTGACCGATGTTGCTGCCGAGCCCGTCCACCGCCGCGCCCCGGCCGTCGAGCCCCATGGCGAGCAGGGGGCCGTCCGGGCCCTCGGTCCAGAACCGGTCCCGCACCCTCTCGGAGAGCGCGGCCGCCCAGGTGCGCCACGCTGAGCCGTCCACCTCGAGGACCGCCTCGAGCAGGTCGGCGGCGCCTCTGGCGGCCTCGACCGCATATGCCTGTGCCTCGAGCAGTGCGATGGGGCCCTCTGCCACTCGACCCGAGGAGTCCCGCATGGAGTCCGCAGAGTCCTTCCAGCCCTGGTTCGCCAGCCCCGTGCCGCTCTCGTCGGCATAGCGCAGCATCCCGTCGGGACTCTCCGCGACCGCCCGTCGCATCCAGCCGAGGGCCCCGTGGAGGGCGGGCGCGAGCTCACGGACGTCGGATGCTGCCATCCCCCACCGCCACGCGTCGTGGAGCAGGCAGACCCACAGGGCCGTCGCGTCGACCGTCCCGTAGTACCGGCTCGGGAGCACGAGGTAGTCGGCTGCGCCGGGTGTGGAGCGCCGGATCTCGTGCGGGATCTTCCCCGGCGCCTGGGCCGAGACGACGTCGTCCTCGGTCCCCTGGCGGCGGGCCAGCGCGCGCAGGGTGCCGCGGGCGAGGTCCGTGCCGAAG
>Ga0316575_10000631_pt1 | contig 10399 bp, 7 predicted proteins | sample J5NA_FD_203072 | JGI IMG/M metagenome (GOLD analysis project Ga0316575, IMG submission 203072) | Rhizosphere microbial communities from salt marsh grasses in Alabama, United States - J5-7_050615r2r3 | ecosystem: Host-associated > Plants > Roots > Rhizosphere | place: USA: Alabama | collected...
TATTACTATCTTAAAAAAAGATTCCTATGTTATAAATAATGTGTTGCGAATGGATGATGTATTGAACGATTGGAGACCGAATGAAACTTATTTTTATCGGTTCGTCTTTAAGGGAAAAATACTAGATTCTAAAAAGAAAATATTATCAAAGAGTAAAGAATATAAAAGTAATTTAGTTAAAATAATTATTGATTGTGATGGGAATATATCTGAGATAGATGCAATTTAAGGGATAATCATATCTTAGAAACTACAAGGTGCAATGTGTGGCTGTCGCTAATGTAGAGTAAGATATATTGTTCTGAGTAAAAATAAAACCCAAATAGCATGGGTCTTGAGGCCGTTACTATTTCTTGTAGAAGGGAAAATAGTATAAGTTTCAATATGAAGATTATGAAAAACAACCAAGTAAAACAATTGTTGGAATCAGTAAACATCAATCAATAAAATCTGAAAAAACAAACACTCCGGCTTCGCCGGTTTTCACATAGATACATTACAACGATTACATGACCCCTGCCATTCAAGTGAAATTTGAATGATACAACGTAGACTTTGTCTTTTTTTTAATAAAAATGGAAAAAAATTACAGAAAACAAACAGAAACAAGAAGAAAGCATTACCGATGAGAACATTGCATACAACCGTTTTTCTGTTGTTCGTCATATTAACAACTATTCATGCACAGGCCATCAATCCCAACCAGACAGTTAACACTGCTACAGGCGAAATGTCTCTGAGCATTCCCCTCGGAACAGTCAACGGCAAGAACAGTACAAACTTCCCGATAAATCTCAATTATAAATCGGGCATCCAGTGCGGTCAGGAGGCATCCGAGGTGGGACTCGGCTTTTCCTACGGTGCGGGAAGCATCACCCGTAAAGTGATATTCGTTCCGGATGACAATATCGGAGGCAGCGGGAATTATTCCATTAGCAATACGGACCCAAACTGTACTATCCCGGCATGGGTATACATCGTACAGGGATTGGTATTTATCATCGGATTCGCACTTTCCGTCTGGTCAGGAGGAGCGGGTTTTGCCGTAGCGACGATGGTGAGTGCGGGAATGCTTGTGTTGAATGAAGTTCCGGGTATAGTATCCAACATCTATTTCAGTTCCATAAATTTCACTGCGGGCGGAGACCATACACCTACTTACAGCGGAAACGGAGCAGGATTTTTTGAGGGCGGGTTCAGAGATCTGCCTGATGTTTACTTTGCAGCAACTCCGTGGTTCAGCGGTGAGTTCGTCTGGAGCGGGGATGCCGAAAACGGAAAATTTGTTATGCGTAATCCGTTCGGGAGTAATATCAAAGAAGAGGAAACGGTTAAGATCGATACTTTACATAAAGATATTACTATAAACGGGACGGCACAATCCAGAATGGTTTTCCGGATAAAGTTATCAGACGGGACAACGCTGTACTTTGATGAAATCGACGCGGCGTCCGATTACAGTCAGGGAAACGTGAATAAAGAAACAACCGGCTATGTCGATTGCGATCATAAACAAAAATGCGAAAGCTCATTCAGCACGGCAAAAAATGAGATGACCACCCTGCAGTGGCACCTCACCCGCGTTTTGAAACCTGATTACAGGGATGGAAGTACCAACAGCGATTACTGGCAGGATCCCCTAAATTCCCTCGGGATGAATAAAGGTGGCTGGATAGCGTTTCAGTACGAGACCGTCGGGTATGCGGACAGATACATATCAAAACATACCAAGCAGGTGGGGCCTAACACGCTTGGCGAATATTTCATCGGAAAAGCTCCGGGCCGGAACGGGCAGGGTGTTTACTTCAACCATTTCCGGAAAGTGATCACTTCGGATGAGACCGCGGAGTTCATCTATCCGCAACAATCCGGCTTGTATGATCGGGAAGATAAATTCTGGACAAAAAGTGATGATGAACTGGATATTGTCAAAGATCCGCGACTTGCGGAGATTCAGTTCAAAAACAGTGACGGTACCATCAGAAAGAAAATATCCTTTGAACAGGATTATTCGTTAAAGAAGAACAGAGTGGTACAATGCGGTTCACCGGAAATAAGTTACGGATCATTGACACTTAGAAAAGTGAATTTTTGGGATATCGACAGCAATACAATCCAGGCACCGATTGAATTTGAATACGGTGAGAATAGAGATCTGAATAATTCATGTGCATATGGTGTAGATAGAGATTGGCGATACATTGACGGGACTTTTACTGTAAGGCAAAGTGGTGAATGTATGGTGAATTCCATAACGGAGTGGCGTGACCTGTGGGGATATTACTTTGACAATTTTCAATTAGTCGCTCCTATGGAAACATTCAATATGGAGGGGTGCGGCCAGCGTCTGGTACCGCAGGCGTGGTCGATGGTCAAAGCACGTTTACCTGACGGAATGGAAATCAGTTGGGAGTATGATAAAAACCGCTATGCATTCGCCAACGGAGCAGCGGTAAGTAACACTTGTGATGGTGGACCCAAATATGGAGGCGGTCCACGTGTCAGTAAAATGATTGTTGAAGACGGGTACGGAGGATCATATACACGTTCGTATTTTTACACGAACACAATAGGTGATTTTGAAGAGACCGATAGTACCGGCTCCGGTTATGCCAGTGTTGAACCGCGCCCCTTTTATTCTGAAACCGATAATCGTCCGTATCGTGCCAGAGGCGGCCTGTACACACCGGCAGTCGTTGCTTATGAAATGGTGCAGGTTGCGGATAATTTCATAGAGCCCAATGGCACTTATCCGGATGGCTTTGCACCGCAGGGCTTTACGGTATATAAATATACCCACTGTGGTGATTCGACGCATGATGACTACTACCCGAACTATGGTCCCTACGGCGAATTCGATTATCAGTGGATGCGTGGTCATCTGGTGTATCAGGGTATTTACAACAGCAGTAAAAAATGTCTTTCATCGAAAACGATGGAGTATGAATTTGAACTGCTGGATAAGATAGGAGACGAACCACCGGTTAAATCGGTGTTCGATGCGGATTACAGCGATGATTACAATTTATACCGAACCCGCATGACGGGAAAGGTGAAACTGCTTCGTACGACATCAGTGACCAATGGCGTGACAACCACGGCAACACCCTGCCAGGCATCCGAACTCACCAGTGATGAACCTGATAAATTACTGATACACAGAATGAGTCCGAAATTGACTACGGATACCACGATTCAGCAGAGTAGCCGTACCGGTGCGAATGAATATACCCGTATTATTGCCGTAAAAAGAGACTACGCCGGTTCCGATACTTCAAAGGATGACTTTATTTTACTGAGAAAAGATTCATTACCGTATTGGGAAGATAATTATATCGATATGTGTTTCGGAACGGATGTCGAGAGTTATTCCAGCGGAACACCGCCGTATACCGGAACCTGGTCAGGCTGGCAGAAATATGAGGATGAAAACAATATTCCGGAATTAGATCCGATTATCGGGGCCGGGTTTTATGATATGGGAGACGGTGATGGCCAGGAGGATCTGGTGGTTGTGTTTCAGGGAGACGGCACGATATGGCTTACCGTAATGGTGATGCACGATTTCGAGTTTAACGGCACGAATTTCACCTATAATGAAGTTACCTATACGGAGCTTTTGTCTGCGGATTATTATGATTATTACAATAAAAATGATGGTTACGGGCAACCCAATGGATGCGTTATCGGAAACATTACGGGTACGGGCGCTCCGGAGATCATCATTTTAACAGGTGAGAAATATAATTATCTTGAGTTTGCCGGAAACAGATTCCAGGCACTGGTTGATTTTGAGGACAGGGGAACAACTGATGGCCAGCGGATCACCATGCATGATGCGGATGTTTATCGCTCGGAAGACCTTGCTTATTACGGATCGAGCGGATATCTTAACGACGAAGACGGCAATGGTAATCTCGATTTGGTTGTTGCGGGAGTAGGAGCACCCGGGGACCCTGACGTCAAATATATGTTCAGGAAAGTGTTCAATGACATCGACTTTGACAGCAGTGTTTCTCCGCAGAAAATCACCTTTTCCAATGTCCCCGCCGGTTGGTCTTCCGGAGAACCTGATATCCAGTTTAACTGTTCAAAGGGTTCGTCGAGCTGGAGAAGTAAGAGTTTCGCCGGTGTTTTCCCCAGCGCTGATTTCACACGGCAGAAATATCTTTTAGTTTTTCCATGGTCAATGAGTCCTTATTATGATCTGCATACCATTGAACATAATCCCTATACGGTTCCGGTCGATTACGACGGTCAACCCAACCGCAGCTACACAAAGAACAGTGACGGATCATATCTGCTGAACGTTGCAATCCCGGCTTATTTCAAATACATGACAATGGGACGTCCGGATATTATTCAGGTCAGGAACCATCTGTCATATAGCTGCGGTTCAGTCGCATATCATTTACCTGCCATGACTACGGAAGCACAGTTGAAAGGTGATCTGTCCGGTTATAGTGACAAGGTTGTTTCTGCCAAAGCAACGACCTGGGGACAGTTCAACTCGGTCTGGCTCCCGAAAGCCAACTACGTCTGGCATTCCGATATGGATAATAACGGATTACCGGTAACAAGCTTTACGGAATTTAATTATGATAATCTCTCGAATAACGATCCCGACACCTGGCGTCTAGCCGACAGCATCAGCAGATACAACGACAACAGCCAGGCGGTGGAGGTCGCTAAACCCACCCCGGGCGGCAAGAGAATCTTTTCCTCGGTTATCCTCGGTAAAGACGGTACCCTGCAATCCGGAACTGTTACCAAAGCGCAGTTTATGGAATGCGGTGTTTTCACCGGTGACTACCAGGGCACTGAAGAACCGGAGAACTGGCTGGATAAGGAAAACGGCTGGGAAAAGGGCGAGGCTTATGATCCGAATAATCCCCTGTCGGATTCAACCGTTGAAATACAACCGGTACCGCACTTCGGTGAAGCAAGCATACATGTCAAAAACGCCTTCGGTCCCTCGCGGAATTTCCGCCTTACCGAGGGGAGGAATTACGAGATGAGCGCATGGGTTAAAGTGGTAAACGGCAACGCGTATATGCACGGGGCTTTTTACTCCAAAGATAAATCTGCAGATACTGCGTGGCCGGTTATGGTTCCGACCCTTACTGAAATCGGAGGCGGCAGCAACCTCACACCGGCACAATCGGGGACAACCGGTGGAGAATGGGTAATGCTGCAGATGGAAGTACCTGCATCGACGGTACCGGCTTCGGCTGACTGGGATAATAACAACATATATGCCCGTGTATTCGTCGGGGCACTGACCGGCGGCGAGGTGTACATCGACGACATCCGCTTCGCTCCGTCGGATGCGATGGTGTCATCAACCTACTACGACCAGTTGTGGCAGCAGCCGATTATTTCCGTTGACGCCAACAACCATCCCGGACGTAAAGTGACGTACGACAGCTTCGGTCGCCCGGTACTGTGGCAGAAGCTTGATCCGGTGGCCATGGCGACACTGCCGGTACAGCATAAAGAATATCACCTCAGAAACGAACTTCCGACCGATTCGGTCATCGCCCTGCTTTCGCCGGACGGGGGAGAGAGTGTTACCGCCGGTGCAAACGTGACGGTCAGATGGGTGAATGCCGGGACTGAGGATATTAAACTTTATTATAAAGTGGGAAGTGGCTCCTATGCGCCGATTACCGCTTCGGCCCTGCCGTCACAAAGCGGCTGGAGTTCCTACAGCTGGACGGTGCCGACTACTCCGGGAGACTACTTCGTCAAAGCACAGATCGAGGGTGGAACCAATGGCGGGAAGAACGATGCTTCGGACCGGGCGTTTGCCGTGGTGGCACCGTAGGGGAAATAGTAAGAAACGTAAGAAAAATACAAGGGAGCTTTTCGCAGGCTCCCTTTTTTGTAATTACAGTTGCCCCGGCAATTCAATCTCAGCCTTTACCGCCGCCGCTCTGATCTTCTTTTTCCATCCGTTAGACAGCTCCGTGAAAATTTCCCGCAACCTTTGCACCCGCTTCTCATCATTGCTGATAAACCGGAACATGCCTTCAGCGGTAAGACGGTCTTTTTCGGCTTTTTCCTTATTGATACGTCGTTGACAGACAATAAGCTTGTGCAACGCGAACGCTTCGGGCTCCGGGATGTTGAATTGCAGCTCTCCGTAGGTAAAGGGATAATGGTAGCGCAGCGGCAGACTCATGAAATGCAATTCCTGCGCACTGACCCCGAGATACTCGAAATGCCGCGTCTCCTCCTGCGGCTTCGCTCCCGCGTCAGTGAGAAACTCCACCTTGAGCAACGGGTGATTGAATATGTACAACCCAGAACGCGGTCGTATCTCGAAGATGAAATCATTGTTTTTCATAATTGAGACGATATCGACCGGCGGCCTGATCCGTGGCATCCGACGGGGAATCAGAATGTCGGCATCCATTGTTTTTGTCGCGGGGATCTCGCTCGGGTTGTCGAACTGATGCCGGTAAAAATCCTGACACCAGCTTCCGACCAATACCAGATGTTTGAGAATTCCCGCCTCCTGCAGATCGGTGAACACCTTGAGCAGCAGATCAAATTTTTCCACGTAATACCTTTCGTACCTCTTTGAGAGCATTTTTCGTGTCTTTCAGGAGCTTTTCATATCGCTTTCTCTGAGCGACCTGCTCAAGAATGTTTTTCGCTTTTTCACTGTTCTGCGGCCCGACATAATCATGAACGACACGTTTCCCTTCCCGGTGCTGCAGATAGAGATACTCTTTTCCCCGCCGCTGCTGCACACGCGGCGCACCGCGCGGCATACCCGCGATGGCCTTTGAATAGGCCTGTTCGGTTTCCTGCAGCCGTTCGAACTCTTCTTTCAGGACATGAAATATGACACTCATGAGAACCTCCTGTTGTACTACAAATATATAATAACTGTAAAAATGTAGCACAACATTTTTCAGTGGGATTTTCCAGAAGGGGGGAGACCTGCAGTATGCGGACCGGGATCTTTCATTTATCCCGGGGAGCGTGGAACGGGCGGGCGGGGAATCATCCTGCGGAAAACGGAGAAGGGGAGGACGATCCGGAAGTCTCCGGAGAAAAGTTTACATAATACGAGTTTTACGGCGATAAGCGTGACCCATGCGCCGGATGCGCAATGGGCGCAACAACTTGTATTATGTAAAGAGAGCGTAACCATGGACGTGGAGCGAACGTACTTTTCTTCCGGGGGATCAGTGAGATCGTTTCTTTTTTATGATAGGCTGGAGAGGATTGCAGTATTTTAACAGCATGAAAGAACGTGTATATCTTGAAACGACAGTGGTGAGCTACTATACGTCGCGTCCGAGCAATAACATCATAGTGCTCGCGAAACAGCGGATAACGGATCAATGGTGGCCACAGGCCCTGAACCGGTTTGATATCTTCATTTCTGAAGCTGTCATCGAAGAAGCTGCGGACGGCGACCCGGAAGCTGCGGCCAGACGTCTTGAGGCACTGGAAACATTTGAGCTTCTTGATATTGATGACGAAGTACAGCGGGTGTATGATTTATATATCGAGCGGCTGCAGATACCGCAGAAGGCGTTACGCGATGCGATCCACCTTGCGGTGGCTTCGGTTCATGGAATGGATTACCTCGTGACGTGGAACTGTACGCATATCGCCAATGGTGAGATAATAAAAAAGCTCATGAAGATTAATACGGAAATGGGAATATTCATTCCCGTAATAGTTACCCCTGATGAACTGATGGAGGAATAGCATATGTTGAATGATCCGATAGTGGAAGAAGTCCGCAAAAGCGGTGAGAAAATCGCTTCATCGGTCGGGTACGATAAAAAAAAGTTCATAGCCCGATTGCGTGAGAATCAGCGCAACTCAAACCGCAGGGTGGTTTCTTTCTCCAAAAGCAGGAAGACGACCGCCTGAATTATAATCCGTCCCGCTTGAATCCGTTTTCAGCTACCGAACTGATAATTTCCCATGGTAGCCCGCGCAGTGATCCCTGACGTGAAATGTTTTCCGAGAGACAGTTGCCGTCCCGAGTGCCCCCGCCGCCGTCGGGGCTGAAGATACGCATAATAACGTTATGTAAACCCGCATCCGCCTGCCACGGCGAGCTGTAAAACGGCTCGCCGCTGTTCGCGGTGTCAGTCGGTTGTCGGGTCCACTGCGTTTTACATAACGTTGCATTATGCGCACCTTGCCCGATCGATCGGACGGGGGACAGCGCTTCCGGTCGGCCTGACGTGTGCTGCGTATCCACTCCGCACACTCCCCGGCCTTCCTTCACGCGGAGGTGGTGATTACGGAGATCGGTGTTCACGCGGGATTATTATATCTACCCGCCCCGCCCGGTACGTTCGGCACATTAATCACCGGCCCGTGCGGCCCTTCAAAGGGCCTCCCTGAGTTTTAGTTATGATTTGTTATTTTCTCTTTGAAGTAGCAGACCGCGTATCTGTTTTCGAATTATTGTTTGTTCTGGAATGGTGAGTAAGCTAAATTCGGATTGAATTTTAGAAAGCCGACTATTTTTATGAATACGGGGGGTATTCTTGTTAAGCTCGATAGATTTTAGGCCTAAAAGTTCATCAACAGTAATTTTAAAAATTTTGGCAAGTTCAGGTAGGCGTTCTATTGGGGGTTTGGTTTTTTCACTTTCATAATCATGTATAACTTTTTGTGTGGTATTCAGCTTATCTGCTAAATCCTTTTGTGTCCAACCATGGTTTTTCCTGAAGCGTTTTATATTCGTTCCAATTTCCATTTGATAAAAATACAACCACTTTTTTAAATGCTTGCGAATAATTACGTAATAAGTATATTTTCTTCGTATAGAATAATTGGTGAAAAACACTCTTGACAGGATCTGTCAGAATAATAAAAAAGGCCGTACCGGTGATCTCCGCTAAAAGTTCCCGGTCGGCCAAACCTCAAACGCCCCGAAAGGCGGCTTGATGTCTAAAAAATACAGTACTGCTCCGGATTCCTCAACCATAATCACGAACGACCTTTTCCTGGCGGCGTTTCTTTATACCGTCGGCTGCCCCTTAAGCCGGATGGAGAGAAATGACCGCCGCCGCGTGTCGTTCGTGTTTACGGGAAAACGTGTTGTTGAACTTCGCGAAGCATACCGCACCGGCCCGGTGCATCTGGACATCCGTTCCTTTCGGGAAAACCTCAACCGCCTGCGCGACCGCCTTGGAAGCATGGTCGCCGGTACGCATCCCGAAGAAAGGAGCACAACCCGTGTCCCCCCGAAAACCTTTAAACGAAGAACTGTCCCCGCTTACCCGCACCACTGAAGGACATGTTTACACTGGAGAAACCCTCACCTGCCGGATCTCGGGCCTGACAGCGCACAACCTCGAACGGCTGAAAGTGACGATTAAGGCAAGTCGTCAGTTATCAGTTGTCAGTGATCAGAGAGAAAATGGTATTTCTGATAACTGTGAACTGATAACTGAAAACTCTTTTCACGTTGATACACTTGATCTTTACTTAAGCCGATCCCGCGAGACCTTCGCTGAATACTGCGCGAAATACCTCAAAGTACGCCAGAGTGCTGCGATGGCCGAACTCGCCCGGATCATCACCGCCCTTGAGCGGGAACGGATCAACATGCGGGAGAAGGGAACGAAGAAAGCGCAGCAGGTCCCCCCGATGAGCAAGGAGGAAAAGGCGATGGCGCTTGAGATGCTGCGCAGCAAGGATCTTCTCAAACGGATCTCCGATGACTTTGAAGCGATCGGGTACATCGGTGAACGTGACAACAAACTCATTGCCTATATCGCAACAATATCCCGCCTGCTCACCCAGCCGCTTGCGGTACTGATCTTAAGCCGCAGCGGAGCGGGGAAGACCACGCTGCAGAATGCGGTGTGCAAGTTCGTTCCTCCGGAATCGACGATACAGTACACCCGCCTTACGGGACAGGCGCTTTTCTACCGTGACGAGGATGCGCTTGTCAACAAGGTACTGGCGATAGAGGAAGACGAAGGTATGCAGGCGGCGATGTACAGTATCAAAACACTGATAAGCAGCCAGCGGCTTTCCGTCGCCACCACCCGGACCGATCCGAAAAGCGGCCGCCTTTCCGTTGACGAGTACACGGTAAGTGGCCCGGTGGTGGTGTTCGTTTCAACAACACGCCCCGACGGGCTCGATGACGAGACGAAACGCCGCTTTCTTATCCTGACCATTGACGAGAGCGAAGAGCAGACGAAGAGGATCATAACGGCGCAACGCACGAAAAGCTCCCCGCGCTGGTATACGATGACCTCCGATGAGACGGGGGTGACCACCTTACACCATAATATGCAGCGTCTTCTCAAACCGCTTGAAGTGATGATCCCCGATGATCTGAAGATACACTGGCCGACCAAACGGCTGCAGTACCGGGGAGAACATGCGAAATACTTCTCGC
>Ga0316575_10000632_pt1 | contig 10391 bp, 9 predicted proteins | sample J5NA_FD_203072 | JGI IMG/M metagenome (GOLD analysis project Ga0316575, IMG submission 203072) | Rhizosphere microbial communities from salt marsh grasses in Alabama, United States - J5-7_050615r2r3 | ecosystem: Host-associated > Plants > Roots > Rhizosphere | place: USA: Alabama | collected...
GCCGCTGGTGATTACACAAGGAGGAGGAGAAGGCGGGGTACGGGTTTTTCCGATTAACGGAACAATACAGATTTGTAATCCGTCTATTTCTCAGGATACAGTACATTTTCCCGGGTGTATGCTGTGGCTCAATTTCGGTGGTGCACTTGCTGTTTCCTTACCCGATTCTATTCATAATTTCGGCGAAATTGCGGAACAGCACGATCGATTGACAATTGTGGATACGGCAAATACGGTGGTCTGGTTCATGAAACTCGATGAGCTGGGTGCTGCAGCAACCGAAGAGTTTCAGGATCCGGAATGGTCTGCTCATCCAGATTTCGTGGTAGCCCTCCTCAGCAGAGATAACCGAAAAGAATGGGGGGGCTATGTGATTTGTCCGATCAACAGAACGACACTTAAAATCGTTGACAGCGGGCTTGAAGAGACTTCTACACCGCATCTTTGGGTTGCGTCTTCCAGTCATGCCGCTTCAGGTACTGTTCAGGCTGAATATGATGATGATCATTGTGCCAAACCTTCCTCTGTGACAGAGTTTTTTGGGACAGACAGTGTCAAACTGGTCGTTTCATTGAAAACAGGAGGTGCTCACACTCTGTTCATGAGAAATTTCCGCGACAGCAATGGACTGGTACCGCTTAAACGCCCGGACGATCGTGACGGATGGAATCTCGAAAGTCCGCTTATTTCACCTGACGGTAACTGGATTGTTTACAATGCATACAAAACAGAGAAGTTCTATGAGGTCTACCTGCAGAAACTGACTGTGGATGCTAAGCCGGTGCTTCTGTTCGAAGATGCATCTGATCCCCACTGGTGGGTCAATCCGTCGGATCCGACGTTAGCCTATATTATTTATGAGGAGGTTCCAGGATGGACTCTGGTAAACGGTGATCTTGCTGATGCACGGTATCTCGAAAGCGGCGAGCTGGGAAGTACTTCCTTTCAGGTTTTTAAATTATTTGCAGGAGGGCAGACGCTGATGAGTTCCATTCAGGCACTGGGCAGCCCTGAACGGATTGTCAATCTTCCCACCAAAGGTGGACTCTCACCTGACGGACGGTATCTCTGTACCGGATTTGACCGCGCATTTATGATCGGATTGCCATAATGAAAACGGACTCTATTCTGTCGGCTCTAATAAAAAATCTGCGGTTGAAGCATCAGATATCGATTGTGGCCATAGTTACGGCACTTCTCGCATTTGTCGCGATAACCTTTCATCAGAATGAGTCGGCATTGTGCAGTTGCAGGAGTGTTGTCAGTTGCGATTCCAAGTTATTTGCGTGTGTGAATGATGCGGTAATAGAAGTACCTCCCCTCACTCCATGGAATATCATCGGTGGATGCGGTGCTTCGGGGTCCGGAAGCGTTGGAGATGGAATCCAGTGGATTGGTAATGGTGTGCATGGCGGATTGATCGATCTTGAAGTGATCTCCCGGTACACAATAAGACAGAACTTCAGATCCTACAGTGTAGCGCCCCGTTTCAGTTTCAAACCGACCTGGACTACCGAAGCCGGATTGTCGGTTCCGATCATGTCAAAAAGCGGTTCGGTGCAGTATCTGGCTAATCAGGAGGATCTTGACAGAACAACCGGTGGAATGGGAGATCTGACCCTTGACTTTTCACGTTCGATAGGATTCAGCGGCACTTACCGGCTGCAGTTTTCGCTTACACTTCCGACGGGACAATACGACATCAAACGTGGAGCTGAAAGCAATCTGCAGTTTCTGCCGGTCGATTTTCAGATGGGAGCAGGAATGTATTCCGCTACAGTCCAGCTCAGCCGATCGTTTGACATTGAAGACGGATTCTTTAAGATGGATGCATCGTACAGCCATCCGTTCAACATGCATCCCATCGAAAAGAAGAACCCGCTTCTTGACGAATACTTTATGGCATACAAAGATCGCAGAGACAGTGAACGATTCTATTATCGATTCAAACCATATGGGGAGAGTGATCTCGGTGCGTATACGCCGCCCTCCGTTTCTCTGGCAGGGTATTATGCTTATCGCGGCCAGGCCGGTTACGTCCACTCATTCGGTCTTTTCATGAGTGCACCGCTTGCCGTTGCCTGGATTCCCAATCCGGCGATAAACGAGTATGCGCCGATTCCTGATCCGGGACATAAGACATGGAGCGGTGCGCTGACGTACGGACTTGAATTTTCACGGACGGAATATCCACTGTTTCTGGTGGTTTCAAAACCGATTCATGACAAATCAGATCCATTGGGGAATATTGATGGTCCCGACTGGAGAGCATTTTTAAACGAGTGGGTTTTTGCTTTTGGTATTAAATCGACCTTTTTATGACAGGAGATGAAAAATGTTGAAATTCGGTATGTATGTGCTGTTGACGCTCGCCGTCATGGTTGCATGTGACAAGAAGGGCAATGAGGCGGTTGATTGTTCGACGATGAATCATGAAGGTGTTGAACTGGTGTACCCGAAAGGAACCGAATCATTTAAAGTCGGCAGCACCGTTCCGGTCAAATGGAAAGTTGATCCTGACAAGGTGAATCTTGTTGACATAACGGTAAGTACCACTTCTCCTGACGGCCCATTCAGACGAATATTCTCGAAATCGATAAGCGTTCCCTATGAAGGCGGTGTTCAGTGTATGGATACCGTATGGACAATAGGAAGCGAACATGAAACGGTTCAGTACTCACCGCCTCAGACTGTGTACATCCGTGTTGAAAAGTACAGTGCCGCGAATGAGTATTCCGATGTATCCGGAATGATCACCATTAACGAATAATTACAGAAACGATGGCAGCAGCTTTAAAATTCCTCGTAACCGGTGGTGCCGGCGCAATCGGCAGAAGGCTCGTCGCACGTCTTATTGACGAAGGAATGGCAGTCAGGATACTGACGCTGCCCGGGGATACGGCTGCAGGGTTATTGAAGGAAAAGGGTGTTGAAGTTATTTACGGAGATATTGCCAATCCGGAGGTCGTCAACGGTCTCTGCAGTGGCGTCGATATCGTTATCCATTGTGCAGCGGTCATTCTCTCGAAAGACGAGGCTGTATTTGACAGGGTGAATGTCACCGGAACACGATATCTGCTGACCGATGCCAGAAATTCTGGTGTAAAGCATTTTGTTCATATATCATCGGCATCGGTTGTTTACCGGAAAATGACACCTTATTCACGATCGAAGCGTATTGCAGAGCGCTATATAAAGGAATCCCGTGTCCCCTGGACCATCCTCCGTCCGACTCTCGTGTATGGTGAAAAGGGCGGATTGGAATTTGATATGTTTCTTGAAAAACTCGGCAGATTTCCGGTTGTTCCCGTTATCGGGAGCGGAAAGGCTCGAAAACGGCCGGTGTACGTTGGTGATCTGGTTGACGGAATCGTACGGGCAGCATTACAGCCGGCGGGAAAAAACAGAATTTACAATCTGAGTGGTGGTTCGACAATCACGATGTTTGATTTTACAAAGTTGTGCCTTACCTTGCTTGGTCGTGATGACCGGATCATGGTCAGGATTCCTGTTCCATTCTGCAGTATTGCTGCCACATTCCTGGGACGTTTCATGCGGGAACCGTTTCTCACCTGGAACATGATTGCCGGAGCAATACAACATGCGGATATCGATCCTGAAGAAGCAATAGTTGACCTTGGATATCATCCGGCAGGTATCGAACAGAAAATCGGAGACTGTTTTCCCCGGCAGACAGAATGAATATGGCAGGAATGCCTATGATCGGAGGAGAGAAATGAACGTGTTGAATATTGCCCAAAAAATGGTACTGTTATCACTGACCGGACTGGTGATGGTGTTCTCATCTGTAATTGCGGAATCGGGTTCCACTGTGGCTGCGGCGCAAGATGAAATGGAAAATGATACACTTGTTATTGTCGCCCGATTGGTGGAAATTCCGGGGAAGTTTGCTCCGAACGATGCATATGATTATGTTTATGTCATGAAATATCGTGTTGTCAAGGTGGAGCAGGGGACACTTGCCGACAGGGAGATTCTGGTGGGACAGTATAATCCCCTCATTCCGCGAAAGTTGATAAATGATAAGATGAAAGGCGTCGTCAAAGGTAATGTCGAAAAATTCGTGGTCGGAGAGAGGCACCGGTTGAAGCTGGTGACTCCTATTGAAGACTACTGGTCTGGAGCGGTGGAAACTGAATATTACGATACAGACCTGAAAACCTTTTTCGCCGTGAGTACGGAAACAGTCAAGTAATATATCGCAGCAATTGATCTATGGTCTTCTCTTCACATATTTTTCTCTTTTATTTTTTGCCGCTGGTTCTTCTTACCTATTATCTCCTGCCTTTCACATGGCGCGGTCTATATGTCCGCAACGCTTTTCTTACCATCGCAAGTTATTGCTTTTACGGATGGCAGGAACCATGGTTCGTCATCCTCATGTTCGTATCGACCATCGTTGATTTTACCGCCGGAAAAATAATGACCCGCCCCGGAGCAACTCAGCGCCAGAAAAACGGCGCGCTGATCATGTCGTGTATCTCGAATCTCGGGATGCTCGGCTTTTTCAAATACTACATGTTCGCCATGTCGGGGGTCAACGGAGTGCTTCATCTGCTTGGCGGAAGCGAAAATACATTCCGGATTCTGCAGGTGACACTCCCGATCGGTATCTCATTCTATACGTTTCAGACAATGAGTTATACCATTGACGTGTGGCGGGGAGAAGTTGCACCGGTACGCAATCTGGCCACGTTCTCCTGTTTTGTCGCTCTCTTTCCGCAGCTCATTGCCGGACCTATCGTCAGGTATGTCGATGTGGCGGAGCAGCTTGATAATAGAAAGCATACGCTCGATCAGTTCAGCGCCGGAGCAGGGCTGTTCATTCTCGGGTTTTCAAAAAAGATCATTCTTGCAAATTCAGCCGGAAGCATCGCTGATGCGGTATTCGGGGCGGATGCACCTTCAGTGACCGCTGCCTGGTGGGGAATACTTGCCTACCACTTTCAGATCTATTTCGACTTTTGCGGATACAGCGACATGGCGGTCGGTCTCGGAAGAATGTTCGGATTTGAATTCGTCAAAAATTTCAATGCACCGTATCACTCAAAAAGTATTACCGAGTTCTGGCGTCGGTGGCATATATCGCTCTCCAGCTGGATTCGGGATTATTTGTATATTTCTCTCGGTGGTAATAGAAAAGGAGTACGCAGAACCTATATCAATCTGACGATAACCTTTTTCCTGTGCGGGCTCTGGCATGGTGCCAAGATGACCTTCGTGAGCTGGGGAGTTTTTCAGGCCGCGTTTCTTGTTCTTGAGCGACTCCGCGGAAAACGCAGTATGTACGGAAATCTGCCGGGGTTCGTGAGCGTGGTTGTTACAAATATTATTGTGCTTTTCGGCTGGGTACTCTTCAGGGCGCCTGATCTTCCGCAGGCGATGCGTTATTGGAAATCAATGGTCGGATTAATTCATGTAAATGAAGCGTCCAGACTGTTGAGTGCAGATATTTTCAGTTTAAAGAATGTTTTCGCGATACTGCTCTGCAGCATTCTGGTATGGCAGCCTGTTCAGGCGCATGAATGGATAAAGAAACTTTCCGTGCCGCGATTTGTCATACTGCTCGTTCTTTTCATGTATGCAATAGCGACGATGTTTACACAATCGTTTAACCCGTTCCTCTATTTTCAGTTCTGATGACGCGTATGAATAAAAAAGGAACTCTTGCGTGTGTTGTACTTTTCTGCGGACTGCTGCTCTCTGTTGCAGTTGTACAGTTTATCCATGAGATTGCCGCAGGGGAGAGAATACAGGCGTTTGACATACTGGGGGATACATTCCTTACTCCGGAAAAGCGTCTGAAAACAGTACGTGAAGATTTTGGAAAAATCAGCAAGGGGTGCGAACATATCCTCAGCTTTTCCGCTACAGGTGATGAAGAGGACACCCGGTATGAGACTGCGGAAGCACTCCTTGCCGATGCCGAAAACGCACGGCGCCATTTTTTTGAACTGAACCGTCATATAAGTGATTCACTTCTTCCGGAGATCGGCAGGTTTGACTCGCTTGTTGTAGCTGCAAAGGTACTTCGTGATGCGATCGATCAGGAAGACGAGGAGGCGATTGCAGACGCGAATAATAGATGTAAAAGTTTTGCCGATACGCTTCTTTCCGGCGTTCGCGGAGGTGGACCGTTTAGGTATTGTAAAGAAACCATGCATGCTTTTTTTACCGCAACTTTTTTCAATAATCACTATATCAGAGGGTATGAAAAGGATCTGGAAAAACGGTCGGTTATTGCATCGACTATCCGGCCGGTAATGCAGCATGTACGGTACCGGTTGTTGGGCGACCCGGGGGAGAAGGCTATTAAGGGGAAGCTGGGCTGGCTTTTCTATCGTCCCGGAGTTGAGTATCTCTATCGACCGTCAGTATTTGACAGGCGCTCGAAGACAACCGATTATAATGATAAACCGCTGATGGATGATCCGGTTGAGGCGATAACTGATTTCAGGGACCAGTTGGCTTTACGGAATATTGATCTGCTGATTGTCGTTACACCGGGAAAGGCCTCGGTCTATCCTGATTATTTTACCGGGCCGCCGGGACAGTGTGTACAAAAAGGTGTTTCGCAGACATCCGCCTTTCTTGATACTCTTACTCGGCACGGTATCAATGTCGTTGATCTGTTTTCACCATACCTTCGTGAACGGTGCAATGATTCGCTGCATGATGAGAAAATGTATCTGTCACTTGATACTCACTGGAAATACAGGGGCCTGAGTCTGGCTGCGGCAACAGTCGCAGCGCGGATACAGGAGTATCCCTGGTACCAGGACGATCACTTTTCGGTATCGTATGCCCTGGATACCGTTACCGTTCAACGGGAGGGTGATATCGGAGTAATGACCGATCTTGGAAGCAATCCGTTTGAACGGCTTCGCATTTTCTTTCCGCTCGAAGCAACACGGTGTGTCAAGGTACTGAAGCCGGTTCTTGACGAAGATGGCGCGGTAACAAAACGTGTCCCTTATAAGGATGATTATAAGAACGCCCGTATCCTTATTCTTGGAGACAGTTTTTCACGGATTTACCAGACTGATGCACCGGGATCTTCCGGGTTTATTTCTCATCTTGCAGCAGATCTGTCCGAACCGTTGGCATCGCTGATCAGTGACGGCGGGGCATCAACACTTGTTCGCGAAAAACTGGCTCGTAACAGTGGTCTGTTGAAAAGTAAACGTCTGGTTGTATGGGAATTTGTAGAACGGGATATCCGTTTCGGAGCCTTCGGCTGGAAGAAAGTGAAACTGCAATGAGTAATCATGGAACATTCCTGCGTATAAGTACTGCCATGCTTCTGTCTGGCGGAATACTATTTACCCTCTCTGCCGGACTTCCGTACGTTGAAGAGGTACCTCAGTTCAATCGACTGAAATCTCATGTAACGATACGGAAGATTGACCGCCCGACATTGGCCGACCTTGATTTTGCAGCATATGACCGCAATCCGGTGCTGATTGATCCGTCACCCTCAAAAAAGGGGAAACGTCATGCCCCGTTGACAGGTGAAGAACTGACGTTCGGCGGTATGCTTGTTTCACCGAAGCAGTCTCTGAGTGAGACACCGCTTACCGATGATGAAAAACAGCAACCGCTCGCCTGGAAGCCGCTCATGAAGAAACTGTGGAATGTGGTTAAGGATGATCATCTTTCCTCGGCTGGTGATCGCATTGCGGCAAAAAAGTGGTCTGATGATGCCGCCTACCAGCCGTATCAGGAAGTGACGACCGCATATCTGCATGATATTGACGGTGTTTCTGAATTCTGGGTAAAAGTTGAATGCGCACCGTGGTCGGCATTATTTAAAAACGTTACCGATGAGGATGGTGACGGCGTCAGGGAAGTTTACGGGAAACTTGCCGTCAGCATGCCGATAGATTCTCTGAAAAAAGCTGTGCAATGGATCCGATCCGGTTATTGTGAATAATTGCTCACGCGGACAGAGGAGCAGGTCTTGATAACGGATCTCGCATCTTACTGGTATCCGACGCGAAATACCGATATCCTTGATCTTGCGCCGGATGCACGGTGGCCCGATATGTCTGTTAAAAAACAGATCCGACGTGAAATCGGAAATGTTATGGTTAAAAAACCGCTTGCCGTTGTGGAAGGTAAGCCATTCTCTCCCGACAAGCCGATCTACAATGTTTACATCATTCCCGTTTCCGAAAACAGTGCCGCACCGGTGACCAGATCGAATGCATCCCGGGGTACACCGAAAGTTAAGACAGGTTCCGGTAACGACAGGTCGGCAGCATTTGTTTCCAACCAGAACCAATTCTTTGCGGAAGTTGCTTCCTATGGTCCACGGCAGCAGTGGATCGACAAAAACAAATCATTTTATACGGCATTACAGGGCTGGGTGGCTACCTTTCCCCGGGAACAGATGGGGTTGCCCGGTGTTGACGGATGGCTTTTTTTCCGTAAATCTTTTGAGGCTCTGTTCGGGGGAGACATTACTCTGCAGCCGTACTCAGTCAATCCGCTGGTTCATATTACGGCATTTCGAAATTTTCTGGCAGCACAGGGAATCGATCTTCTCTTTGTTGCTGTTCCCGATAAGGAAGAAATTTATTATTCAGAAACCGGTATCGGGATACATCCTGTTGTACCGATTATTAAACCTTATGGAAGAAAGTTTCTCGCAGCATTACAGGAGCAGGGGGTCGAGGTAGTGGATCTTCTGACACCATTTCTGGAAGCTGCCTCCAGGGACAGCGTTTCGACGGAAAGGGTTTACCAGAAGCAGGATACACACTGGACAACACGAGGAATGCAGATTGCAGCCGATACGATCGCTGCCCGTATCCGTCAATATCCATGGATGCATTCAATTACGGATACCATTGCCTATCGGATTGTCGATACAACCATCGAACGTGCCGGAGATCTTGTTGAACGGATTCCGCCCGATAAGCAAGGTGAGTACAAACCGGTTTCAATGCCGGCGCGACGGGTGATGCTTCCGGACGGATCCGCATACCGTGGCAATCTTCCAGATGCTCCGATACTGCTTATCGGCGACAGTTTCACCGGCGTTTTTGAGTCAATTGATTGTAAAAGTGCCGGCGTAGGATCACATATAGCAGCCCGGACCGGAGTTCCGGTCGATATCATCACCAGCTGGGGCGGGGGGCCGATGGTGCGTCAGAAAATGCTTCGCGCCCGCGGCAAGGTGCTTGATCGCAAGAGGGTCGTGATCTACATGATGGTTTCTCGTGACCTTTACAACTACGCACAGGGGTGGGAATCCTTGAAAACGGTCACTCCGTCCGGTGAATGACGGTTACTTAACTTTTAATAGAATGGCGGGCGGGTTTTCACGAGTCTGCAATTCGTTGAACCGTGCTACCGCCGCTCTTGTGGGCAGATACTCAATCTGGAAATCGTTTTCCCGAATCTCTTTCATCTGTTTCTGGTCGAAGTCGATTTGTTTCTGATTGTCGAATCCCGTTCCAACTATCAGAAGATGAGATCCTTTACTTCTTGCATTAAAAAGATGGTTATCGATCCAGTAGTTCACATTTGCTGTTTTGGAAAGATCCGATTCAAGATGCAGTTTACCGTCTGCAGATATGAAACAGTCGAAAAGAATGACGGGAATTCGGTTGTAAACTATGCATCCTTTACGAATGAATCCAAAACGGTGAGGGGGATTCGTATTCCAGTATACTACCGAAAAAATAATGAGGAGGATGAGGATTTTATGTTTGAATAGTCCCGACATGTAATGAATATACAGCTCATGTTGTTCTCGTGTCATCAATAAATGGAGAAAGTTTTGCCCGTGATGCAGGATTCTGAAATAACTTCCTCAGTGACCGGTCTCGAATGAGTCGGACCCTCTCCCGGGTCAGTTTCAACTCTTTTCCTATTTCTTCAAGGGTAAACTGTCTTGAAAAATTCAGGCCATAATACATTCGCAGAATCCGTTCTTCCCGGCTGGTGATGTTCTGAAGGACTCCGTCAAGAACATTGCCGAGTTCTCTGCGTTCGCTTTCACCATCCTGATCCGGGTTTTCACCGAGAATATCCTGCAGAGTTGTTGCGCTGTTTTCATCCTGATTATTTGATGATAGAGGGGCATCAAGAGAGATCCCTCGCAGTTTCTCCATGATTTCAACAATTTCCGTTTCATGTTCACGGAAAGGATCCATTGCAATGGTCTTACTGAAATCGCCAAGGTTTTTGTCAAGTGCCTGCTTGAATTTATTAATAAGTGCGATTTTGTTGGGAGGAATTCTGACTGTTCCGGCCTGTTCGAAGAGTGCTTTCTGGATTGATTGGCGTATCCACCACACAGCATAGGAGATGAACTTGACGTTCATATCCATATCAAACCGTTTGGCCGCCTTAAGAAGGCC
>Ga0316575_10000633_pt1 | contig 10355 bp, 8 predicted proteins | sample J5NA_FD_203072 | JGI IMG/M metagenome (GOLD analysis project Ga0316575, IMG submission 203072) | Rhizosphere microbial communities from salt marsh grasses in Alabama, United States - J5-7_050615r2r3 | ecosystem: Host-associated > Plants > Roots > Rhizosphere | place: USA: Alabama | collected...
CCCCGTGCGATCGGCGAGACGCTCCTCGGGGGCGGGGATTTTGCGAATCTCGGGACGCACCGGGTTGCCCACGTGTTGCACCCCGGGCAGATGACTGAAGGTGCCGGGAAAACCCGTCAGTACCCGCGTGGCGAAGATCGACAGGATCCGGTTGGTGAAACCCGGTATCGCATTCTGCTCATGCACGATGAGGGGCCGGCGCAACACCCAGGCCATGAGCCCACCGGGACCCGCCACGAAGCCACCCATGGACAGCACCGCCGCCGGACGACGGCGAAGCAGGATAAACCCGGCCTGGAACATGGCGTACAGCGCACGGAAGGGCAGCAACAACCAGCCCAACAGACCGCGGCCACGCAGGCCCTGAATCGAGATCCATTCCATGTGAATGCCAGTCGGCGGAACCAGTTTCGCCTCCAGGCCCCGGCGCGTACCCATCCAGATCACCTGCACGCCTTCGCCGTGCAGGCGACGTGCGACCGCGAGCCCGGGCAGCACGTGACCTCCCGTTCCGCCGGCGGTGATGACTACGGTGTTCATGCCCCGCCTCCGGCCTGGCGCGTCGTTCGGTCCACGGCCAGGATGAGCCCAACGACGAAACAACTGGAAACCATGCTGCTGCCGCCGTAGCTCATCAGCGGCAGGGTCAGGCCCTTGGTCGGCAGCACGCCCAGATTCACACCCATATTGATCATGGCCTGCAGTCCGATCAGCAGGCCGCCCCCCTGGGCCAGGCGCGCGCCGTAAATTTGCCCGACGCGCTCGGCCGCGCGCGCAATCGCAAAGGCGCGATAGACCACGATGGAAAACAGCGCCATGACCGCGAGCACGCCGACAAATCCGAGTTCTTCGGCGATTACCGCCAGCAGAAAATCGGTGTGTGCCGCCGGCAGGTAGAACAGTTTCTGCACGCTGGCTCCAAGACCGACGCCGAACCACTCGCCGCGGCCGAAGGCGATCAGGGCCTGCACCAGTTGGAAGCCGCTGTTGAACGGATCGGCCCACGGATTGAGAAATCCCGTAACGCGCTCCAGGCGGTATGGCGAAATCAGGGTCAGCACGGCGACAGCGGCGACGCCGGCAGCGATGCAAACGAGGAAATGCCAGAAGCGCACGCCGCCAAGAAACAGCATCGCCAGCACCGTCGTCACGATCACGACCAGGGTGCCGAGGTCCGGCTCCCGCAGCAGCAACATACCCACGACGGCGAGCACAATGCCAATCATTAGAATGCCCTGGGTGAAATAGCGCAGCTGCTCCTGCCTACGAATCAGATAACCGGCGACGTAGATCACCATGAATCCCTTGGCCAGCTCCGATGGCTGCAGGGCAACCCCACCCAGGCGAAACCAGCGCGTGCTCCCGTTCACGTGTGTACCTACACCGGGGATCAACACGGCCGCCAGCAGGACGATCGCGGCGATCAACAGGATCGGTCCACTGCGCTCCCACAGTTCCAGGCGGCTACGGGCGGCCAACCACATGACGGCCACGCCGATCGAGGTGTTGATGACATGGCGTATGAGAAAATAGGTGTCGTGGCCGGTCTCACGCGCGGCCAGATTGATGGAGGCGGAGTAGACCATCACGATGCCAAGGAGAATCAGGGTCGCCACCGCGCCCAGAAGCCACGGGTCAAATTGCGCCCGACGCTGCCCGGCGCTGCGTACCGCTGATCCGTTGAAGACCACCGTACTCATGGCGACACCTGCTTCCGCACCGCCTGGGCGAAAACCTCGCCACGATGCTCGTAGTTGCGGAACATGTCGAAACTGGCGCACGCAGGCGACAGCAACACAACGTCCCCGGGTCGTGCGAGACCCTGCGCCTGGCGCACCGCATCGCCCATGTCTCCGGCGCGATATACCGGTACCACACCCTCCAGGGCTCGCTCGATCAAGGCGGCATCGCGGCCGATCAGTACCGCCGCACGCACGTGCTCGGCGACCACCGCGCGCAGTTCGCTGAAGTCCGCGTCCTTGCCTTCGCCACCGGCGATCCACACCACAGGCCGGTCCATGCCTGCCAGTGCCGCTTGGGTGGCACCGACATTGGTTCCCTTGGAGTCGTCGATCCAGCGAACCGATCCGGCATCCGCCACCAGATGACAGCGGTGCGGCAGACCCGGAAAACTTGCCGCCGCCTCGGCTGCGCGCGCGGGCTCGGCACCGGCCGCCTCGGCCAGGGCGATGGCCGCCAGGGTATTGGCGATATTGTGGCGACCGCTGATCTGTAGCGAGCGCACAGGAATCAGCGCGTGTTCCCCCCGCGCCAGCCAGGCCTCGCCCTCGCGAACGAGCAGACCATAGTCCCGCTCGCCGGCCGGTTCATTGAGGGTGAAGCGAACGATTTCGCGCCCCGGCCGTGCCATTGCCATGACAATGGGGTCGTCGGCGTTCAGGACCATGACCCCGTCGCCGGCAAAGATGCGTTGCTTTGCGCTGGCGTAGGTTGCCAGCTCGTCGTAACGATCCATATGATCAGCGCTAACATTCAGCACCGTCGCCGCGCGCGGATGGAGGCTGTGCGTGGTCTCCAGCTGGAAACTCGACAGCTCCAGGACATATAGATCCGGCTCCTTGTCCTGAATCAGATCAAGCGCCGGAACGCCGATATTGCCGCCGACGCGCGTGTCGTACCCCAATCGCCCAAGAATATCGCCCAGCATCGCAGTGACCGTGCTCTTGCCATTGGAACCTGTGATCGCCAGCACCGGTGCCTGGGCGCTGCGGGCGAACAGTTCGATATCGCCGACGATCTCCACCCCGGCCTCGGCAATCTCCGGCGTGCGAATCGACACGCCGGGGCTGACCACCAGCAGATCCGCTTGCTGCAGGCGGCGAGAATCCAGGCCGCCGGTATGCACCGGCAGCTCGGGATAGGATTGCCGCAAGGCAGCCAGCATCGGCGGTTCCGGACGCGTATCCATAACCTCCACGGAATAACCCTGGCGCAGCAGAAACGGCACACATGACAGACCGGTCTTGCCGATCCCCACCACCAGTGCATGTCCTCTTGGCTGCATCGCCAGTTTCTCCGCTACCATGTCAACGCACCTTCAGGGTCGCCAGGCCGATCAGCACCAGAATCACGGTGACGATCCAGAAGCGCACGATTACCCGTGGCTCCGGCCAGCCCTTTAATTCGAAGTGATGATGCAGGGGCGCCATACGGAAGATGCGCTTACCGATGAGCTTGAACGACACCACCTGCAACACCACGGAAACCGTTTCCATCACGAACAGGCCGCCCATGATCAACAGCACGATTTCCTGACGAACGACGACGGCAATCACACCCAGGGCCGCACCCAACGCCAGGGCACCGATGTCTCCCATGAATACCTGCGCCGGATAGGTGTTGAACCAAAGGAAGCCGAGACCGGCCCCCATCATCGCGGAACAGAAAACCATCACCTCACCCGCGCCGGGGATATAGGGAATCCCGAGGTACTGCGAGAAATGGACGTTACCGGTGGCGTAGGCGAATACCGCCAAGGCCCCGGCGACCATGACCGTGGGGAGGATCGCGAGGCCGTCCAGCCCGTCGGTGAAATTGACCGCATTGCTGAAACCAACGATGACCAGATACGACAGGATGACGAATGCCGGTCCCAGATGGATGGCGACATTCTTGAACACCGGAACGATCAGTTGCGTTTCCGCCGGCGTGGTGGCGGATGCGTACAGGAACACGGACGCCGCGAGCCCCACCACCGACTGCCAGAAGAACTTGGCTCGCGCGCCGATCCCACGGGGATCCTTGTTGATGATTTTCTTGTAGTCGTCGACGAATCCGATGGCGCCGAAGGCGAGCGTGGTCAGCAGCACGGTCCACACGAAGCGGTTGGTGAGATCGGCCCACAACAGGGTGGACACGGTGATCGCCACCAGCAACAGGGCGCCGCCCATGGTCGGGGTGCCAGCCTTGGCGAGATGGGTTTCGGGTCCGTCGTTGCGGATGGTCTGGCTTAGCTGGCGATAACCCAGACGACGGATCATACCCGGACCGATCCAGAACGAGATGACGAGCGACGTCAACACGCCGAGAATGCCGCGGAAGGTCAGATAGCGGAAAACATTCAGAAAACTGAAGTCCCGCGACAAATGTTCAAACAGGTGATATAGCACCGTCGTCGCCTCGTTCCCGCCTCTACTCCTGCTCTGCCCGCGCGATGCGCTGGACCACGCGCTCCATATGCATGCTGCGCGAACCCTTGACCAATACCGTCATGTCACCGTGCAGCAGGTCGAGCAGCGCATCGGCACATTCTTCGTGGGTGTCAAAATGACGCCCGCCCTTGCCGAAGGCCTCAGCCGCGGCGGCACTCAAGGGGCCCACGGCCAACAGGCGTTGCACCCCGAGCTTGCGCGCCATCTCACCGACGCGACGATGGATTTCCGGTGCCGCCTCACCCAGTTCCGCCATATCCCCGAGTACCAGCACCCGCTCGCCGCCGGACTCGCGCAGCACTTGCAGGCCGGCCGCGACCGAAGCGGGGTTGGCGTTGTAGGTATCGTCGAGAATGCGTGCGCCGTTGATTCCCTTTTTGATCTCAAGCCGGCCGGCAGCAGCCCGCAGCTTCTCCAGCCCCACACGGATGTCAGCCAGACTGGCGCCCGCGGCGAGGCTTGCGCTCGCCGCAGCGACCGCGTTCATAACGTTGTGTTTTCCGAGCAATGGTAATTTCATTTCCACTTCCCCCCATTGGCTGGTGAGTTGAATCGTGCTGCCGTCGGCGACAAACGCGTACTGCGCCATGACGTCCGCCTTCGCGTCCAGGGCAAAACTGATGCATCGGTGCGGGGCGGCAAGATCGCGCCACAGGCCCGCGTAGTCATCATCCGCATTGATCACGGCGACGCCATCGTCGGCCAGGCCGGCAAAGATCTCGCCCTTGGCGCGTGCAACCGCCTCGATCGAGCCCAGTCCTTCCAGGTGGGCAGCGCCGGCGTTGGTGATGAGCGCGACCGTGGGTCGTGCAAGTTGCGTCAGGTAGGCGATTTCGCCACGGTGATTCATCCCCATCTCGATCACCGCGAATCGATGTTCCGGACGCATCCGGAGCAGGGTCAGCGGCACACCGATGTCGTTGTTCAGGTTGCCCTCGGTGGCACATCCGGGACCGCACTCGACCATGATCGCGGCAATCATGTTCTTGACCGTGGTCTTGCCGTTGCTGCCGGTGACGGCGATGAGCGGGAAATCGAAGCGACTGCGCCAGTTGGCCGCCAGTTGTCCCAACGCAACACGCGTATCTTCCACTTCCAGGGTCGGCAGCGGCGTAGCGATACGGCGGCTCACCACCGCGCCGGCGGCACCGGCGGCAGCGGCCTCGGACAGGAACAGATGACCGTCGAAACGGGGGCCGCGCAGGGCGAAGAACAGATCGCCTTCACGCAGCGTGCGGGTGTCGGTTCCGACCCCCGTAAACACCGCGTCACCACCATCCAGGCGGGCATCGAGCACGGTTGCGGTTTCGCGCAAAGACATCACGCCGCCTCCCCCAACAGTTGCCGTACCGTTTGCCGATCGCTGTACGGCCGACGTTCATCGCCGAACTGCTGATAGTCTTCGTGGCCCTTGCCGGCCACCAGCACAATATCGCCTTGCTGTGCGCGGGCAAGCGCCTTGCGGATGGCGTCGGCCCGGTTGTGTACCACAGTTGCCGGGCTCGTCATGCCCGCCTCGATCTCGTGCACGATGGCATCGGCCGATTCGTGCCGCGGATTGTCATCGGTGAGGATCACGGTATCGGCCAGACGCTCGGCGACCGCGCCCATTTGCGGCCGTTTGCCGCGATCGCGATCGCCGCCGCAACCGAATACGCACAACAGCTGATGGTCGGTGTGTTCGCGCAGGGCGATCAGAACTTTCTCTAGTGCATCGGGCGTATGCGCGTAGTCAACGACGATCAGCGCTTCTGTCGCCTTGCCGGCGAAACGCTCCATGCGCCCGGCAACAGCATGTGCCCGGGACAGACGTCGGGTCGCGTCATCCAGACCGATGTCGCAATGGAGCAATACCGCCAGGGCCGCCAACAGGTTATAGGCATTGAAGCGGCCGAAGAGCGAACTTCGCACGACGCCGGATCCCTGGGGCGTAATCACGTCCAGTTGCAGGCCCTCGTGGGAAGCCTGCACCCGACCGGTATGGAGATCTCCATCCTGCAGTCCATAGCTGACGGTGGGCAACGCCGGGCGGCAGCGATCGATCAGCGCGCGTCCGTATTCGTCTTCCTGGTTGATGACCGCAAGGCGCAGACTGTCGCTGTCAAACAGACGCGCCTTGGCCTCGCCATAGCGTTCCATGTCACCGTGGTAGTCCAGATGATCGCGCGACAGGTTGGTGAACACGGCAATATCAAAGGCGACACCGCCGACGCGGCCCTGCTCCAGCGCATGGGACGACACTTCGATGCACGCCTGGGTCGCACCGGCCGCCCGGTAGCGCGCGAGGAGGCGATGCAGGGTGACCGCGTCGGGTGTCGTGTGAACGGTCTCGTCGAGGTCATCGGGGAACCCGTTTCCAAGGGTGCCAATGACTGCACAACGACCGGATACGTCATCCAAGGCCTGGGCGACGAGGTGGGTCACGGTGGTCTTGCCATTGGTGCCGGTCACACCGATCACCGTCAATTCGCGCGACGGGGATCCGAAGAAGCGGTCGGCGATGAGCCCGACCTTGTGCGCCAGACCGGTCACCGGAAACACGGGGATGTCTCGTGCCGGCGGTGAGAAACCCGCGTCGTCGTAGACCACCGCGGCAGCCCCGCGGGCGATGGCATCTTCGATGAAGGCACGACCATCGACGCGTGTTCCGGGAAAGGCCAGAAACAGGGCGCCCGGTGCGACCTTGCGGCTATCCAGGGCGAGATCACCGATTGTGCAATCGGCGGAGGACGGCACGGTAGCGAGCCCGGCCAACAGATCGGACAAGCTGTTTTGGTTCGCGATCATGTCGGACTCCGATCGACGACCTGGGCCAACTGCCGGCGGAAGGGAGGCGCGTCATCCGGTGCAATGTTCAGCAGGCGCATGGCGCCCGCCATGACGCTGTGAAACACCGGCGCGGCGACCTGCCCCCCGAAGTAACCGTTCCGCGTGGGATTTTCGACCGTCACCACCATCACCAGGCGCGGATGGGTCGCGGGAGCGAAGCCGGCGAACAGGGCGATGTGTTTCCGTTGGACATATCGCCCGTCGACCAACGTGTTTACCGTTCCGGTCTTGCCGGCGACCTGATAGTACGGAATCTCCGCTGCATGTCCGGTGCCGTGGATACTGACCGCCGCCTCCAGCATGGCGCGCACCTTCCGGGTCAGGCTGGTATCGACGATGTAGCGCGCGTGAATGGGTGTATCCGTGGGCAGGATCGATGGCGTCAACAGATAACCGCCATTGGCCAGGACGCAATAGGCCCGGGCCAGCTGTAGCGTTGTAACGGAGATCCCATAGCCGAATGCCAGCGTGGCGTTGTCGATGCGCGCCCAATCCTTTGGTGGCCGCAGGACGCCGCTGACCTCTCCCGGCAGCCCGCTGCCGGTCTCCTGGCCGAAGCCCAGTTGCCGCAACATGTGGTACAGGGGCTGCTTGCCGATCGCCAGGGCGATCTTGGCGGCGCCGACGTTGCTCGACTTCTCGATCACACGAGTTACGGTCAGCCAACCGAAATCGTCCACGTCCTGGATGGTGTCGGCACCGATACGCATGCTGCCGGGCGCAGTGTTGATTAGTGTCTTTGGCGTGAACTTGCCCGATTGCAGTGCCGTGGTAATGGTGAACGGCTTCAGGGTGGAACCGGGCTCAAACACGTCGGTGACCGAGCGATTGCGCACCAGGCGCCCGCGCAGATCGGCGCGATTATTGGGGTTGAACGCCGGATCACTCACCATGGCAAGAATTTCGCCGGTGTGCGCGTCCATGACCACGGCCGTGCCGCCACGGGCATGATGCTTTTCCACGGCCTGTTTGAGCCCGCGGTAGGCCAGATACTGGATGCGGCGATCGATACTGATGCGCAGGTCCTTGCCCCGCTGGGGGAGGGAAATGCTGTCCACGGACTCGACGATCTTGCCGTAGCGATCCTTGAGCACCCGCTTCAAACCGGGCTTGCCCGACAACCACTTGTCGTAGGCCAGCTCCAGCCCTTCCTGGCCGTGATCGTCGATGTTGGTAAAGCCGAGAATGTGGGCGGTGGCTTCCCCGGCTGGATAATAGCGGCGGTATTCGTGCACCACCGACACGCCCGGTACATCCAGCGCCAGAACCGATTTGGCGTAGTCCGGGGCCACCTGGCGGCGCAGATACATGAATTCCTTGCCGGCATAGTGATGGATGTCGCGCGCAAGCTCCGCCGGCTTCATGCCCAGCTTGCGGGCCAATGCGGGCCAGCGATCACGCGCCTGTGCCAGCACCTCCGGTTGCGCCCAGATGGAGTCCACGGGCGTACTGACCGCCAGAGGCTGTCCGTTGCGATCCAGGATCATGCCCCGCGGCGGCACATCCTTTACGACGCGCAGATAGCGGGACCGGCCCTGCTCCTGCAGATAGTTGGCACGAAACAGCTGCAAGTACGCGTCTCGACCGGCGAGGCCGATCATGGCGCAGGCCAGAGCGGCCAAGACCATCGCGACTCGCAGCCGATTCCCCCTCGCCGGCACGGTACTCATGGCTTCGCCCCCGTCGATCGCAGATCCAGGACCACGAACTGCCTGGCCGTGGGGGTCGCCATCCCAAGTCGTGTACGGGCAATGGCCTCGACCCGTCTGTGCTGGGACCAGGTACCCTCCTCCAGCAACAGCTTGCCCCACTCCGTGTCGAGCGCATCGCGCTGGGCCGTGAGCCGCTGAAGTTCGGCGAACTCGTCGCGATTGCGATGACGCATCTCGACCACCAGTGAAGCGAACACCACCACGGCAAGGGCGAGCGAGGCAACGCGCCGGTTCATCCTTCACCCCCGATGCGTTCCGCCACCCGCAACACCGCACTGCGTGCGCGCGGATTGTGCCGCACTTCGTCGTCATCCGCGCGCACGGGCTTGCCGACAATGCGCAGGCTCGGTTTCAGCGCGGATTGGGGAATGGGAAGGTCCGGCGGATATTCATCGCCACGCGCTTCCTTCTGCAGGAAGCGCTTGACCATTCGGTCTTCGAGCGAGTGGAAACTGATCACCGCCAGGCGCCCCCCTTCATCCAGGGCCTCCACCGCCTGCGGCAGAACCGATTCGAGTTCCTGCAGCTCGCGATTGATGTGGATACGGATCGCCTGGAAGGTGCGGGTTGCGGGGTCCTTGCCCGGTTCGCGCGTGCGCACGGCGCGGGCACAGATAGCCGCGAGCCGGTCCGTGGTCTCGATCGGGGATTGCGCGCGTTCGGCCACAATGGTGCGGGCAATCCGGCGCGCAAAGCGCTCTTCGCCGTAGTCGCGAATGACGCGGGCAAGCTCCACCTCGTCCGCGCGATTGATCCAGTCCGCCGCCGACTCTCCGCGCTCCGGATCCATGCGCATGTCGAGCGGACCAGGGCGCCTGAAACTGAATCCACGTTCGGCGGAATCCAGTTGCGGAGACGAGACCCCCAGGTCCAACAGAATTCCATCGACCTGTCCCATGAGTCCCATTTCCTGCAACATCGATCGCAACATCGAGAACGGTCCGCGCTTTATAAAAAACCGGCGATCGCCGGCCAGTTCTTGCTCCGCCACCGCAACCGCCTGTGGATCCTGGTCCATGGCAAGCAGGCGGCCGCTCTTGCCCAAACGCTGGAGAATGGCGGTGGCGTGACCACCGCGGCCAAAGGTCGCGTCCACGTACACCCCGTCTGCGCGTAGGTTCAGGGCGTTCAACACGGCATCCAGCAGTACCGGTTCATGTGCTCGCTCCTCCACGTCGTCCTACAAGGACAGGGAACCAAGTTCGTCCGGAAGCTCCCCCTCGTCCTCGTCGTCCGCCTGCATCCATTCGTCGCGCCGGCTGGCCCAACGGGCCTCGTCCCAAACTTCGAACTTGTTTCCCTGACCGATGAGAACCACCGCCTTTTCCAACCCGGCGAACTCCCGCAGCGGCGGCGGCATCAGGACGCGGCCGTTGCCATCGAGTTCGCACTCGGTGGCATGGCCGATCAACAGACGCTGCAGTCTCCGCGCCTGCTTGTTGAAACTCGGTAGACGCACCAGCTTGCGCTCGATCTCCTCCCACTCGGGCAGGGGATAGAGCAAGAGACAGTTGTCCCGATCGACGGTGATGACCATGTGTCCCTCGCACTGACGCAGCAGGGCATCGCGATAGCGAGTCGGAATCGCCATGCGCCCTTTGCTGTCCAGATTGATCGTGCTGACACCGCGGTACATCATTCC
>Ga0316575_10000634_pt1 | contig 10355 bp, 6 predicted proteins | sample J5NA_FD_203072 | JGI IMG/M metagenome (GOLD analysis project Ga0316575, IMG submission 203072) | Rhizosphere microbial communities from salt marsh grasses in Alabama, United States - J5-7_050615r2r3 | ecosystem: Host-associated > Plants > Roots > Rhizosphere | place: USA: Alabama | collected...
AGCCACCTATACTAAGCTGGCGGATGTCATCCGAGATTTATTTTCCGAAGCAACAGGATTATCAAAAGCGCACTTTTCCTTTAACCGTCCGGAAGGAGCATGTCCAGGATGCAAGGGCCTGGGTGCTGCGGAGATTAAAATGCGCTACCTGCCTTCTATCTGGCTGCCCTGTGAGGTGTGTGAGGGACAGCGTTTTAAGCCCGAAGTCCTGGGTGCAGTGGTTGAATTAATGGGGTGGAAAATTTCCATAGCTGATCTCTATACCACACCCATTGCAGAAATCGGAGACCTGATCTTAAAATCCCCCTGGCTATCTAATTCTCAGCGTGATTTTGCCCGCAGGATCCTGCAAGCGCTGATTGAGGTTGGCTTGGGATACCTGGAATTAGGCCAGCCCTCGCCAACCCTCTCCGGGGGTGAAGCCCAGCGGGTGAAGCTGACCAAATACCTGGGTCGAAATAGCCTTTCCAGCCAGCTCCTGATCTTGGATGAACCCTCTACTGGGCTGCACCCGCAAGATTTGGGTGGCTTAATGCTGGTCTTGGACCGCCTCGTGCAGCAAGGTGCGACGATTGTGATCGTGGAGCACAACACCGATTTCATCCATGCTGCGGATTGGGTAATTGATCTGGGACCGGGACCAGAGGAAGGGCGTGTACTCTACCAGGGGCTGCCCAAGGGATTGTTGGAGGTGGAGGAATCCCTTACTGGAAAGGCACTCCAGGCAGAGGCGCAGCTTCGTCCAAGACAGTCTCCCGCAAATCCTTCCTCCGCACCTTCCCCGGTTATCGCTATTCGCAACGCAAGGGTCAACAACCTCAAGGGCATTGATGTCGACATACCAAAAGGGAAATTAACCGTTGTCACTGGGGTATCTGGATCGGGGAAATCCAGCCTGGTTGGGGATGTACTTCAGGTTGAAGCTCGCCGGCGTTATTTAGAGTCACTCTCAATGTATGAACGCCAGGGGTTGCGAGAAGGTGCTGAAGCACAGGTGGATTCGATATCTGGTTTGGGTGTCACCCTAATGGTGTCTTCACAACAGGCACATACCTGGAGCCAGATACCGCAGTTTACCCGGCGCAACAGCGTGGGTTCTATCACCGAATTGAGCGCCCACCTTGCCAACCTGCTGGCCTTGCTCGGGACGCGAAATTGCCTGGAGTGTGGGGCTGAAATGGTGCGGGGAGACGAATGGCTTTGTCCGAATTGTTCAGCCTCCGCGCCAGTCGCCCAGCCGCGGCAGTTCTCTCCTGCGCACTGGTCAAGTTCGTGCAAGGAGTGTCACGGGTTGGGGGTTTTGCACCTCCCCCAACCGGAAAAATTAATCGTCCACCCGGAGAAACCCCTTTGCGCAGGGGCGATGTATTCACCTGGCTATTGGCCTCAATCCTATTTATGTAAGGATCAGCCCATCATTGCAGAGATCGGCAAACGATATGGTTTCGACCCATTCGAGACTCCCTGGAACGAGATGACGGAGCAGGCTCAAACTGCGTTTTTATTTGGCGATGGGCTTGAATACACCTGGACGTACGTCTCTAAAGGAGGACGCACGAAAGGCCAGCCAAAACAATCCACCTGGACCTGGAGAGGATTCTTTAGCGAAGGCAGCTGGATTTTCGACTGGGATGTGCATGGGACCTATACCCGGCAGATCACCTGTTCAGCGTGTGGGGGTGCAGGCTTGCGATCTGAGTATCTGGCTGTCACATTGCGGGGCAAAAACATGTTTGAACTGAGCGAATTACCCTTGGTTGAGTTCGAAACTCTGGTTAAAGATATTCAACCTGCAGATAATGCTTTTCCCCTGATCGAGATCAGTGTAAGAGTGATCCGTAAGCGGCTGCGGTTTATACGCCAGGTCGGAATTGGATATTTGCACCTGAACCGGCCTGCTGGGACACTTTCGGCTGGTGAGGCGCAGAGGATCCAGCTAGCCAGCCTCTTGGGGAGCGAGCTGACCGGCTTGACGATCCTGGTTGACGAACCCTCAAGGGGGATGCATCCCAGTGAGTTAGAGGCCCTGCGCGATGCCATGCAGGAACTGTGTCAAGCTGGCAACACCATCATCATAGTTGAGCATGATCCACTACTGATCCGGGCAGCAGACCACATCATCGATCTTGGACCAGGGGCTGGGATTCAGGGCGGTGAAATTGTTGCCCAGGGGGAGCCAGCAGAGATCATTGCAGCAAATACAACCACGGGGAAGTGGCTGCGGGATGAAAGGTTGCATCTGAAAAACAACCGCCGTCAGCCGAGAGATTGGATGGTGGTACGCGGCGCCCGGCAGAACAACTTGCGTGGTGAAGATGTAGCTTTCCCATTAGGAGTTTTGTCCGGGATTTGCGGGGTATCCGGTTCTGGAAAGAGCACCCTGGTGCTGGATACCCTTGGTAGAGCGCTGGTACAAAAACTTCATTCTACCTCCTTCGCTCGCGAACCCATCGATCCAGGCGATCATGATGGCATTGATAATCCACCCAAAAGGGCTTTCCTGGTCGACCAATCTCGCAGGGGGATCCATAGCCCGGCAAGTTATCTGGGTTTCGAGAAACACCTGCTGAAGATTTACGCAGACAGTGATGATGCTCATTCTCTCGGATTGACAGTGAAATCCCTTGGGGAGCGGTGTTCAGCCTGCAGAGGTCAGGGTCTTGTGCGGATAAATATGGATTTCCTCCCAGATGAATGGCTGGAGTGTGAAACCTGTAAAGGTACTGGATATCGCCAGGAAGCCTGGGAGGTGCGCATAAGAGGGGTATCATTGCCGGAAGTAAACGCTATGACGATTGATCAGGTCTCCGAGCACTTCAAGGATGAAGATGGCTTCGCTCAAAGATTGGACATCGTACGCCAGGTAGGTTTGGGATACCTGGTCTGGAAGCAAGCAGTTTATACGCTTTCAGGTGGTGAGATTCAGCGCTTAAAAATCGCCGGTGAGTTGATCAAGAAAACCAAAGACAAGACCTTGTACATCCTCGATGAACCGACAATCGGGTTGCACCTCGCTGATATCGCCCAGCTGGTCACCGTACTGAATAAGCTCGTCGATGCTGGGCACACTGTCCTGGTTGTGGAGCACCATCCACACCTATTAGCCGCTTGTGACTGGATCATCGAATTGGGACCGGTAGGGGGTCCGGGAGGTGGTGAGATCATTGCCAGTGGAACTCCCGAGATGGTGATGACTATGGAAACACCTACTGCACCATATCTCAAACAGTTGTTGAGGGCGGCGCTATGATCTGGGCACCTCTTCTCCTGGCTGACCCATCGCCAAGCCTGCGCATGTTAGTATTGCGTGATCTCCTGCAGCGGCCTGAAACCGATGATGAACTTCAAGAGCTGAAATTGCTCCAGGCATCCGATCCTTACGTAACACGGTTTATTGATTTACAAAATGAAGATGGCTCATTCAGCGGGGGTGAAGGTGGAGGCGGGATTCTTGGATCGCTCAGGCTCACCGCACAAGCCTTGATGGGATTGGGATACTTTGGGCTAGCACCCGATCACCCTGCTGTCATGCTCGGCGTTGAATTTCTCTTCAACCACCAGCTGCCAGATGGTTCCTTTCCGCTCGCGACCCAGGGTGCTGTTCTGAATGGCGGTAGGCTTGACCAGGATGTGAAGTATCACATGATCCCCTTGCAGACTGCTTTACCCCTGTTGGGGTTAGCCTGGACAGGGTATGCCAGCGATCCGCGTGCAGAGAAAGCCTATGACTGGCTTTTATCGGAGGAACTTCCTCAAGGTGGTTGGCCTTCAGGCAGGCACGCTGACCAATATGTGTTCGCAGGTGGTTATCGCCGCTTGGCTCATTCCAAGTTTGGCTGTCGGACTAATACAACTGCCGCGGTCAGTGCCCTGGCCCTCCACCCTACTAGGTGTAAGAGCGAATCTGCTCGCCGGGGTTTGGATTTACTCCTAGCTCACGAACACCATCAAGCCGACTCTCTAGGTTTTGAGGTCGCTCGCATTATCGGGGTAGAGCCTCCTCGCGGGGCCTTCACTTATTTCAAGCGTTATGATGTAGCCCAGGTTCTGGATCTGGCCTGGCGGATCGGCGCCAGTTTGGAGGACCCACGGGTGGCAGAGAATGTGAGGTTCATTATGGAATTACAGGGTGCCTATGGCCTCTGGGAATATGCACGTCATCCCGAGGTCTCGCGCTGGGTTACATTTGATCTGCTGAGATCTTTGTCAAAGCTAGACCAGGAGACCGGTTGGTTCAGCATGGAACCTAGAACGCCATTCCAGGCCTATCCTAAAAAACCAGCGCGTTATTAGGTTGATATCAAACTTTTCTATGCAAAAATTCCGATCCGCGGGGTCGCCATAATCAGTTATCTAGCTGCCATTTGTCTGGATACACCTCATAGATGAGCAACTCCTGGGAGAGGACAGTCTCGCATGGGGGCGAAATCCCAGCAAGAAAACAGTCCCTTCAGTATAAGGAGCTTTCTCCTTTGTGATCCAGGCAGATGATCATAAACCTATCGCATTAACCTTCGAATATTTGCCTGTCAAGAAAATATAGAGGCTGCCCCATACTTTTGGGACAGCCCTTTTCAGATCGTGGAAGGAATTCAGCCTTTCTGGTATGACATTCGGAGGCCACAATTAGTGACAAATGTCACTATGGGTTACCGAAAGTGATTGTTATTATTTGCACAAATTGACCTATGCAGTTATGTGTATACAAACAAAGGTGTAAATTATGGTATCCCCCGCATTAACTCAAGAAATTACTAATTTGCATGCCGGAATCTGTTCGGCTCTTGCAGACCCCCGTAGAATTTTGATGCTTTATGCGCTCAATGAGAAACCACGCAACGTGAGCGAATTGGCAGAAGAACTGGGGATCAGCCAGCCAACTGCATCCCGCCATCTAAATTTACTGAGGGAAAGGGGGTTGGTCACAGCCAGACGAGATGGACAATCTGTGGTCAACAGCCTGGCTGACGAGCGCATAATCAACGCGCTTGACCTGCTGAGGGAAGTTCTGGCAAGTAATCTCAAGAGCCAGGTGGCTTTGGCAGAATCGGTAAATGAAAACAAATAAGGATATTAGTTGATAGGAGTAAATTAATGAAGAGTTTGTTGATTTTAGGTGCTGGAACAGCAGGCACAATGGTTGCCAACAAAATGCGCCGCTTGCTGGATAATGACGAATGGCGGATCACCATTGTCGACCAGGATGAAGCGCATTATTACCAACCAGGATTTCTGTTTATCCCATTTGGGATTTACAGTAAGAATGATGTCATTAAGCCGAAGCGGGATTTTATTCCCCATGGCGTAGATCTGATTATGTCTTCCATTGAAGCCATCGACCCGGAAAAAAACCAGGTAAAGATTGAAAAAGATGGGCGCATATTAAATTATGATTTCCTGGTGATTGCGACTGGGGCTCATACGGCTCCAGAAGAAACGCCCGGGATCATCGAAAACGGTTGGCGGAAGGATGTTTTTGATTTTTACACTATTGAGGGCGCCATAGCATTAGCGCGACACCTGCGGACCTGGCAGGGTGGGCGCTTGGTGCTCAATGTAGTTGAGAATCCGATCAAATGCCCGGTCGCCCCATTAGAGTTCTTGATGCTGGCGGACTGGTTCTTCAATGATCAAGGCCTTCGTGAACGAGTGGAGATCAGCTATGCTACCCCGCTGCCGGGCGCATTCACCAAGCCGATCGCCTCCAAGCACCTGGGCGATATCCTGGAAGGGAAAAATATAAAGGTAGTGCCGGATTTCTATATTGAACACGTCGACCCAGACGCAAAGAAAATCGTTTCTTATGACGAACAGGAGCTTGAATACGATCTACTGGTGACGGTACCACTAAATAAGGGGGCAGAGGTGGTCACCGATTCTGGGCTGGGAGATGACCTTAATTTTATCCCTGTTGATAAGCACACCTTCCTTTCTCCCAAGTATGATAATCTTTTTGTTCTGGGTGATGCAGCCAACCTGCCGACCTCCAAGGCCGGCTCGGTAGCGCATTTCGCTGTCGACAGTTTCTCCGATAATTTTATCCGTTATATTGATGGTCTGGAGATGCTGCCCACGTTCGACGGGCATGCGAATTGTTTCATCGAATCTGGGTTTGGCAAAGGATTGCTGATCGATTTCAATTATGATGTCGAGCCGCTCCCCGGGAAATACCCGCTACCCGGTATTGGGCCTTTCTCTTTGCTTCAGGAATCTGAAATGAACCACTGGGGAAAGATGCTTTTCCGTTGGTTGTATTGGAACACCTTGCTCAAGGGAGAAGAAATGCCTTTACCAGCCCGCATGTCAATGGCTGGCAAGTGGCATAGTTAAGGAGAGGAAAATGGATCAATCACTGGTTGACCTGAACCAAAAGATGGATGCCCTGACAACACAAGTGGAGTACCTGGCGCAGCAAGCAAGAGCTGTTGAGCGGCAGAGGGCAGATCGGGCGGAACTAATGCGTGATCTCACGCCGATCGCGAATGAGGCGTTCCGGCTTTCGATCGAGCAATTGGAGGAGATCCAGGAATATGTTGATTTGAGCGATCTTTTACGCCTGGTGAAGCGAATGGCACGTAATGGTCGCAATTTCGAGAAGATATTAAACCAGCTCGAAGGTATCATGGACTTAATGGATACTTTAGGACCGTTGGCTGATGAAGCCTTTGAAAAAGCAGTAATGGAGCTGGCTAAGATGGAGCAGAAAGGCTACTTCAACTTTGCTCGTGGAGGAATGCAGATCATGGATAACGTGGTCACTTCCTTCACCGAGGAAGATGTGAATCGCTTTGGTGACAACGTTGTGTTGATCTTGAACACTGTCAAAGATATGACCCAACCCGAGATCATGAAATTTGTGCGCAACACCCTGTTGGTCGCCGAAAAAGAAATAGATAAACCGGTCGATATTTCCTATGCGGGTTTAATTCGCCAAATGCGTGACCCGGAAGTGCGGCGTGGGTTGGCTTTGACCATGCGAGTTCTGCATGTTGTAGGCGCCCAGGCTGGGGGTAATGGAAATCTTGCTGGAAATTCTATTGATAGCAAGACTGATTAATCGGTCTTAATTTATATAATCGATATTGATTGGAGGAACAATGAGTACAAAAGAGATTGCAGGTAAAAATGTGCAGGTGAATGATGAGGGGTTCATGACTGACCCCAATGAATGGAACCAGGATATTGCCGTGGCAATTGCCGCCGAAGAAGGTATTGCTGAGCTGACCCCGGAACACTGGGCAGTGATCAATTACTGCCGCGAGGTGGGCCTGGAATCGGGAAGTGCCCCTACTTTGCGCAATATTACCCAGGGTGCAGGTATACCCACCAAACAATTATTTGGTCTCTTCCCCAAAGGACCCGCCAAGAAGGTTGCCAAGATCTCCGGACTCGGGAAACCAGAAGGGTGTGTCTAAGCCAGCACTCTGGCGCGGGTAACTATCAAAGAATAAGGAAACTAATACAATGACTGAAGAAAATCGAAAGGTTGCGTTTATCTGCTCGAAAGGTAATTTAGATATGGTTTACCCGGCTTTAGTAATGGGCTGGGCGGCTTTGGGCAATGGAATCGATGTGACCATCTTTTTTACTTTCTGGGGATTGGATATGATCCGTGAATTACGTGTGGACCATCTGCAAATCGCCCCAGTGGCGAATACCAGTATGAAGATGAGCATGATGGGAGTGGATACTGGGAACCTGGGTATTCCCAATATCTTGGGTGTGCTGCCTGGGATGACAGCCTTTGCGACCAAGCTGATGAAGGATAAAATGGAAGGATTAGAAGTGCCACCTGTCCGAGAATACCTGGAGATGCTGGTGGATGCTGGGGCGGAGTTATACGCCTGCAAGATGTCGGTCGATATGTTCGATCTTAAGAAAGAGGACTTCATTCCCGGCGTGATCGATATCGTCACCGCTGGAGATTTCATGGACATGACGGAGGGTGCGCAGATCGTATTTATCTGATCACCCAGAGCTCATAAAAAAATAATCGTCGAAGAGCCCGATTATGACCCTAAGGCGCGATTAGCATTACGCAACCTGATAAGAGTTTAGAAATAGTGTTCCTCCCCGCTTGATACTTATCATCAAGCGGGGAGGTGCTTGATTTTATTAAAAGGTATTAAGATGCCTGGGGAAGCGATGGGTCGGAAAATTTTCCATGACGAGATAATTAAACCACCGAGTGAGAAACTCAATCGGACACAGGGCAGTCGGAGGTATGTAAATACTGCCGGCATTCGTCCTCTGTCCACCAGCGCGTTAAACGAGATCTAGCCAGTTCTTTAAGTTCTTCTAAATCCAGCACGTGTACCCGCACGGTTCCGTCGACACTAGCCGTGGTAAGGTGCCGGCCATCTGGGCTGAAAGCGAGATCGAAGATCACATCACTGTGATCTTGCAAGGTGAGCAGATGTTCTCCCGATTTCGCGTCCCAAACTTTGGTTGCCTCTCCAACTACGGCGATGAGCGCATCATCTGGGCTGAACGCAACCCGGAAAATCGTGTGGTTAAATGCTTCCACGGAGAATGCTTGCTCCCCAGTAGTGATATTCCAGAGGGTCAGGACACCATCCCAATCACCTGCAGCGAGAAAATCCCCGCTCTGGGTGAAGGCTAAATCGCGCACTGCAGCAGGATGGGGTCCCAGGCTGGATAACAGTTCACCTGAATCAAGATCCCATATAGCCAAGCGCTCGTTTGGGATCAGATTGGGGTCATCCTCGGGTGAAGTTTCAGCCTGTTGGGCAGCTCGATTTGCATCCCAGGGACTGGTGGCAAATCGTTCACCATCGGGGTGAAACGCAATCCCCCAGGCGGGTCTAGGATGTTCAATGCTCAAGGTTTGCGCACCATCCAGGCTCCAGACGCGTGCGGTTTGATCTGCGCTTGCACTTGCCAGGAGTGTCCCGTCAGGATTGAAATGTACATTGTTTACCCAGTTTGAATGCCCTTCAATCTTGCGTATCTGCTCACCGGTCTTGGCATCCCAGAAAATAATAACCGGGGGGATGTCACTGCTGCTGGCGATCAGTGTCCCATCTGGGCTGAAATCCAAACCACCCACAAAAGTATCGTGGCCAGCTTGCTGCCAGATCAAATCTCCACTGACAGCATCCCATAAGGCGACGCTGCCAGCATAATTTGTGGTCGCTAAATACTGGCTGTCGGGACTATAAGCTACCCTCAATGGTCCACCCTCGTCCGTAATGGTCAGCAGTTCGTGAGAAGGGCCGATGTCCCATTCACGGGCTGTCGAGTCCATACCAGCAGAAGCCAGGCGCATTCCATCGGGGCTGAAGGCAACCTTGTTAACCCCTGCTGTGTGACCGCTTAACACCACCAGCTCTTCAAGGGAGCCTGGTTCGAAGAGCAGCACGGTGCCGTTCGGGTGGGCAGCAGCCAGCACATTACCGCTGGGATCAAAAGCCATTCCATATAACTCACCGCCGACATCCTTCCTGGCCAACTGTTCTCCATTACCTGCGTCCCATACGATTAACACCCCATCAATACCTGAACTTACCAGATATGCACCATCAGGGCTGTAAACAAGATCGTTGATCTCAATTCCATGCTCCATGGTGAATACCTGCGTCCCATCCTTAATTTCCCAGATTGTCACAGTCCCGGAATCAAAGCCATGTGCAGTTGCGACCTGGTCTCCAGCCGGGTTAAAGGCCAGGTTTGTAAATTCTGGCAATTGGAAAGACGCCTGCTCCGTTTTACTCTCGAGGTCCCATATTTTAACTGTGCCGCGGTAATTGCCAGCTGCCAGCCAGCGACCATCCGGGCTGAAGGCTGTATCCTCAACCCAGGTTCCCTGTTCCCCAAATTGATCCTCCACAACTCTGGTCTCCAGAGATAGAGAAGCTAATTCCTGACCGGTAAGGGGTCCCCAAAGTTTTATACTGCCGTCCTCACCGCTGCTTGCAACCAGCTCTCCACCAGGGTGGTAGTCAAGATTGAAGACCGGGGCGGTATGCCCGCTAAATGTTGATATCGTTTGACCATTTGAGCGATCCCATAGTCTGCTGGTTCCATCACTGCTGGAGGTGACGATAAATTGACCGTCTGGGCTGTAGGCGACATCTGTCACATCGGAGGCGTGTCCCTCGTAGCGCCTGACAACCCGGGAGGCCTGTACTGCTTGGTGCAGTGCACTTTCAGCTTCAAGTGTATAAGCAGTTTCCAGGGCCTGCAGGGCGAGCAGAATGCTGCGTTCGGGATCGATTTCCAGATTATTCAATGCAGCTGAAGAGAGCTCACGGGATGTAGCCAGCTGAGCCTGCTGTTCGGCTACGAGCGCACTACGGTTTGCTTGCTGTCCAAAGATTAAGGCTGCGACAGCC
>Ga0316575_10000635_pt1 | contig 10352 bp, 12 predicted proteins | sample J5NA_FD_203072 | JGI IMG/M metagenome (GOLD analysis project Ga0316575, IMG submission 203072) | Rhizosphere microbial communities from salt marsh grasses in Alabama, United States - J5-7_050615r2r3 | ecosystem: Host-associated > Plants > Roots > Rhizosphere | place: USA: Alabama | collected...
TCAAGGTTCTCAGCAACAACATGCTGCTGAAGGACGAGCCCGATCACCGGCGCTTGCGCAAGCTGGTGGATCAGGCGTTCCAGCGCCGGCTCGTTCGGGGCATGCGTGGCGAGATAGAAGCGCTGGCCGACCGGGTTCTCGACGATATCGACGGGCGCGATGAAGTCGACCTCGTGTCGTCCTATGCGCGCCGGTTTCCGCTGGAAGTCATCTGCTGGCTGCTGGGCTTGCCGGAGGAGAACCGCGACAAGTTCGAGGCGTGGGCCGGCCACATGACATCCGCCTTGCGCGGGTTCGCCGCGTTACGGGTCGTCTTCACGATGCCGGGCGTCGTAAACTACGTCCGGGAGCAGATCGAAGAGTGCCGCCGAAGCCCGCGCGAAGGGCTCATCAGCGAATTGGTCGGCGCCGAGGAAGATGGCGACAAGCTCAGCGAGGACGAACTCTTGTCCATGGTGTTCCTGCTGCTGTTCGCGGGCTTCGAGACCACGACGCACCTCATTGCCGACAGCGTGATCGCACTGGAGCGGAACCCCGCGCAGAAGGCGTTCCTGTTCGCCGATCCGGCGGCGCGCATGGAGCGGGCGGTCGAGGAACTGGGCCGCTACATGACGCCGGTGCAGAGCACGAAGCCGCGCTACGTGGCGCGGGACTGCACCTTCTTCGGCCAGGAGCTCCAACGCGGCGAGAACATTGTCGGGCTGCTGGCGGCTGCGAACTCGGACCCGGCCGCGTTTGACGAGCCGGATAGGCTCAAGCTCGACCGCCTGCCCAACTCGCATCTCGTATTCGGCACGGGCATCCACTTCTGCCTCGGTATGCAGCTTGCGCGCGTCGAGGCGCAATCGGCGCTCGCCAGCCTCTATGGGCGCTATCCGGATTTAGCGCTTGCGGCTCCGGACGATCTTCCGTGGATCGAGCGTTTCGGCTTGCGCGGCGTTTTTGCGCTGCCCGTGCGGCTCAGTCCCGTCCGATCCCGAAAAGCGGCGTAGGCGCTAGTCGTCGTAGTGGCAGCCTTCCGGCGCACTCCACACCTGTCCAGACGGACAGCCAAGAGAGCCTTTGGGGGATTCCTGATAGCCGCCGGGGACGCATTTGTCGCCTTGGACGCTATAGCCCGGTCCGCAGTACCCCGCAGCATCGCGCTTCTTGATGCAGCGTCCTTCGAGCAGGATCGAACGCGGGCCGCATCGTTTTTTGACGAGCATCAGTGGTGGACTGGGCTGCATCGCCTCCAGCGACTTGGAGAGCACCGGTCCGATCTCACTGGGGGACAAAGCCTGGGCGGGCGACGCCGGAACCAGGAGTACGACCATCATCATCGTGGCGAGGCGTAAGGCTCTCATCGGCATTGGCGGGTCCTTCCGATCACGGAGTGGTGTGCTGTCGTCGGGCGCTAGCGTGGGCCGGGTGGCTGCGGATTGCAATCGTTGTCGACAACGGAAGTCAGCGGAGCGCCGTCCAGATAACCGCGGCGCTCGCAATCAAATAGATCGACAGAGCCCAGACGGCCCATTGGCGGTCCTGCGCCCTCGTTTCCGTCTCGCGGGACTCATCGCGCCACGACGTCGAGACGACGCGCGCCAGGGCAACGATGACGAAGAGGTAGGCGAGCAGGAAGAGCTTGTCGATCATCATCAGGTAGTCGACATCCGGTAACGAAGACGTTGCCGTCAGCTGGATCGCCACGAGGGTCAGCAAGGCGGTGATGCCGAGGCCGATGCGGCCTTCGACGTAGATGGGCCGGACGAAATAGACGAGCAGGGCGCAACCACGATCAGGGCGATGGGAAGGAATGTCTTGATCGACATCACGATCATGGGCCGCGTCACCGGAACCGAGAGCGCAATGCGCGAATAGGTTTCGGCATCGGGCACCGTAGGGTCGCCGAAATTCGTCGGGTAGGTGTTGGTTGTGATCTTCATCGTGGGTGTGCCCACATGGAAACCGGGCAGGGTGATCACGGGGTCGATGAGAACGGGCGTCTCGCCGTCGGGCACGTAGACCTGGTCCCCGGCGCCGGCGACCGTGTCCTCCATGATCACGGTCAGATACTGGGTGTCGAAGGGGAAGTTCGCCAGCTGAAACTTCGTCGAGAACAGACCTTGATAGCGCAGGATCGAGTAGTAGCCGCCGCCAGGCAGTTTGTCGGGCTCCTCGGTGAGCGCCTCGCGCAGATTGTCGTCGGAGGCGAACCGGTTCATGAACTCCATGCTCTTCGAGGGGTCGATGTCCGGCGATGTCCAGCGGAACCAGACATAGAGGTCGATGACGTAATTGTTCGCCTTGAAGTCGAGTTGCTGGATATCGTTGATATAGGCGCCGGTGACGACTTCCTCCGGCCCGGGCTCGGGTGCACTTCTGATCGCTTCCTGGACGGGCTTCGGAACGCCGCCTCCCGGAACCTGTGCCAGAGCGGCGGGGAAGGGCGTCGCCACCGCGAAGATGCAGGCGGCGAGAGCTGCCGCCGTCAGGGCAGCGGCGCATCGGGAGACACGGGCGCGACTCCCGCAAGCCAAGCGCGGCTTGTGCACCAGTCGTCTAGGCGCGAGGGCCATCGAGTTGCTCCTTGAGCCAGGCGCTCATGCGCAGGCGCATGCTCCGATACGCCACACGCAACATCCGGCCCATATTCATGAAGCCGTGCACCGTCCCTTCATAGCATTCGTACTCGACCGGAACACCCGCCGCCGCGAGGCGCTCGGCGTATTCGAAGCCTTCGTCACGAAACGGGTCGAAGCCGGCGGTGATGATCAGCGTGGGCGGCAGACCCGAATCGTCGTTGTACAGCGCCGGAATCGCGCGCGGGTCCGCGATCGGCCAAGCCAGTCCGAAATAGTGATTGAAGAACCAATAGAGCATGTCTTCCGGGATCGGGAATTGATCGACAAGCTCCTTGCGCGAGGGCTGCTTGGCGCGAAGATCGAGCGCTGGATAGATCAACAGCTGGGCGGCGGCGGGCGCCACCAGCCGGCCTTTGGTTTCGTGCAAGGCCACAGCTGCGAGCGATCCGCCGGCACTGTCGCCGGCAACGGCGATGCGCGCGGGATCGATCGACAGGTCTTCCGCGGCCGCTGTCAGCCATTCGAGGGCGGCGACGCCGTCGTAAACCGCGGCCGGAAACGGATGTTCGGGCGCGAGGCGATAGTCGACGGAAAACACGGTCGCGCCGGTATCGAGGCAGAGAGCCCGGCAGAGCATATCGTGCGTATCGATATCGCCGAGAACGCCGCCGCCGCCGTGGAAAAACAGGATGCCCGCGCCGCTCGGGACCGGGGCAATATACTCGCGCATTTGAAGAGCGCCCGCGGGCGTCGCGATGTTGAAGTCACGCGTGGATCCGATCTCGATCGGGCCGACATCGGTCTTGGATATTGAGCGGCGATACTCCGCGCGGGCTTTCTCATGGTCCATCCGCCAGAGGGGCTTGGTCTTGGATGAAGAAACCCAAAACAGTAGTGCCTCGGTCTCGCGGTCTAGTTTCACCGGTGCCCGTCCCGATCGTCCAATACGATTTTAAGTGTTGCGCGCAGCAATGAAGAAAACCGACACCGTACCTAGCGGAATTGTGCCACTTAAGTAAGGCTTTTCAGCGCGCGGACGCGCAGCCCCGCCCCCAAAGCAGGTCTCTACATAGGCATTTCTGGAGAAGATAGAAGAGGCTTCGGCCGCGTTTCTATCCACATCTTGTCCACCCTGGCGAAGACGCCCCGATAATCCATGCCACGATTTGTTCAGCTCTGAGCAGGGATGGCGATCAGTGGTGTCCCCAGTCCAAGGGCGGCCGCGCCGCAGCGTTTTCGCGCGCCGGCCGCGCGAGCCCCGAGTACCGGAAAGCCTTCGAGGCCTATCTCCGCTATGGCGAGCCTATCGACGTCGCCGCGCTGCGGGCACTTGAGGGCAAGGCTGGGCGCGCATCGACAGATCATCCAACTACGCACTATATTTGGGACACGCGCGGCGACCGCAAGGTGCGCCCCTCCCACGCCGCCAATCATGGCGGCCACGCGCGGCGCGGCTTCGTCAGCTTTGCACGAGGAAAGCGCGGTGCTGGGCAGCGCCGAGCGGCGAAGACGCTGCGTACGTGCGATGAGAGGCCAGAACACGGTCCGGCCTCCCATCAAGTTCTCAGTGCCGATGGCGAACTAATTCAGATAGCGGCTGTTCACCCAGCCGGTCGTGCCGTCCTTGGCGATCTTGAACCAGCGGCCTTGTTTGGCGATGACCTCGACAAAGCACGTGTGGTTCGTCAGTCGTCCAACGATCGCATAGCTTGCGCTGGGCCCCGAACGGACATTCAGCACGTCGTTCGAGGCGACGCCGACGACACAGCGGAAGGCCGGATCGTCGGCGTCTCCGCGCTGGCCGCCACCATGATTGCCGTCGCCGCCTTCGTCTTCCGCGCGGAGATAGGCCGAGTGGACGAAGCCGCCCCGGCCGTAATCGACCCAGATCCAGTTGCCTTCGCGGCGTCCGGTAACGACGCCGCATTCGCCGGGGCGGATAAAGCCCACAATGTTGTAGCTGGCGGCGGGGCCTGTGCGGATATTGAGCACGTCGTTGCTGGCGACGCCCGAGACACAGGCGGCCTGGGCATTGGTGATGGTCGCCGGGGCCGAGACGGCGAAGAATGCGGCGCCAAGGACGAGTGCGGTCAGCAGACGGTCGGATTTTGCGAACAGGGTTTTCATGTCGTTGCCTCTCTCATTCGGCTTCCGTCGGTGCGGAAGAAATGCGGGTGGCCAAGGGTTGGGATAGCCCATCACTGGCCGATGAGAAGAAGCTAATGCGGCCTCGCGCCGGGCTCGATAGGGTGGATCCCCTATTCGATGGGCCGCGATGGAGAGGGATGCATAACGGTGGTGCCCCAGGCCGGACTCGAACCAGCACGCCCTTGCGGACAACAGATTTTGAGTCTGTCGCGTCTACCATTCCGCCACTGGGGCCAAAGTTCTCCAGGCCAAAAGGCCATTGAGACCAAGGGGGCGGAACATGGGCCAAGCCCTGCGTCCGGTCAATATCTTCGGACGCACCAAAGCCAGTTCGGCCGCTTTCGCCGCAGGCCCGTCCATTCCCCGCGATAGACAGACGATGCGCGCCCGGCTAAAGGAAGCGCCATGCTGAAGCGCGCGTACGACAAGATGATGGACCTCGCGGCGCACCGCAGAGCGCCTTGGGCGCTCGCGGGCGTATCGTTCATCGAGAGCTCCGTCTTTCCCATTCCGCCGGACGTGATGCTCATTCCGATGGTGCTGGCGGAGCGGCGCAAGGCTTGGCTCTTCGCCGCCATCGCCACAATCGCCTCCGTGCTGGGTGGCATCTTCGGTTACGTCATCGGCTATTTTCTGTTCGACACGATCGGGCAGCCGATCCTCAACTTCTATGGCTACGGGGAGAAGTTCGAGGACTTCGCGGCGCGCTACAACGACTATGGCGCCTGGATCGTGTTCATCGCCGGGGTCACACCGTTCCCGTACAAGGTCATCACGATCGCCAGTGGCGTGACGCAGCTCAACTTCTTCGTCTTCATGATCGCCAGCGTCGCCGCGCGTGGCATTCGCTTCTTTGCGCTTGCGGGTCTGCTGTATTGGTTCGGCCCGCCGATCAAGACCTTCATCGACAAGTATTTCGGCATCCTGTCGGTCCTGTTTGTGGTGCTGTTGATTGGCGGCTTCGTTCTCATCAAATACGTGATGTAACGATGGGCGACCGGACGATGGGCGATACGCGCGACACTCTTGCAGGACAGATGATGGCGGTAAGCGCCGTCGTATTCGGCGGCGCGCTGCTGATCATTCTCACGGCGCACGCCTTCGAGCAGTTCGGCGGCTACGCGCCATGCCCCTTATGCCTCCAGGAGCGTTACGCGTATTACTTCGGAGTGCCGGCAGCCGTCGTTGCGTTCTTTGCCGCGCGGGGTGAGAGCTTCGGCTTCGCCCGCCTGGTGCTGTTGCTCGTCGCGATCGGCTTTCTCCTCAATATGGGGCTTGGCATCTACCACGCGGGCGCCGAATGGAAGTTCTGGCCGGGCCCCGAGACCTGCGCCGGCGGGTTCGATCTCCAGTGGAGCCAAGAGGGCATTGTCGATACTCCCGTCATCCGTTGCGACGAGGCGGCGTGGCGGTTTCTAGGCCTGTCCTTCGCGGGATGGAACGCCGTGGTTTCGGCGGTGCTGGCCGGCATCGCGCTCGCGGGTGCTGCGCTGCGCCGCTAATCTGCCTTTTCGCGGGCCCGCTTCACGACAAGTTCAAACACCTTGATTGGCGGCTGGCGCCGTCCGGCTGCTACCAAGATAGGGAATGAACCCCTTCTTGGAGGTTGAGATGACCCAGATTCGCGCGTTGTTTGCCGGCCTCGTGGCGGTATTTCTTGTTGCTGCCGTCCCCGCGTCGGCCGCCGAGGTCCAGCCCTATAGCCCCGAGGCATTGGCCGAAGCCAAGAGCGCCGGGAAGCCGATCCTTGTGGATGTCTATGCCGCTTGGTGTCCCACGTGCCGGGCGCAGAAGCCGATCATCGAGGAGCTGACCCAGCAGCCGAAATACAAGAACTTGCTGATCCTCCGCGCCGACTTCGACAAGGACAAGGAAGATTTGAAGGCGCTGAACGTGCGGTCCCAGAGCACGCTGATCGTGTTCAAGGGCGGCGATGAGCTCGTCCGGTCCGTCGGATCGACCAGCCCCGTGGCCATCGAGGGCATGCTCGACCTGACGCTGTAGGGCGTTCACCCGGAGCCGCCTCATGCTTGCAACACTTTGCCTCGCACTCCTTGCCGGCATTCTGTCGGTGCTGTCGCCTTGTGTTCTGCCGCTGCTCCCGATCGTGTTCGGCACGGCGCAAAGCGAGCACCGGTTGGGACCGGCGGCCTTGGCCTTGGGCGTTGCCATTTCCTTCACCACGATCGGTCTGTTCGTGGCCACGATCGGCTTCGCCATCGGGCTGGACACGGATGTCTTCCGGCTCGTCGCGGCGGTGCTTCTCATCGCGGTGGGTGTCGTGCTGCTCGTGCCGCGTCTCCAAGCGCAAGTCGCCGTGGCGGCGGGCCCGGTCGGCAATTGGGTGGACGATCATTTCTCGAGTTTCAGCGGCAACAGCCCTTGGGGGCAGTTCGGCGTCGGCCTCCTTCTTGGCGCGGTCTGGGCCCCCTGCGTCGGGCCGACCCTCGGGGCTGCGTCCGTGCTGGCGGCCAAGGGCGAGGATCTCGGCCAGGTGGCGCTAACCATGCTGGCGTTCGGCGTCGGCGCGGCGCTGCCGCTGATGGCGCTGGGGTTTGCCTCGCGTGAGGCCATGCTCCGCTGGCGCGGCAAGCTGGCCGAGGCCGGAAAAGGTGGCAAGATGCTGCTGGGGATCGTGCTCGTTGCGGTCGGGCTTCTGGTGGCGACCGGCGCCGACAAGGCGCTCGAAATCTACCTAGTGAATGCGTCGCCCGACTGGCTCACACGCCTGACCACGCGGTATTAGCACCAGGTTGCGATCGCCAAGAGCCTTTAGGGCTCCAGTTCGGTATCCCAGTACAGATAGTCGAGCCAGCTTTCGTGCAGATAGTTCGGCGGGAACAGCCGGCCGTTGCGGTGCAGTTCGAACACGGTCGGCCGGTAGGGCGTCTGCGCGGGCCACATCTTGCCTCGGCTCGGCATCTCGCCGCCCTTCGCCAGATTGCAAGGCGCGCACGCCGTGACCACGTTGTCCCAGCGCGTCAGACCGCCCCGGTTCCGCGGAATGAGGTGATCGAAGGTGAGATCCTGGCCCGTTCCGCAGTACTGACAGGTGAACCGGTCGCGCAGGAAGACGTTGAATCGGGTAAAGGCGGGATAGAGCGCCGGACGGACGTAGCTCTTGAGCGAGACGACGCTTGGCAGCTTCATCTCAAAGGAAGGCGAGTGCACCGCGTGATCGTATTCGGACACGATGTTCACGCGGTCCAGAAACACGGCCTTCACCGCATCCTGCCAGTTCCAAAGTGAGAGGGGATAGTAGGAAAGGGGCCGATAGTCAGCATTCAGCACAAGTGCGGGGTAAGTCCCCGGTGCGGCCGATACTGTTGCGACGTTCAAGGCCCTCAAGTCCTCTTCGTTACCCGTCGCACTCGGGCTCAACCTCAGCTGTCGCGGGAGATACTATAAGCACGTGTCACGAATGTGAAGGACCCTAGATGATGTGATTGTGACGCCATCAACCTGCTGTCAGGGTGCCTGCGAAGGCCTGCTTAAGAAACTCGCCGCCGAGCCGTAGCCCGTCGCCGTCAATGCCGTGGCCGATGCCGCGGCTCACATGCCATTGCACGTGCAACCCGGCCTGGCCCAAGGCTTCGCGTGCCATTGTCATGGCTTCGACCGGGATCACTTCGTCCATGTCGCCATGCACGAGCAGGATCGCGGGCCCTTGGCCGCGCGGCGGCAGGCCTTCCATGGTCGCCAGCGCGCCGGAATAACCGACGATCGCCGCGGGCCTTGCCTTCCGCGTCAATCCCACCGCGAGCGCCATCATCGTACCTTGGCTGAAGCCGACCAGCGCCAGCGAATCGGCGGTCAGCCCCTGCCGTTCGAGCTCCGCATCCAAAAACGAATCGAGGGCCGGGGCCGCGCGTTTGACGCCGTCCGCGATGATCGACATGTCGCCCATGGACAGGTCGAACCACTGCCGGCCCATCGGGGCCATGCCGCAGGGCTCCGGCGCATTGGGCGACACAAAGGCCGCGTGCGGCAGGACCGGCGCCCATTCTCGCCCCAGGGCGATCAGATCGTTTCCATCCGCGCCGTAACCGTGGAGGAAAACGACAAGCTGCTTGGGCGCCCCGCCGGCGGCTGGCGCCAGGCGAGGTCCGTCAAGCTCGGAAGTTGTCATGGAATGCCGAAACCTGCGTTGATTGAGACTTAGTCGCCGCCGTCCACGTCGTCGGCGGACTTGGCATTAAGCTGCCCGTAATTCTGCGCGCCGATGTCGCTCAGAAGGCCAAGCTGGGTCTCGATGTAATCGATATGGCCTTCCTCGTCCTTCAGAAGGTCCTCGAACAGCATCATGCTGACATAGTCGTCTTCTTCGCGGCAGGCCGCGCGGGCCTCCATGTAGAGCGCACGGGCGCTGTACTCGGCCTTGAGGTCGCATTCCAGGATCTCTTTGACATTCTGCCCGATCATCAGCGGATCAAGCTTCTGCATGTTCGGGAAACCCTCGAGGAAGATGATGCGCGTGACGAGCTTGTCCGCGTGCTGCATTTCCTCGATCGACTCTTCGCGCTCCTTGTCAGCGAGCTTCTGATAGCCCCAGTCGTCCAGCAGACGGTAGTGCAACCAATATTGGTTAACGGCTGTCAGCTCGTGCGTGAGCGCCTTGTTCAAGTAGTCGACTACCCGTGGATTGCCCTTCATCGGAACCTCATCTCGTTTGTTAGTTTAGAATAGTTGTAAGGTAATTTATCTGGCGTGGCTAGTCCGCAGGTGGCGTATCATCGAATGGTGATCGATGCGGCAGCGAGACGGCGGACACAGGCCCTTCGTCGTCATAGCCGACGATCATGCTCACGACCAAGGGCATGCAATCCCCGCATTTCGGCCTCTTGCCGAGCGTCCGGTAGATCAGGCCCGGCGTGATGACGACAAAGGGATCCTTCGTCCTCAGAGCGGCGACGGCTTCGTGTATCTCCTCCGATGTGAGAACGGTGCAAGAGCAGATGATCATCGTGTGTTTCTAGGTATCGCGACTGCCATTGTCTCCGGTCCCGGGAGGAGGACGGCCCTATTGGGTCGCCCCAGAACGTCTGGGTGGCTATTGCCACTCCTGCGCGAGAAAACTGCGGAGTTTCGGGCCTTTAAAGCCGCGACTTAGGAAATCGTCAACCAAGCCACTTAGCAGCGTTTTAAATCATCTCCCCGATGCTCGGCCACAGGGACATGCAAGTTTGAGCATCTGGTGGGGCAAAAATGCAGGGTAATCAATTTCACGCCGACGATCTGTATGGACAGATCGAAGGCCTTGTGGCGCAGCTCGAGGCCGAACGGCATGCGCGCGCTGCCGCGGAAGCGGCGAACGCGGGGACCATGGGACTGCTCGACGTCGTCGGCAAGAAGCTCCGCCCGCCGATGGAGTCGGTTACGGCCCTGACGGACCGTATTCTGGAAGGGCCGCTCAATCTTGCGCAGCGCCGCGACGCGGAAACCCTTGCCAATTCAATGCACCGCATCTTGAGCGCGCTGACCGAAGTGCTCGACTTCAGCACGCTGCAGTCCGGCGACGCCGACTTCCAGGTTGAGCCTTTCGACTTTCACGCCCTCGTCCGCGAGGCCGCCTCCGCGCTGCAGGCCTGCGCCGCAGCCAAGGGGCTGGCCAGCAGCGTCGACATCGCGGCGAACTGCCCC
>Ga0316575_10000636_pt1 | contig 10352 bp, 9 predicted proteins | sample J5NA_FD_203072 | JGI IMG/M metagenome (GOLD analysis project Ga0316575, IMG submission 203072) | Rhizosphere microbial communities from salt marsh grasses in Alabama, United States - J5-7_050615r2r3 | ecosystem: Host-associated > Plants > Roots > Rhizosphere | place: USA: Alabama | collected...
CTCGGCCGATTCCGGCTGAGTCTCCTGCGGTGCTTCTGGCGCCGTGGCGGTGGCATCCGGCGGCGTTGGCGAGGGGCTGGGGGTCAGTGTTGGCGCGGCGGTCGGCGCAGGAGAAGCGGTCGGCGCCACAATTTCTACCGGCGCGCCGAGCACTTCCGCCAGCAAGGCCAGCGCCTGCACTTCCGAAGGCGGGCGGTCCTCCGCCGCGGCACGCAGGGCCTGGTTGGCGACCAGCGGACCGGGCTCATCCGGGCCCAGCAGGCTCAGGCGCGCCTTCGCCCGCCCCAGGTCGCCGTTGGAGGCGTATGCCAGGGCAATCAGGGTGCGGTATTGGTCCTTATAATCCGCCCGCAGGGCAATCGGCGGGGTATCTTCATAGGCAACTGGAGATACCAGCCAGGCATATCCCAGGCCGAAGGCGACCCCCAGGATCAGACCGGTGAGCAGGTACCATGGGCCGCGGCGTTCGTTTCTCATGGGGCCGCTGGCTCCTCAGTCGCGGGGAGCTGCCCCGGCACGTCCGGCAGGGGGTTATAACTGCGCAGCTGTCGCTCCAGAGCGCGCATCTGCTCTACATCGGCATCCACGTACCCAGCCCGCGCCGCAAACAGGATGGCATTCTGCACAATTTCGGCCGGCGGCTCATCGCCCAGCACAGCCAACCGCCGGGCAGCCAGATCCAGGTCGCCCTCGATTTGATACGCTTCCGCCACCATCAAAGTGTAATCAGTCTTATAGTCGATCAACAGAGTATCCGGGCTGGTGTCCACATACTCCACCGGATCAATCACCCAGGCGTAGTACAGCCCGGCAGTGATGCCCAGGATCAATGCGATCAGAAAACCTACCCAACGTGACATAATCGTTTCCCTGTTGACCGGGCCGCAGGCATACAACCGACCTGCCAGCCGGAGCTTTGATGCAATACCATAGTTTATCGCAAACGCCATTTTGCCACAAATCAGCCTGGCCGTTGAGCCAGATATCACAATTTAGATCATTTTTATCTTAATTTGGTGCGAGTCAGGTCCGAAGATAACATTTCTTCGGCATAACAAAACAGCCTTGAACAATTTGCACGATGTAAAGGCGATCGGCAAGCCGCTAACAGGCGCTCGAATAGGGCCGCATCCACGCCACAGCAGCCGTGAGCGAGCGTGTGATGTTGAAACTTAACACAATCTTTCAAGGCTGCCTTACAGATTTCGCAATATTTTTGGCAGAAATGCAGCAAGTTTTCAAATCGCTTGATTGAGGGTCGAAAATCTTGTACAATGATTCTGAGTCTCAATATTTCCCGGCGTCACATAAACGTGCAGGGTCCCTCACAGAAGAAGGAGTGCACCATGGACCTCATCAAAGTATCTGGTACATCACGCACGTCAGCCGTAGCTGGAGCAATCGCAGGGGTCATCCGGGAATACCAGCATGCGGAAGTTCAGGCCATTGGCTCACAGGCTGTCAACCAGGCAGTCAAGGCCCTGGCCCTCGCCCGACGCTATCTCAGGCGAGACGCCCTGGACATTGTCGTCAAACCTGAATTCGTGGATATCACCATCGACGACAAGGTGCGCACGGCAATTCGCTTTTACGTAGACAGCCATCCATCTGATGTCGTTTACGAGGAGGAAGAAGCGCAGAAAAAAGAGGCCTTAGATTCCTGAAAAGGCATATCCGTCTGCCAGAAGCGAAGCCCAAACCGATTTTTTCGTTTAAAGCCTACACAATCGGACACGTGGGGCAGACAAACATTCGCGTGTGACCTAACATGAGGATTAAACAGACCGGCGCTGTATGCTTCACGCGCCGCTCTGTTGTTTAAGGGCGGGGTATAATCCAGCTTATGTTTAATCCAGACCGCCTGCGCCACCGCACCCTGATCGCCTGCCTGATGCTCGCTTGTGCGGTGCTGCTCGCCACAGCCTGTGCACCGGCCCAGGCCAGCCGCCTGCCGCAGGCGCAATCGACGCCGGCGCAGTCGACGCAGATACCGCTCAGCCCAACCACTGCACCTACCCGCCTGCCGCCCACGCTCACATCCACCAATACCCACACCCCGCAGCCGACGGACACACCCACCCAGCAACCCAGTCCTACTCCGCCGGCCTGCCGGCAGGAGCCCGGATACGTGGAGCAAACCAGCCTGCGCAGCACGGCATTAAAACTGCCCATGGAAGTGCGCGTGTATCTGCCGCCATGTTACGCACAAGACACCGACCAGACCTACCCGGTGCTGTACCTGATCCACGGCATGAATTATACAGAAGCGCAGTGGGATGACCTGGGCGCTGATGAATCCGCCGACCGCCTGATCCAATCCGGCGCAGCGCCGCCATTTATCATCGTCATGCCGCGCGATCGTCTCTGGAAAGAGCCTTCCGAAACCAGCTTCGACGAAGTCTTTCTGGGTGAATTAATCCCCTGGGTCGACAGCCGCTACCGCACCCGGCCCGAGCGCCGCTATCGGGCAGTGGGCGGGCTGTCGCGCGGCGGGGCCTGGGCGCTGCATTTTGGGTTCAACCGACCAGACCTGTTCAGTGCGGTCGGCGCACACAGCGCCCCGGTCTTTTGGGAAGATGCTAACCGGATCAAGAGCTGGCTGGACGCGCTCGCGCCCGAACAGCTGCCGCGCCTGTACATGGACATTGGCGAAAAAGATTACCTGCGCCGCTCCAACACCTGGCTGGAGGAACTGCTCACCGCCCGGGGTGTCCCGCATGAGTATTATTCATTCCCCGGGTACCACGAAGATGCTTACTGGTCTGCTCACGTAGAAGATTATCTGCGCTGGTACGCCGCAGGCTGGTAGCATGGAACTTGCACCTACCCGTGTGATATAATCGCGGCTATGAGTCTGACGATAGCGGAAGTGGAACACATCGCCGAACTGGCCCGATTGGAGCTGACACAGGTGGAGAAAGAGCGCTACCGGCAGCAGCTTTCGGCGGTGCTGGAGTACATTGCCCATCTACAGGAGCTGGATACAGCGGACATTCCTCCCACCTCAAGTGTCCTGCCCGCCCGCACTGCGCTGCGCAGTGATCATGCCCGCCAGGGACTCACCCCGGAGGCACTGCTTAGGAATGCGCCCGACGCCGAAGACAACCAGTTTCGCGTCCCTCCGGTGCTCGAATAAATTTTAATTACAGCTTTGAAGTTCACCGTTTTATTCCATGACCAACTTGACCGACCTGGCCCTTAGCGAATGCATTCAGGTCCTGCGCAGCGGCGAGATCAGCAGCGAGGAGCTGACCGGCGCGTATTTAGCGCGCATAAACAGCCTGGACCCCATCTTGCAGTCTTTTCTGTATGTAAATGAGCACCACGCCCGGCAGCAGGCGCGTGAGGCAGACCGCCAGATGGCGGCCTGGCGCCAGGACCCGCACCAGCCGCTGCCGCCTCTGATGGGCGTACCGATTGCAGTCAAAGATGTTTTGGCGGTCGAAAATATGCCCGCCACTGCCGGATCACGCATCCTGGAAGGATACATTCCCCCATACAACGCCACCACTGTTCAGCGCCTGCTGGACGCCGGAGTCATCATCCTGGGAAAGACCAATACGGATGAATTCGCCATGGGTTCGTCCACAGAAAACTCTGGATATGCCGTCACCCACAATCCCTGGAACACCGCCCATGTTCCCGGCGGTTCCAGTGGAGGCAGCGCAGCGGCGGTCGCCGCGCGGCTGGCACCTCTGGCACTCGGCACCGATACCGGCGGCAGCGTGCGCCAACCTGCCTCGTACTGCGGCGTTACCGGGCTCAAACCCACTTATGGGCGCGTATCACGCTACGGCCTGATTGCCTACGGCTCCTCGCTGGACACAGTCGGGATGCTGGCCCGCAATGCCCGTGATGCTGCCCTGATTTTTACCCTGATGGCCGGCAAAGATCCGCTGGATGCCACCACCCTGGATTTGCCCGTGCCGGAAATCAACCTGGACAGCACTCCCCGGCTGGATGGACTGCGCGTGGGTGTCCCGACAGAATATTTTATCGGTGGGCTGCAGCCCGAGGTTGAGTATGCCGTCCGCCAGGCGATTCAGGTGCTGGCGTCGCTCGGCGCTCAGGTCCAATCCGTGCACCTGCCGCATACGGAATATGCCGTGCCGGTCTATTACCTGATTGCCACCGCCGAAGCTTCCGCTAACCTGGCCCGCTTTGACGGCATCCGCTACGGGCCGCGGCTCTCGGCTGACACGATGTGGGACGTTTACCGCAAAACGCGCGGCGCCAAATTTGGCTCCGAAGTCAAACGGCGGATCATGCTCGGCACCTACGCTCTTTCGGCCGGTTATTACGATGCATATTATGGGCAAGCTCAGAAAGTGCGCACCCTGATCAAGCGTGATTTCGAGAATGCCTTCGAGCAAGTCGACCTGATCGCAGCTCCAGTCGCTCCGACGACCGCCTTCCGCATTGGCGAGCATACCGAAGATCCTCTGGCAATGTATCTGGAAGATGTATTCACCATCACCGCAAACCTGGCCGGCGTTCCTGGCCTGGCGGTCCCCGTTGGTTTCGACCAGCAGGGCCTGCCAATCGGCATGCAGTTGATGGGGCCGCATTTTGGCGAGGCGGTTTTGTTCCAGGCCGCCCATGCTTACCAGCTGGCCACCGATTGGCACCTGAAACATCCAACCACCCAGGGGGAGATGACATAAATGAGTGCGATAAACCCGGCCTGGGACCAACCCCCAACTCGTGAAGAGCTCCAGCAGTTTTTGCTCTATTCGGAACGTGCCAACCAGATCGCGGCCACCCGTGATTCCCAAAATCTACGCCATCAGGCCCTGAGGCTGATCCTGGAATACAGCGGGGCAGTCGCCGGTATCTTGTGCCTGATCGACACGCTTTCTCAGCGTCTGGTTTTACGCAGCGCTCGCGGGTACGGCGAACAGGACCTGAATACTTTTCCTCAGCTTAATTTAGGCCAGAAGCTGGTGCACACCGCGCGTGAAGAGCAGCGCCCAATCTTGTTAACCGAGCTCGAACCTGAGTCAAAGTGGCTGGGCGGCCTGGAAGCCTTTGCCTTGAAGGGCACCCGCCGTGCCCTGGCCCTGCCCATTTATCAAGGTGAAGAGTTTGCAGGAATTTTCCTGCTGTTTAATCCCAACCAGACCTCCCTGCCGCTCATTCAGCTGCTGGCCAACCGTCTGGCAACAGAGTTGGATCGCTCATTGAAGCTGGATGTCCAGCAAACCCGTATCAACCGCTTGAACGCCCTGATTGCGGTGCTCGGTCAGATGGGCGCCAACCTGGATCGCGGCCAAATTTTACGCATGGTGATCAATTACGCCCCGGTGCTGCTGAATGCGGAAGCGAGCTCCCTGTTCCTGATCGACTCGGAAAGCCGGGATCTGATCCTGTATCATGCCAGCAGCAACCAGAATTTGCGAGTGGGGGAAATCCGGGTACCAGCCGGGAAAGGCATTATTGGCACGGTAGTCGATACCGGGCAGACCATCATCGTCAATGACGTCAAATCGGACAACCGCCATTTCAGTGATGCCGACGACACCACAGGTTTCAGTACCCGCTCAATCCTGGCCGTGCCGCTGACTACCCGCGTGATCACCCTGGGAAGCGAACGCCGCAGCACCACCGTTCATACCATCGGCGGAATGGAAGTCCTGAACAAGCTGGACGGGCACTTCACCGAGGAAGACGCCCAGCTCTTCCGCAGCCTGGCAAACCAGGCTGCCACCGGCCTGGCAATTGCCGACATCTACGATGATGCTGAAAAGCTGCTGGAAGGGGTGCTGGAGGCTTTGGCGGCGGCCATCGACGCCAAAGACCCTTATACTCAGGACCATTCCAAGCGCGTGCGCGACTTCTCGATCGAAGTCGCCAAAGAAATGGGCTATCTGGACCGGCCGGACCAGGACGAGATCGGTCATTACCGCCAGATTTGGATCGGGAGCCTGCTCCATGATATCGGCAAGATCGGCATCCCGGACGTCATCCTGAGCAAAGAAGACCGGCTGACTCCCCAGGAGTATCTACAAATCAAACAGCATCCAATCATCGGACGGCACATTCTGGAACCCGTACCGCAGCTGCGCGATGGGCTGGCAGCCATTGCCCAACATCATGAGCATCTGGACGGCAGCGGCTATCCCGACCAGCTGAAAGATGAGCAAATTAGCCTGACGGCGCGCATCGTGGCCGTGGCCGATGTATTCGACGCCATGACCTCCGACCGCCCATACCGCAAGGCACTGCCCATCCAGGAAGTGTTTGAATATATGCGCGAAGTTGCCGGGAAGCACCTGGATGGCGACTGCGTCGAAGCTTTGATTCGTGCCTACCGGACAGGTAAAATCCAAACGCAAAAGATGCGCGAGCTGGCGCAAACCCGCCCCTTGCGCAGCCCACATTGATCCAAACCCTTCTTTAACCCCTCAATTAAAAAAGGACCAACTTTTTAAGGGAACTGCCATGATAGAGACCCTGCCTCAATCCGCCATGGAGGCCCTCGAGTGGCCCTGGCAGCGCTTTGCGCCGGCTGCCGAGGCGCTGCTCTCCACACCTCTGACAGCCGACAACCTGGAAAGCTGGATGCAGCATTGGAGCCATTTTAGCCGCCTGCTGGAGGAGATTTACGCCCGATTGTATATCGCCACCACCGCAGACACCACAGATGTAGGCGCCGAAGCACGTTTTAACCATTATCTGGATGAGATCTACCCGGCCTTCCAGACCGCCGAACAGCAGTTGATCGAAAAATTATTAGCCAGCGGGCTCACGCCGCGCAACTTTTCCGTCCCGCTGCGCAACCTGCGCACCCAGTCTGAGCTGTTTCGTGAATCTAACCTACCTCTGCTTACACATCAGAAAAAATTAGATAATGCCTACGACCAGCTGGTCGGCGCCCAGACGATCGCCTGGGACGGCCAGGAGCTGACGCTCCCGCAGTTAACACCCATATTTCAAGACCCGGATCGCAGCCGGCGCGAGCGCGCCTACCGGCAGTCGGCTGGACGCTGGCTGCAGGACCGCACTGCCCTGAATGACCTATGGGTAAAGCTGCTCGACCTGCGCCAGGAGATCGCCCACAACGCCGGTTTCGAGAGTTTCCGCGACTACCGCTGGCGCGAGCTGCTGCGCTTCGATTACACCCCGGCCGACTGCCAGCGCTTCCATGAGGCCATCGAAGCTGTGGTGGTACCCGCCGCTGGGAACCGCTACGAGAAGCGCCGCCAGAAGCTCGGGCTGGACAGCCTGCGCCCGTGGGACACCACCGTCGACCCGCTCAGTCGCCCGCCCCTGCAGCCGTATCAGCAAATCGACGAGCTGATCAACCGGACGCAGGCGATGTTTTCCAACGTGGATCCGCAGCTCGGCCAGTACTTCCAGCAGATGGAAACCGGGAACCTGTTAGACCTGGAAAACCGTAAAGGCAAGGCTCCGGGCGGTTTCTGCATTTCCTTTCCGCTGGCTGGCAGTCCGTTTATCTTCATGAACGCCGTCGGCCTGCACGAGGATGTGCAGACCATGCTGCACGAGGGCGGACACGCCTTTCATACCTTCGAGATAGCCGGTCTGCCGTATTACCCGCAGCATAAAATCCCGATGGAGTTTGCCGAGGTGGCCTCGATGGCGATGGAGCTGTTGGCCGCACCATATCTCACCCAAGACCAGGGTGGTTTTTACAATCCCGCGCAGGCTGCCCGGGCGCGTATCGAGCACCTGGAAACCAGCCTGCTGTTCTGGCCTTACATGGCCGTGGTAGACGCCTTCCAGCAGTGGGTCTACACCCACCCCGAGGACGCCCGTGATCCGGATGAATGTGATGCCCACTGGTCCACGCTGTGGGACCGCTTTATGCCGGGCATCGATTTTACCGGGTTGGAAGAACACAAGGCTACCGGTTGGCAGCGTAAGGTGCACATCTTCCAGGAACCGTTTTATTATGTCGAATACGGCCTGGCGCAGCTTGGGGCAGTACAGGTATGGCACAATGCCCTGCAGGACCAGGCCGGAGCGGTGGCAGCCTACCGCCGGGCGCTGGCGCTGGGCGGGACTGCCAGCCTGCCCGAGCTTTTCCGCACCGCCGGGGCACAATTTGCCTTTGATGTCGATACGCTTTCAAGGGCCATACAATTAATGGTAGCAACGATCGAAGAACTGGAACAAGTATAAAATAACCTGCGGGCGGACAACCGCCCGCCTTTTTATTCCAAAGGAGGTCCAATGCAGTACGCACGATTAGGCCGCTCAGGCCTACAGGTCTCGCGTATTTCCCTGGGGATGATGAGTTACGGCACATCGGCATGGCGCGAATGGGTGCTGGACGAATCCGACAGCCGTCCGTTTGTGCAGCGCGCCCTGGAGCTGGGCATCAATTTTTTCGACACCGCCGATATGTATTCTGCCGGCGTCAGCGAAGAAGTCACCGGCCGCGCCCTGCGCGATTTTGCCCAACGGGATGAAGTCGTCCTGGCGACCAAGGTTTATTTACCGTATAACGACAAACCCAACCAGGGCGGTCTTTCGCGCAAGCACATCCTGCAGGCCGTCGAAAATTCGCTGCGCCGCCTGGGCACCGATTACATCGACCTGTACCAGATCCACCGCTGGGATGCCCACACCCCAATCGATGAAACCCTGGAAGCACTGCATGATCTGGTGAAGTCCGGCAAGGTGCGCTATATTGGCGCTTCCAGCATGTATGCCTGGCAGTTTACCAAATCTCTATACCTGGCCGATCTGCGCGGCTGGACGCGCTTCGTTTCCATGCAGAATCACTACAACCTGGTGTACCGTGAAGAAGAGCGCGAGATGGTGCCGCTGTGCCTGGCCGAAGGCATTGGCATGATTCCGTGGAGCCCGCTGGCGCGCGGCTTCCTGACCGGCAGCCGCAGCTCCGACCAAAGCAGCGAGACTACCCGGGCCCACAGCGACCAGTTCGCCCGCGATATGTATTTCCAGGAAACCGATTTTGAAGTGGTCGATCGAGTGCTTGGGCTGGCACAGCAGCGCGGCGACAGCCCTGCCCAAATTGCTCTGGCCTGGCTGCTGCACCAGCCCGGCGTGACTGCCCCAATCATTGGGGCGACGAAGATGCAGCATCTGGAAGAAGCCGCCGCGGCGGTCGATCTCAAGCTTTCTCCGGAAGAGATCGAATATCTCCAGGAGCCTTACCAGCCGCATCCCGTCCTGGGCCACCGGTAAACACTTATGTTCCACGATATTCCCCCGGCAGTTCTTGAACGGATGGCGTACCTGGAGGCCAGGGATACGCGCGACCGCCAGGACGGCACCCCCCACCTGCAAAGAATGCGGCAGATCGTACCGATCAGCGGGCGGTTTCTGGCGCTGCAGCTGGCCGGCGCCCCCCAGGGGAAGGTGCTGGAGATCGGCACCAGCGCTGGCTATTCCAGTCTGTGGCTGAGTCTGGCCTGCCGCCTACGCGGCGATACGCTCACCACCTTTGAAATCCTGCCTGCCAAGGTCCAATTGGCCCGCGAAACCTACCGGCTCACCGGCCTGGAGGACGTCATTCAGCTGGTGGAAGGGGATGCCCGCGACGATCTTATGCAGATTAACGGGGTGGCCTTTTGCTTCCTGGATGCTGAAAAAGACATCTATCGAGCGTGCTACGACCAGGTCGTGCCCAACCTGGTCCCGGGCGGCCTATTGGTGGCCGACAATGCCACCAGCCACCCGCAGCTGGAGCCTTTCCTGGATTATGCCCAGGACGACCCGCGTGTGGATGCCCTGGTCGTGACAGTGGGCAAAGGCCTGCTGGTCGCCCGCAAGATTTAAACAGGATCGCAGCCATGTTAAAAGATCTTCCCGCTACCGCCGATACATTTTTGGCATACTCCTGGGCTGATATCCAGCCTTTCTATCAGGAGCTGCTGGCGGCCCATCTGGATGCGGACGAGGCCGCTGTTTGGCTGGCGGATTGGACGCGCCTGTCCGACCTGGTCAGCGAGAGCCTCAACCGCCTGCAAGTGGCGACCACCCAGGATACCGCCGATCAGCAGGCAGAGTTGCGTTACAACGCCTACCTGGACGGCATCTTTTCACCCGCCCAGGCTGCTGAGCAGCAGCTCAAGCAGAAACTGCTGGCCAGCGGGCTGAAACCGGCCGGCATGGACAATCCCTTGCGCAAAATGCAGGCAGAAGCGGATCTGTTCGCCGCAGCCAACCTGCCGCTGCTGGCGCAGGAACGCAAGCTGGGTTTTGCTTACAACAAAATCATCGGTGCGCAGACCATCGTCTGGGATGGACAGGAAGTCACCCTGCAGCAGCTGCGCCCGGTATATTACCAGCCCGACCGCGGCCGCCGGGCAGCCGCCTGGCAGGCAGCCGCGGGACGCCAGCTGGCCGACCGCGCCGCC
>Ga0316575_10000637_pt1 | contig 10344 bp, 8 predicted proteins | sample J5NA_FD_203072 | JGI IMG/M metagenome (GOLD analysis project Ga0316575, IMG submission 203072) | Rhizosphere microbial communities from salt marsh grasses in Alabama, United States - J5-7_050615r2r3 | ecosystem: Host-associated > Plants > Roots > Rhizosphere | place: USA: Alabama | collected...
CGCATCGCTCTCGACGTCTGGTATCAGGTCTCCGGCAAGCTTCAAGCGTGTGAGCGGGAGGCGTCTGACGCGGGTCAGGGAGCTCAGTCCGCTGCCGAAGTGGTCGAGAGCGATTGGCAGGGTGAGGCCGCGAATTCGATCACAGGCACTCGTGGCCTGTTCAAGACAGCCCATCAGGGACCCCTCGTCGAGCTCCAGCTCGAGACCGCACCCTCGGCCTGTCTGGTACTCCTGGAGGTGCTCCAGCAATCGCTCGAGATGGCTGGACCGAAGTTGGACCGTCGAGATGTCCACACCGACGCGCAGGCGGTCCAATTTGGTGCGCCACGCTGCGGTTTGGTCCGCGATCCGACTCAGGGCCCAGTGCTGGAAGGGGACGATCAGCTCCGTTTTTTGCGCGAGGCTCAAGAAGAGGCCAGCGTCGACCGGCTCCCGTCGGGACCGCCACCATTGCAGCAAGGCCTCGCAGCCGACGATCTGGAACCCTCCCAGGTCCACTTGGGGCTGATAGAGCAGGACCAGCTCCTGGCGCTCCAGTGCACGGCGCAGATCCTCTTCCAGGGCATTGCCTTCGCGATAACGGGTCCAGATCGCGGCGGTATGGAAGCGGAAGCCGCCGCGTCCGCCCCGCTTCGCCTCGTACATCGCCGCATCGGCACAGGCGAGCAGACCTTCGGAGTCGATGGCGTCCCTTGGAAACAGGGCGATGCCGATGCTCGCCCCGACCCGAATCTCCCTGTCTTCGTGGAAAAACGGATTCTTGGCCAACCGCCGCAGGATGTTGGCGGCGATCTGCCCCGCGGCCTGGTCACGCTTGAGATCCGGCACCAGGATAGTGAACTCGTCTCCTCCGAGACGGGCCACCAGGTCGGTTTGCCTAACGGCGCCGCGCAGCTGCTCGGCCACGAACTGCAAGAGTCGGTCTCCTGCGCTGTGCCCAAGGGAGTCGTTTACGTCCTTGAAGTGGTCGAGATCCAGGTAGAGCAAGCCGACCAGCCGCTTTTCCCGGCGCGCGCTCACCAGCGTCCGGCTCAACTGGTCCAGGAGGCTGATCCGGTTGGCGAGGCCAGTGAGGCTATCGGTGTAGGCGAGGTTACGGAGCTCTTGCTTCGCCTCCTCCTGGGGCGTCATGTCCGAGACCATGCAGACATAGTGGGTGACGGCGCCCTGTTGGTCCAGGATCGCGTCGATGATCACCCATTGGGTGTAGGTCTCGCCGGTGCGGCGGCGACTCCATGCCTCACCCTGCCAATGACCGAATCGGTGGAGCCGGTCCGCCAGGGTCGGGTCCGATGCCTGCTGGTCCCCGCCCGCGCGAAACACGTCGGGCACCTGGCCCAAGATCTCGTCGGCGCGAAAGCCGGTGATGCCGGTGAAGGCGGGGTTAACGGCAACCACGCGATGGTTCGCGTCGGTGACCACGATGCCCTGGGCGGTGTGCTCGACGACGCTGGCCGCCAGCGCCAGGCCGTCCTCCAGCTCCCGGAGTCCAGAGCCGTCGAACAGGGCGGCGCGCAGGGGTCCGTCGCTGTCTTCCCCGACGTTCAGGGTCGCGACGTGCATCGGCAGGGCCGCTTGTCCGGGACCGACAAGCTCGAGCTCGCAGGCATCGAAGCACTCCCCGGAAGCGAGCATGTCCAGATGCCGGTGCAGATTGGGCAGGCTATCGGGCAAACAGAACCCGGCCAGGCTCTGGCCTCGGAGGGCTGAGGCGTCGCGCCCCAAGATCGCGGACGCCATGGCGTTTGCGCGCTGAATATGCCCCTGGAGGTCCATGACCAGGACGCCTACGGGGGAGCGCTCGAACAGATCCCGGAAGAGGGCGACTTCCTTCTCGAGCTCCGGGTCTGCCGCGGTTTCGCGTGGATCGCTCTGGGGGGCGAGGCAGCAGGCTAGCTGTCCCGCCCAGGCGGGGTGCTCGGCAAGGTGGGCAGATCCTGGGGCTGGGGTGTTGCTTCGTGTGGTCGCCGACCAGGCCCGCGGCCGCAGGTTGATGACGTTAGGGCTGCTGGACCGCATCGTCCGAGTCCTGGATTGAGTCCCAAACTTGGGCCATCCATCGGCGTCTGGGTGGTGTCCGCGCAGCTACGACTCGGCCACTGCGCTCAGCGTGTAATAACAAGATAATAAACCAGACTTGTGGGTGCCGCGAAGGGCTTCACAGGCTTCTGTTGCGGCCGGTGCCTGTGATCGGGGAAGGGCCTGGAGGATCAGGCAGCGGCGCCTCGAGGTCCCTCAGCCGGCGCGGGCCACGGCGGCGGGGACCAAATCGATGATGGTCTCTGGCAGGGCATCGGTCCAGCGCATCAGCTCGAGGCGGCCGTCGTGATGCTCGACCAGAGCCGTGCAACTCTCCACCCAGTCTCCGCAGTTGGCGTACAGCACGCCGTCGATCTGACGGACTTCGGCGTGATGGATGTGGCCGCAGATCATACCGTCAACTTCCCTGCGGGCCGCCTCCGTCGCGACGGCCTCTTCGAAGTTGCCGATGTAATTGACCGCGTTTTTGACCCGCTGCTTGAGGTAGCCGGCCAGGGACTAGTACCGGAGCCCGAAGAAGCGGCGGATTCGGCTCACCAGCCCGTTGAGCGCCAGGAGATGGTCGTAGGCGCGGGAGCCGAGCTTGGCGAGCCAACGTCCACTCTGCACGACACTATCGAAGCGATCGCCGTGCAGGATCAGGAACCGCTGGCCGTCGGCCGTGGTGTGCACGACCTCATCGCGCACGGCCACGTTGCCGAAATCGGCCCCCAGGTGTTCCCGGAGCAGCTCGTCGTGATTGCCTGGGACATAGATGACCTCGGTACCCCGTCGCGCCTTCTCGAGCACCTCACGGACTACGGCGTTACGGGTCTCGGGCCAGTAGACGCCCCCCTGCATGGCCCAAAGGTCCACGATGTCGCCGACCAGGTAGAGGCGCCTGGAATCCGTGGACCGGAGAAAATCGAGTAGGTAATCGGCTTGACAGCCGCGGAAGCCCAGATGAATGTCGGAGATGAAGATACTTCGGTACCTCAGGGGGGTCATGCGCTCGACGTCCGCCATCCCTTTCCTGCCCTCCAGTTCTGCCCTCCAGGGAAGTTCGCGGTATGCTGCCCAAGCTCTGTTGCGGGCTGATTGACGCGCAGTGAAGATGTGGTGAATTCTCCGCGCCAGCGGGAGCGAGATCTGATCTCCGCGTTGGATCGATGGCGAGTCTGCCCCTGAATCTCCAAATCTACGGCGAAGGCGTTCAGGGCCCTCTGCCCGTGCTCCTGATCCATGGCCTGTTCGGCGCCGCATCAAACTTGCGGGGTATTGCGCGTCGCCTCGCCGCGCAGCGTCGGCTACTGGTGCCCGACCTGCGTAACCACGGGGACTCCCCCTGGGACGAGCGCATGGACTACCCGGCCATGGCCGGTGACCTCGCGGCCTTGCTTGACGCCCAGGGTATCGAGCGAGCCCACTTGGTGGGACACAGCATGGGTGGGAAGGTCGCCATGTGGCTGGCCCTGACGGAGCCTCAGCGGGTGGGCTCGCTGGTGGTGGCCGATGTGGCCCCACTGCGCTACGAGAGCCGCTTCGGCGGTCTGGTCGCGGCCCTGCTCAGGCTTCCGCTCACGGATCTGCGGGACCGTCGGGATGCCGACGCCCGCCTGGGTGAGGGCATCTCCACACCGGCCGTGCGGGGGTACCTGCTCCAAAATCTGGTGCAGGACGCGCAGGGCCGTTGGCGCTGGCGGTTGAACCTGCCGGTGATCGCCGACTCGATGGACGCCATCCTGGGCTTTCCCGATCCCGAAGGGCGCCAGTTTCCCGGTCCGGCCCTGTTTCTCTTCGGGGGTCGTTCGAGCTACGTGACAGCGGAGGCGCTGCCGCGCATCCGGGCGCTCTTCCCCCTGGCGCGACTGCGCTCGATCCCCGAGGCCGGGCACTGGATCTACGCGGAACAGCCGGAGCCCTTCACCGCTGCCGTAGCCGGGTTTCTCAAGGACTGAAGCCAGGCTCTATACTTCCAGCCTTTTGGCGATCCGGGAGCGCAACCCATGCCCCAAGGCACCTTCAAGAGCAAGATCAACAAGGTGGTGCTCGCCTATTCGGGCGGGCTCGATACCTCTGTCATCCTCCGTTGGCTCCAAGAGAGCTACGGATGCGAGGTGGTGACCTTCACCGCCGACATCGGCCAAGGGGAAGAGGTGGAGCCCGCGCGGGCCAAGGCCCAGGCGGCGGGGGTCAAGGAGATCTATATCGATGATCTGCGCGAGGAGTTCGTGCGGGATTTCGTCTACCCGATGCTGCGGTCCAACGCGATCTACGAAGGCGAGTACAAGCTCGGCACCTCCATCGCGCGTCCATTGATCGCGAAGCGCCTGGTGGATATCGCCGTGGAGACCGGGGCGGACGCCATCTCCCACGGGGCTACCGGCAAGGGCAACGATCAGGTGCGTTTCGAGCTGACGGCCTATGCCCTGAAGCCCGACATCCAGATCATCGCCCCCTGGCGGGAATGGGACCTGCTCTCCCGGGAGAAGCTGCTGGCCTATGCAGAGACCCATGGCATCCCGGTGGAGATGAAGCGCGAGGGCACCAAGTCCCCCTACTCCATGGATGCCAACCTGCTCCACATCTCCTACGAGGGCTATGACCTGGAGGACCCCTGGGTCGAGCCCGGCAAGGCCATGTGGCGCTGGACGCGCGACCCGCAAGACGCCCCGGATCAGCCCACGGAGGTCGTGCTGACCTTCGCCCGCGGGGACTGTGTGGCCATCGACGGCCAGGCGCTGAGCCCCGCCGCCGTTCTCGAGGAGCTGAACCGGATCGGGGGCGAGAACGGCATCGGGCGGGACGACATCGTGGAGAACCGCTACGTCGGGATGAAGTCCAGGGGCTGCTACGAGACCCCCGGAGGGACCATCCTGCTCAAGGCCCACCGGGCCATGGAGTCCCTCACCCTGGACCGGGAGGCGGCGCATCTGAAGGACGAGCTGATGCCGCGCTATGCGAGCCTGATCTACAACGGCTACTGGTACAGCCCGGAGCGCCTCATGCTCCAGTCCGCCATCGATCAGACCCAGGCGGCGGTCAACGGCGAGGTACGGCTCAAGCTCTACAAGGGCAACGTTATGGTCGTTGGCCGCCGCTCGGCGACCGACAGCCTGTTCGACGCCTCGATCGCCACCTTCGAGGAGGACGCTGGGGCCTACGACCAGGCGGACGCCAGCGGCTTCATCCGGCTCAACGCCCTGCGTCTGCGGGTGGCGGGGCGGCGGCGGGGTTGATCGCCGCGGATCGTTGCCTGAGCGTGACCGGTCCTCGTGGCGCCCTGGGTCGCGACCGCGGTCATGCCGGATCCCCTTGGCGCTAGCCGGCCTCCGGCAGGATGCGAATGAGGCGGCCGTTGGGCTCGTCGGTGAGCACATAGAGATAGCCGTCGGGACCCTGGCGGACGTCGCGCACCCGGGCGCCGATCGTGAGCTTCTCCTCGCCCGCCACCCGGTCCCCTTGGAGCTCGATGCGTCGGACTTCCCCGAGCTTGAGGGCGCCGCTGAACAGGTTCCCCTTCCAACCCGGATACCGGTCGCCGGTGTAGAGGGCGAGTCCGCTCGGCGCCTTCGAGGGTGTCCAGACGAGCTTGGGATCGGCTATGCCGGGACGGTTGGTCTCGTCCGAGATCCGCGGCCCCCAGTACTCCATGCTGTAGGTCACCTCCGGCCAGCCGTAGTTGCCGCCGCCGACCAGGAGGTTCAGCTCGTCGCCGCCCCGGGAGCCGTGCTCGTTGGCCCAGACCCGGCCGCTCAGGGGATCCAGGGCGAGGCCCTGGATGTTGCGATGGCCCAAGGTCCAGATTTCCGGCCGGGCGTCGGCTCGACCGGAAAAGGGATTGCGCGGGTGCGCACGACCGTCGTCCTCGAACCGTAGCACCTTGCCGAAATGGGTGCCTAGGTTCTGGGCCTGCTTGCGAATATTCTCGCCGCTGAAGCTGATCGGGGGGTTGCCTCCGTCCCCGATGCTCATCAAGAGCGACCCATCGGACAACCACAGGAGTCGGGAGCCGAAGTGCTGTCCGTCACTCTTGGTGTCCGCGTTGCGGAAGATGACCTCCAGGCCGTCGAGCCGATGGTCGCTCAATCGGCCGCGGGCGAGGGCGGTGCGGTTCGCCTGGCGGGTCCCCTCCGTGAAGGTCAGGTAGACGAGCCGGTTCTCGGCAAACCGAGGGTGCAGGGCCACGTCCAGCAGACCGCCCTGACCGTAGGCCAGGACCTCGGGGGTCCCGGCGATCGGCTCAGGGTCCAATACCCCCTCGCGGATCAGTCGTAGCCGACCGGGCCGCTCGGTCACCAGGGCCGAGCCGTCCGGCAGCCAGGCGATGCCCCAGGGATGCTCGAGCCCGGAGAGCACCGTCTCGAGGCGCCAACCCCGGGCCTCGGCGACCTCGCCACTCGGCGTGATGGGGCCGCCTTGGGGCGAGCAGCCCGCCGCGGGGAGCCACAGGATGAGGGTGGCCGCGGCCAGGTGGCCCAGGCTTCGCTTGGGACGCCGAGGCATCGATCCGGCCCCGTACGCATGGGCTCGGGGGTTCGCGCGGCTCACGTTGCCGTTCGCTCCTTCGGGACCTCAGGCCGCCGAGGCGGCAGGAAGGCGGGAGGGCGTCTCTCCCCGCGCCTTGATCTCCTCGAAGGGATCAGGCCCCTTGCGGGAATGCCCCGCCGACGCGAGCCGCTCCAGGTAGTCGAGCCACAGGGGTTGCCACGCCCGGCCGAGCTTGTAGAGGTATTGCCAGTCGTAGAGTCCCGAGTTGTGCCGGTCGTCGAAGTAGAGCTTGACCGCATAGCTGCCGATCTGGCGGATGTCGGTGATACCGACGGCCTCTTTGCCCACCTGGAGCTTGGCCGTATCAGGGGAGTGGCCGCGAACCTCCGCCGAGGGGGAGTAGACCCGCAGATACTCGCAGGGAAGGAGGAAACGGGCGCCGTCGTCGAAGCGCAGCTCGAGGACACGAGACTGTTGGTGCAGATGGATCTCGGTGGGTAGTGGATGCTGTTCCATTATTCGTCTCTGGGTGCGAATGGTGGGGGCTTGGGGGGGAGGTTGGGTCGTGTTTGCCGCCGGCCAAGCCTGGATCCCGTGTCATTTCTCGGCGACCCGCCCTGTTGCGGGGTCGATCCAGGGTTGCTCCACCCATTTCCCCCGGTACATGCTGGTATCCCCATCCACCCAGGTGAGAAGATCCCGTCCCCCACGCGGTGGGCCGTAAGACCGTCCATCGAGCGATCCCCCGACGGGGGCGCGGAGCGAGTCGCCACAGGACACGCGGACGCGGCTCAAGCATAGAGAGGAGAGGCGTATGAAGATCATCAGAAACATGCTCGCGTTGGTGGGCCTCGTGGCGATCGCCGGGGCGGCCTATGTCTACCTGGCCTGGGGAAGCAGGTTGGCCGCCTTCGACCCGGGATTTCCCCAGGTCTACGGGCAGCTTGCCGGGCGGCTGCTGGAAAGCGGGGATCCCGGCGTGGCCATGATGTGGACGGTGCCGGTCGACGAGGACCTGAGCCCGGACGACGTCATCGAGTCCATGAAGAGCCTCGCGGCGTCACGCAGCTTCCTGTTTGTCGGCGAGTCCCCCTTCTACAAGCAGATCGAGGCCATTACCGGGGAGGACTACCGCTACGTGAACTTCCTCTCCTTCTGCGACGCCCGAGTCGGCAAGCAGATGCTCGAGCATCGGGATCAGTACAGTGGCTTCATGCCGTGCCGAATCGCGATCGTGGAAGACAAGGACGGCCGGCTGTGGCTGCACACCATGAACCTCGATCTCATGATCCACGGTGGCACCGAATTGCCCCCGGACCTCAAGGAGTCGGCCATCCGGGTGCGCGACACCATCAAGGAGATCATGGAGGGGGCCGCCGCCGGCGAGTTTTGAGTCGAGGATTCGGGGGCTATGAGCGGTTAGCCCGCGAGTCGGGCGTCCGACTGCGAGTGCCCGAGGGACCGGTCACGATGACGTCACGCTGGGGAAAAGCGGTGCCGCGTGGCGGGTCACGATGAGTCGCATAAGTGATTTTGGCGGAGAGGGTGGGATTCGAACCCACGGTACGCTCGCGCGTACACCTGATTTCGAGTCAGGCCCGTTCGGCCACTCCGGCACCTCTCCGGGGGGGCGCGGATTCGCGGGGACCGCGAATCGACTAGTGTAGGCGGGGCGGGGTTTTCTGTCCACGATGCCCGAGCGCGCTGGGCCGGATCAGCGGCGGGCCCGGAAGAAGTCGCGCAGGATCTCGCCGCAGTCGGTCTCCAGGACTCCCCCCTGGCAGCCGGTCCTGTGGTTGAAGCGCCCGTCCGAGGGGAGGAGGTCGAATACGCTGCCGCAGGCGCCCGCCTTGGGGTCCGGGGCCCCGTAGATCACCCGTTCGACGCGGGCGTGGACGATGGCCCCCGCGCACATGACACAGGGCTCCAGGGTGACATAGAGGGTGGAGCCGGGGAGGCGATAGTTCCCGATCCTGCGGGCGGCGTCCCGAAGGGCCTCGATCTCCGCGTGGGCGGTCGGATCATGCGCGGCGATGGGTCGATTCCAGCCCTCACCGATGGGCTCCCCCCCCAGCACCAGCACCGCGCCCACCGGCACCTCGCCCTCCTCGGCGCCCCGACGGGCGAGGACGAGCGCCCGCGTCATCCAATGGCTATGGGCGGGATCCCTGGGATCGAGCCTGTCGGCGCTCACTCACTCCCACTCGATGGTGCCCGGTGGCTTGCCCGTGATGTCGTAGACGACCCGGGAGACCCCGGGCACCTCGTTGACGATGCGCCGGCAAACAAGGTCCAGAAAGTCGTAAGGCAGGTGGGCCCAACGGGCGGTCATGAAGTCCAGGGTCTCGACGGCGCGCAAGGCGATGACATGGGCATACTGACGGTTGTCGCCCACCACGCCCACGGAGCGCACGGGCAGGAAGACGGCGAAGGCCTGGGACACCTGGTCGTACAGGCCCGCCCGGCGCAGCTCCTCGATGTAGATGTGGTCCGCCAGGCGCAGGGTATCGGCGTATTCCGGGACCACCTCGCCCAGGATGCGCACCCCGAGGCCGGGCCCGGGGAAGGGGTGGCGGTAGACCATGTCCGCGGGCAGCCCGAGCTCGACGCCGATCTTGCGTACCTCGTCCTTGAAGAGCTCCCGCAGGGGCTCGACCAGCTCCAGGTTCATCTCCTCCGGCAGGCCCCCCACGTTGTGGTGGGACTTGATGACCTTGGCCTTCCCGGTCTTCGCGCCCGCGGACTCGATCACGTCCGGATAGATGGTCCCCTGGGCCAGCCATTTGACGTCTTCCAGCTTGGCGGCCTCGTCGTCGAAGACCTCGATGAAGGTGTTGCCGATGATCTTGCGCTTCTGCTCCGGGTCGGTGACCCCCCTCAAGCGCCCCAGAAAGCGCTCGGCCGCATCCACCCGGATCACCTTGACCCCCATGTGGCGGGCGAAGGTGGCCATCACCTGGTCGCCCTCCCCCAAGCGCAGGAGCCCGTTGTCGACGAAGACGCAGGTGAGCTGGGGGCCGATGGCCCGATGGAGCAGGGCGGCCACGACGCTCGAGTCCACGCCCCCGGAGAGTCCGAGCAGGACCTGATCGGTGCCGACCTGGGCGCGCACGTTGCCGATGCTGTCCTCGATGATGGAGTTCGGCGTCCAGAGTCGGCCGCAGCCACAGATCTCGTGGACGAAGCGCTCCAGGATGCGGGCGCCCTGGCGGGTGTGGGTCACCTCCGGGTGGAACTGCAGCCCGTAGAAGCCGCGCTCCTCGTCGGCGATCCCGGCCAGGGGGGCACTGGTGGTCTCGGCGATCACGTGGAAGCCGGGGGGCGGGGACTCCACCCGATCCGCATGGCTCATCCAGACATCGAGCAGGCCGTACCCTTCCGGGCTGGTGTGGTCTTCGATGTCACGCAGCAGCCGGGAATGGCCCCGGGCCCGGACCTGGACATAGCCATACTCGCGGTGGCTGGCCGGGGCGACCGTGCCGCCAAGCTGGGCGGCCAGGGTCTGGAGTCCGTAGCAGATGCCGAGGACCGGAACCCCCAGGTCGAACACCAAGGGATCCGCCCTCGGGGTCTCGTCCTCGTGGACCGATTCGGGCCCACCCGAGAGGATGATGCCCTTGGGCGCGAGCGCGCGGATCGCCTCGTGACCCAGGTCCCAGGGGTGGAGCTCGCAATAGACCCCCGCCTCCCGCACCCGCCGCGCGATCAGCTGGGTGTACTGGGACCCGAAGTCCAGGATCAGGATGCGGTCCGCGTGGATGTTCATCAGTGGCTAGTGGCTAGTGGCTAGTGGCTAGTGGCTAGTGGCTAGTGGCTAGTGGCGAGGCCCGGGGC
>Ga0316575_10000638_pt1 | contig 10338 bp, 8 predicted proteins | sample J5NA_FD_203072 | JGI IMG/M metagenome (GOLD analysis project Ga0316575, IMG submission 203072) | Rhizosphere microbial communities from salt marsh grasses in Alabama, United States - J5-7_050615r2r3 | ecosystem: Host-associated > Plants > Roots > Rhizosphere | place: USA: Alabama | collected...
AACTGAGATTTTTGGAATGGCAATACGCGCCAGCACCATATTCAATGTGACATCGAGGCAAGGGCTCAACATTGGAGAATGGTCGCGAGAGGGTTCGGACACGCCAGTGCCCGACGCGGGTCGGGCGGTCGAACCGGCTGCGGTGGGAAAAGCGCAGCAGATGCAACTCACTGCGTGACATAAACGTAACATTCGCTTAGAATTCGCGCCCGGATTATCGAGGAAGCTCGGCACCAGTTTTCGAGCTCTCAAAACTCTGCTAAGGCTGGTTTCGCGCCTTTCTCCTGCAGATCCCTTTCGCTAAAGCGAGGTGGAGGCGACTTCATCTCGCTTTTTTGCAACCTGAGGAATCCGGTCGTCCCGACTGTTCGTATTGCTCAGACCTTGCACAAACTTGAATAGACGGAGGACGGCCCTTGTTCGCGGCACCCAACACAAACCCTGCAATTCTGGTATTGGAAGACGGCAGTGTTTTTCGAGGGAGGTCCATTGGCGCGGAGGGCTTGTCGGTCGGCGAGGTGGTATTTAACACCGCCATGACCGGCTACCAGGAAATCCTCACCGACCCCTCTTACGCGCGCCAGATCGTCACTCTCACCTACCCCCACATCGGCAATACCGGCACCAATGCCGAAGACGAAGAGTGCCCCAGGCTCTGGGTTGCCGGTCTGGTGATTCGCGACCTGCCGCGACTGGCGAGCAATTTCCGCAACACCGAAGCCCTCGACGCGTATTTGAAGCGCCACAACATTCTCGGCATCGCCGATATCGATACCCGCCGCCTGACCCGAATTCTGCGCGACAAAGGTGCGCAGAACGGCTGTCTGATGGCCGGCGATATCGACGACGACAAGGCGCTCGCCGCCGCGCGCGACTTTGCCGGGTTGAAAGGCATGGATCTGGCGAAAGACGTGACCTGCGCCGAGCCCTTTGCTTGGACGGCGGGCAGCTGGCGTCTGGGTGAGGGCTTTGCCGAGCCGGGCGCCAGACGTTTTAAGGTCGTCGCCTACGACTTCGGCGTCAAACGCAATATTTTGCGCATGCTCGCGGACCGCGGCTGCGAGTTGGTGGTAGTGCCGGCCAAGACCAGCGCCGAGGAGGTGCTCGCCCACAATCCCGACGGCATTTTTCTGTCCAACGGCCCGGGCGATCCGGAGCCCTGCGATTACGCGATCAGTGCGATCAAAACGTTCCTCGAACGCGATATTCCGATATTTGGCATCTGCCTCGGCCATCAGTTGCTCGGTCTCGCCAGCGGGGCGAAAACCGTGAAAATGAAATTCGGCCACCACGGCGCCAACCATCCGGTGCAGGACCTGCGCAGCGGCACGGTGATGATCACCAGCCAGAACCACGGTTTTGCCGTCGACGAAAACAACATGCCCGACTGTCTCGAAGCGACCCATCGCTCGCTGTTCGACGGCTCGCTGCAGGGCATACAGCGCCGCGACAAGCGCGCGTTCAGTTTTCAGGGCCACCCCGAGGCGAGCCCCGGGCCGCACGATGCGGATGGCCTGTTCGATCGCTTTATTGAGCTGATGAGCGCCTGAGTCGGGCGCACACGAGATTTACCGGCTTCCCCGTGAAGCCAAACCCTTAAGTCACAGAAGATAACAATGCCGAAACGCACCGACATCCAAAGTATCCTGATCATCGGCGCCGGTCCCATCGTGATCGGCCAAGCCTGCGAATTCGATTACTCCGGCGCCCAGGCCTGCAAGGCTCTGCGCGAAGAGGGCTATCGCGTCATTCTGGTCAACTCCAACCCGGCGACGATCATGACCGACCCCTCGATGGCCGATGCCACCTACATCGAGCCGATTACCTGGGAGACCGTCGCCAAAATTATCGAGAAGGAGCGACCGGACGCGGTGCTGCCGACCATGGGCGGTCAGACCGCGCTGAACTGCGCATTGGCACTGCACAACAACGGCGTGCTGGAAAAGTATGGCTGCGAACTGATCGGCGCCGACTACGACGCGATCGACAAAGCCGAAGACCGCGAACGCTTCGATCAGGCGATGAAGTCCATCGGTCTCGAATGCGCGCGTGCGCGCATCGTCCACAGCATGAAAGAGGCGATGGAAGTGCCCAAAGACTTGGGCTTCCCCTGCATCATTCGCCCCTCGTTCACCATGGGTGGCTCCGGCGGCGGCATCGCCTACAACTGGGAAGAGTTTGAAGAAATCTGCACGCGCGGGCTCGATCTTTCACCCACGCACGAATTGCTGATCGACGAGAGTCTGCTCGGTTGGAAGGAATACGAGATGGAGGTCGTTCGCGACAAGAACGACAACTGCATCATCATCTGCTCGATCGAAAACTTCGACCCGATGGGCGTCCACACCGGCGACTCCATCACCGTGGCGCCGGCGCAGACCCTGACCGACAAGGAATACCAGATCATGCGCGACGCCTCGCTGGCGGTATTGCGCGAAATCGGCGTCGAAACCGGCGGCTCCAACGTGCAGTTCGCGATCAACCCGGAAAACGGGCGCATGGTCGTCATCGAAATGAACCCGCGCGTGTCGCGCTCCTCCGCGCTCGCGTCAAAAGCCACCGGCTTCCCGATCGCCAAGGTGGCCGCCAAACTGGCGGTGGGTTTCACCCTCGACGAACTCAAAAACGACATCACCAACGGCGCCACCCCGGCCTCCTTTGAGCCGACGATTGACTACGTCGTCACCAAGGTGCCGCGCTTTACCTTCGAAAAATTCAGCGACGCCAACTCGCGCCTGACCACGCAGATGAAATCCGTCGGCGAAGTCATGGCCATCGGCCGCAGCTTTCAGGAAAGTCTGCAAAAAGCACTGCGCGGACTCGAAGTGGGTTCGGCGGGCTTTGAGCCGAAAATCGACCTCGAAGATCCGGAGTACATGACCGGTCTGCGCCGCGAGTTGTCGGTGCCCGGTGCCGAGCGCATCTGGTACGTCGCCGACGCCTTTCGCGCCGGACTCGAAGTCGACGAGGTCTTCGACCTGTCGAAAATTGACCCCTGGTTCCTGGTGCAGATTCAAGAGCTGACCAAGATTGAAGCCGAAGTGAGCGCTTGCTCGCTAAGCGATATTGACGCCGACTCGATGCTGCAATTGAAGCGCAAAGGCTTTTCGGACAAGCGTCTGGCCGACCTGCTCGGCGTCAAGGAAAGTGCGGTGCGCGCCCAGCGCCACGCCCTCGGCATCCGCCCCGTGTACAAGCGCGTCGACACCTGCGCCGCCGAATTTGCGACCTCGACCGCCTACATGTATTCCACTTACGAAGAGGAATGCGAGGCCGCACCCAGCAACCGCGACAAGATCATGGTGCTGGGCGGCGGCCCCAATCGCATCGGCCAGGGCATCGAATTCGACTACTGCTGCGTGCACGCGGCGTTGGCCGCGCGCGAGGATGGCTTCGAGACCATCATGGTCAATTGCAACCCGGAAACCGTATCCACCGATTACGACACCTCGGACCGCCTCTACTTCGAACCGGTGACGCTCGAAGACGTGCTCGAAATCGTCCACAAGGAAAATCCCAAGGGCGTGATCGTGCAGTTCGGCGGCCAGACGCCGCTGAAACTCGCCAACGCGCTCAAGGCCGAGGGCGTGCCCATTATCGGCACCAGCCCGGAAGCCATCGACCGCGCCGAAGATCGCGAACTGTTCCAGAAAATGATCGAGCGTCTCGACCTGCTGCAGCCGCCAAACGCGATTACGCGTTCGACCGACGCGGCGATCCTGGTCGCGGACAAGGTCGGCTACCCGCTCGTGGTGCGCCCGTCCTACGTGCTCGGCGGCCGCGCGATGGAGATTGTCTACAACGAAAAAGAACTGCGCCGCTACATGACCGAGGCGGTGAAAGCCTCGGAAGACGCGCCGGTGTTGCTCGATCACTTCCTCAACAACGCGATTGAGGTCGACATCGACGCGGTGTCCGACGGCAAGGATGTCGTCATCGGCGCGATCATGCAGCACATCGAGCAGTGCGGCGTTCACTCGGGCGATTCGGCCTGTTCGCTGCCACCGTATTCGCTGCCCGAAAGCGTGCAGGACGAGATGCGCGAGCAAGTGCGCAAAATGGCGCTCGAACTCGGCGTGGTCGGATTGATGAACGTACAGCTGGCCTATCAGGACGGCAAAATCTACGTGATCGAGGTCAACCCGCGCGCCTCGCGCACCGTGCCCTTTGTGTCCAAGTGCATCGGCATCTCGCTGGCGGCGGTCGCCGCGCGCTGTCAGATCGGCAAAACGCTGGTCGAGCAAAACTTTACCCGCGAGCGCATTCCCGACTTTATCAACGTCAAGGAGTCGGTGTTCCCCTTCAATAAATTCCCGACCGTCGATCCGATTCTCGGCCCGGAAATGAAATCCACCGGCGAGGTAATGGGCATCGGCGACACCTTCGCCGAAGCCTACGCCAAGGCGCAGATCGGCAGCGGCAGCAAGCTTCCCTCCGGCGGCAACGCCTTTCTCAGCGTGCGCGATTTCGACAAGGGCGGCATCGTCGTCGTCGCCAAGGAACTGGTCGATCTGGGCTTCAATATCATCGCCACACGCGGCACCGCGCGCATCCTCGAAGCCGAGGGAATTAAGGTGAGAATCGTAAACAAAGTGGACGAGGGCCGCCCCCACGCAGTTGACATGATCAAGAACGGCGAAATACAGTTGATCATTAACACGACCGAGGGCAAGCAGGCGATCAAGGATTCGTCCTCGATTCGCCGCAACGCCGAGAACAGCCGGGTGTACTATACAACCACGCTCGCCGCCGCCAACGCCGTGTGCATGGCATTGCGTTTCGGCAAATTCCAGGAGGTTCGGCCCCTACAGGATCTCCACAAACTCGTCAGCGAACTGTAAGAACGCCTATGCAACGTTTTCCAATGACGCATGAGGGCGAAAGCGCCCTTCGAGAAGAACTTGAACGCCTGAAAAAGGTCGATCGCCCGCGCATTATTGCCGCGATTGCCGAGGCGCGCGAGCACGGCGATTTGAAAGAGAACGCCGAATATCATGCCGCGCGCGAGCAGCAGGGTTTTTGCGAGGGGCGTATTCAGGAAATCGAAGCCAAGCTGGCGAACGCTCTCGTCATCGATATCAAGAATGTGCCGCACACCGGCAAGGTGATTTTTGGTGTGACGGTCGACTTGATCAATGTTGAAACCGAAGAAGTCACCACCTATAAAATCGTCGGCGAGGACGAGGCCGACATTAAATTTTTAAAAATATCGGTGACCTCGCCAATAGCGCGAGCGCTGATTGGCAAGGAAGAGGGCGAGGTCGTCGTTGTCCGCGCGCCCGGCGGAGAAGTGGAATTCGAGATCGACACCGTACGTCACATCTGACGGAAACAACATGATAAGAAAAATGGCGCGACTCGCGCTGATCACGGGTCTGTTAAGTCTCTCTCTGACCACCGTCCACCATTGGTTCGGGCCTTTTGCGCCCCAGCCCACACTCAAATCCGCCGTGTCCAGCGCCTTCGACAATTTGCGCCACGACGCCGCCGACGCGCTCGCCGGGCGCGAAGGACACTATCGCAATTGGCGGCACTGGGATCTCGATCAGTGGCTCAACGTTGTGGAAAAAGTATTGGCAGTGCTGGCGTTGTTCTTTGCGCTGTTGTCGTTGCTGCGGCGCGAACCGCTGCGTCCCGCGCTCGCCGCAATGGTGCTGGGCGCTGCGACCCTGGGTTTCCCCTATTTACTCAAATACTCGATTTACCTGGTCGTTGCCGCGCTGCTGGCGAGCCTGGGTTTGCTGCTCGCCTAGACGCTGACAAAATTTGTAATTTTGGTAAATAGGTGACAATTTTGGGCAGTTTTTTCTGCGGCGCGCAGACGCGATGCTGTGTGAATTTGATGTCGGGTTTTTTAACAAAACGCGCGTATCGAACGCCCGTTCGCAAAATGTTTTGACTTTTATTAGAAGAGAATGCGCTAATTGGCGTGATATACATCACAAAAAGCTTGCAATAAGTCGTTTTACGCCATTCTGGCCTGGGCCTTGCACAATTTTGCACAAGTTCTGAAGTACGACGTTGGTGAGCATTATGTTGGCACAAATGGTTCAGGAACAGCGCAAGATCACCCTCTCTGAAGAGACGATTTCCTACGTATCCTTGTTCGGTGCACTGGACAGGGAACAGCTTGAGCGCTTGCTCGGCTACATGACTCAGCGCCACTGCCGTTCCGGCGAGCGAATTTTTTCCCGCGGCGACCTGCCTTCCGATATTTATGTCCTGCTTCAAGGTCGTGTCGACTTCGTCGTTGAAGAACACGGCGTCGCCCGTTTAAAGACGTCCTACAAAGTCGGTGACACCTTCGGTGAAACCGCCGTGATTGGCATCCAGACCCAAATCGGTTCCGCCATCGCCTCCGGCGACGACGTCGAACTGTTGGTGCTGAGCCGCGATTCTCTGCTGCTCTTGCACAAAGAAGACCCCTATCTCTACGGTGTTCTGATGATGAACATCGCGCGCGAAGTCAGCCGTAAGCTTCACGCAAGCGTTCTGTAGTTCCTCCAAATCCTAATTGGGGCCAACAGGCCCTTTTTTTTGGCCTCGATTCAGGTGACTTTTATCATCTGGCCATCGGCCAGTGCTTTGCTATCATCAATTCATCACTACAAGAATTCACCCCTGGGTTTTCCGATAAAACATCTGCCGCCCGCCGCTCCTTCCTGCACGGATGGGGTATCGCTGGCAGCGACCCCTCGAACATTAAGGTCTTTCTATGAGTAAGTCTGCTGGCCTCGCGGCTCATTCCCTGTCGGTTTCCGTCTCTGTTCTGCGCAAACCCGTGCTGGTCCTGACATCCTTGCTGATGCTGTTACCGCTGTTTGCGCGCGCCGACGATTTCGTGTTAAACGACCAGGATTATTTCGAAAAACGCAGTTTGGATGTGTTGGTGTTCAGCAACTGGTACGACGCGTTTTTTAGCGATTCCAAAATCAGCGGCGTGGAACTTATTCACTTTGGCGAGCGCAACGCGACCAACGGCGATGTTCGCCTCAACATCACCCCCGAACAATGGGATCCGATTGCCGAATTCAAACGCCGCGACGTCGACAAAAAACACAATCGCATCAGCGCCTACGAGCGCTATTCAAAATACTCCTTTGATTATTCTGTTCAGGTGGAGGCACACGGCGATAAAATTTCCATCGCGGTGATATTGCCAAAAGCACTGCCGAAAGAACTCGAAGGCAAGGCTGGATTTAATCTCGAATTTTTACCCGCAACCTATTTTGAAAAATCCTTTATCGCCGACAACAGCTACGGCTACTTCCCGATTTATCCCTCCGGTGTCAAGGAACAAAACGGCGTCAGTGAACCGACGCCGATGGCCGAGGGCAACAGTTTGACGCTGGCGCCGGAAGATCCGCGCGCGCGCGTCAGCATCGTCTCGAAAAAACAAAAACTTCGTCTTTACGACGGTCGCGGCAAAGCGCAAAACGGTTGGTTTGTCGTGCGCAGCGAAATTCCCGCGCACAAGTCCGGCAAAGTCATCGAGTGGGAACTGCAGGCCGGCACCGATCCGCACTGGACGCGCCCGCCGATGATTGCGCATTCGCAGGTCGGTTATCATCCCGAGCAGAAAAAAGTCGCGGTTATCGAACTCGACAAACACGATGCGCAGACCGGCGACGCGAAATTATTCCGCGTGCAAGCCGACGGCAGCAGCAAGCAGGTATTTGAAGCGACGACAAGTTTCTGGGGTAAATACCAGCGCTATTTGTATTCCGAATTTGATTTTAGTTCGGTAAAAGACGAAGGCGTTTATTTCATCGATTATAAGGGACAGAAAAGCGATACCTTTCGAATTGCGAAAAATGTCTATGACAGCGCCTGGTATCCAACGCTCGACGTGTACATGCCGGTGCAAATGGATCACATGATGGTCAACGAAGCGTATCGCGTCTGGCACGGTGTGTCGCACATGGACGACGCACGGCAAGCGCCGGTCAATCACGAGCACTTCGATTTGTACGCGCAGGGGCCGACGACCGACACGCCCTATAAATCCGGTGAACATATTCCCGGGCTGAACGTCGGCGGTTGGTTCGACGCGGGCGATTACGATATTCGCACGCAGACGCAGTACGGCACCGTGTTAATGCTGGTGCAAGCCTGGGAAAAATTCGGAATAAAACGCGATGTCACGAAAGTGGATTACGCGGCGAAATATGTCGACCTGCACGTACCCGACGGCAAAAACGATATTTTGCAGCAAATTGAACACGGCACGCTGGCGTTGATTTCGCAATACCGCGCGGTCGGCCACGCGATCAACGGCATTATTGCGCCGAGCCTCGACCAGTACACTCACCTCGGCGATGCGAGCACCAAAACCGACGGCCTGATTTACAACCCGGCACTCGGCGTCAACGAACAAAAAAATGGCGAGAGCGGCAAGCCCGACGATCGCTGGGCCTTTACCTCGCGGTCCTCGGCGCTCGACTACGGTTCGATTGCCGCGCTGGCGGCGGCCAGTCGCGCGCTCGCCGAAGAAAACCCGGCACTGGCGAAAGAGTGTCGCGAGACCGCGCTGCGAGTCTGGCATGACGAGCAGAGCCATAAGCCCGACGTGTTTGAACACGGCAACACCACCGGTGGACCGCTGCCGGCAGAAAAATTGCGTGCGGCGGTGGAGTTACTGATTACCACCGGCGACAAAGAATACAAGGATGCGATTCTCGAATTATTGCCGCAACTGGAACCGCAATTCGGCTGGCACGCGATGAATTTGTTGCGCGCGATGCCCTACATGGATAAGGCCTACGCCGACAAGATGCGCGAATTGTCGACCCAGTACGTCGCATTCCAAAAATCGTTGGAAAAACAAAATCCCTTCGGTGTTTTGATTGTCGACGGTGGCTGGGCCGGCGACGGCTGGATTATCAATATGGGGGTGACGAATTATTACGTCCACGAAGCCTTCCCCGATCTGCTCGGCGCCGAATACGTGTACAAGGATTTGAATTACATCTACGGCACGCACCCGGATTCGAGTATCTCGTTTGTGTCCAACGTCGGCACGCGCTCGAAGAAAGTGGCTTACGGCAATAATCGCGCGGACTTCAGTTTTATCTCCGGCGGCATCGTGCCGGGAATTTTGTTGCTAAAACCCGACTATCCCGAAAACAAGGAAAACTGGCCATTCCTGTGGGGCGAAAACGAGTACGTCGTCAATCTGGCCGCGAATTATATTTTTCTCGTCAACGCCGTCGACAGTCTGGTCAAGGAGTGATTGCGCGTCGACAAGCTCTGCGCGAACGGGGTTGGGAATTGTGCGCGGGAAACTTATTTCCCGTTCGCAGCGAGCTTGTCGAACTGCGAGCGGTTTACAAACGGTTTAACAATTACAGGTGTTTTAAGGTTTAAAAATTACAGCGCTTTGAGATTTACCCATTACCAGCGCTTTAAAGTATCGGGAAAGGTTTTGCGGTCTTCGTCGCTGGCCACGTCATTGCATTCGCCGCGCAGGTAGGGGCCCTTCATGTCGATGGACTCTTCGATAACCCAGTAGTCCTTGCGACAGTAGTGGTTTTGTTCGATGGCGTAGTCGGCCGAGCTTTTCAGCGTCGCGTAAATTTTGTTGTAGTTAATGCCTTGCGGGCGCTGGTTGTGACCCTCAACCGGGGGCAGGGCCTGCAGCTCGCGCGGCAGGCGCAGGCGAATTTCAAAGTGCTTGAGTCCCGACTGGCTGATATTGGTGACAAAGGTCTTGCTGATTTCTTCCTGGGTTTTGTGACTGGCACAGCCCCAGCAAATCGCCGATGTCGCGCACGCCGTGAGAACTATTTTGCTGCGAGTTTTCATCATTGTGGTCGATTAATTGTTTTTCTTTTTGTCGGATTCCCGGTAAAACACCGCGACTTTGCCAATGCTCTGTACCAGCTCCGACCGCAGTTTGACTTGGATTTCGCCGATCAGTTCCTGACGCAGCTCGCGGTCGGCGCTGGTCAGTTTTACCTTGACCAGCTCGTGATCCCAGAGCGCGCGTTCGAGCTCGTTGATCACGCCCTCGTGCAGGCCCTTGTCGGCGACGGTGACAATCGGGTTGAGTTGGTGGGCGCGAACGCGAAGGCTTTTCATTTGTTCTTTGCTGAGTGACAAGGCGAACTCCGGGATAGGTGGCGACAGAATTGTGATATTTTACGCAGCTTTACGGTCTAATGTCGTAGTGTAAAGGTCCGCGCATGCGAAGATCCAAAAGCAGTCACCGTTGGCTGCGCGAACATTTTAATGACGAATATGTCAAACGCTCGCAGCAGGACGGCTATCGTTCGCGCGCCAGTTACAAGCTGCTCGAGTTGAACAAGCGCGACCAGTTGCTGAAGCCCGGCATGACCG
>Ga0316575_10000639_pt1 | contig 10325 bp, 7 predicted proteins | sample J5NA_FD_203072 | JGI IMG/M metagenome (GOLD analysis project Ga0316575, IMG submission 203072) | Rhizosphere microbial communities from salt marsh grasses in Alabama, United States - J5-7_050615r2r3 | ecosystem: Host-associated > Plants > Roots > Rhizosphere | place: USA: Alabama | collected...
GTAGCGATGATCAATCCCGGATAACCTTTGCGGAATTGAAAATAGGCCAGCACCAATGCCACGGTAGCGTAACAGGCCCAGGGATGCAGCCCCCAGTGAAAGACGGTCGTGCGCAAGGCCTCCACGGCGGCCGCCGGCGTTTTGGCATCGGCAAAGGGCGGGCCTGAAAAATGATAGATGGGTTCGGCCACACCCCAAAAAACCAGACCGATGCCCATGCCCGCGGCAAACAGCATGGCAAACCAGGCCGTCAAGCTGAATTCAGGCTTCTCGTCATCTTTGCCCAGCCGGATGTTGCCGAAGCGTGAAAAAGCCATGATCAGGCAAAACAGGACGAAACCGGCCACGCAAATCATGTAGGCCCATCCGAAATTGCCGATGAAGAATTTAAAGATCTTGTCGAAGAGCTCTTTGACCTGATCGGGCGAGGCCATGGTTAAAAAGACAAATGACAGGCAGCAGATGGCCGAGGCAATGGAGACGGTTTTGTCAATCGAATTGTCTTTCATCCGGCTTCCTTTCTGTATCATCGTTTTTCGGTGACCGTTTCAGGCGTTAGAATGGCACCGCGGGGGCAGATCCGCGCGCAGGCGCCGCACAGGTTGCATTTGGTCGGAAACTCGGAATCCGGCGGCGCCATCATCACCCCTTCGGGACATACCTCCACACAGGTCATGCATCCGGTACACAGCTCCTCGTCCACGCGGTAAACACCCGCTTCCAAGACAATCGCCTCCACCGGGCAGTTATCGGCGCACTCTCCGCATTGATTGCAGAAATGGATCCGGTAATCCCCCGGGGCGGGAAATCGGCCCTCGATCCGCAAAAGCGCCTTGCTGGGCTGAACGGCGCTGTAATTTTCCAACGCACAGGCTAAGCGGCAGGTCCCGCAGCCGGAGCAGTATTCATGAATGATCGTCGGTATCATGGAAGGCATTCCTTGCCGGAGGATTAAAGCACAACATCTGAATCGAAAAGCAATGCAACTGCAGGTCTGGTTAGCTCAGTACGGTGCGCGGAAGGTGGATTGCGATCGCTGATCGTCTGGTCTTAACCCTTTTTTGGGTCAAGCCCTCGCTCTTTTGATGAAAGAAATATTTCAATATGTGTGCCAACAGATGAAAGTCTTCCTAGAAGATTGAAACCAATCGAGAATTTTCATTTAATGGTGTCGGCGCGCGCGGAAGTGAACTGGACAAGACTGTCCGATCGTCCGGGCAAATCTAGGGTTAATTATCTGATATAATTATATATATTTTGTAAAAAGGACATTTTTGTCCTAATTGCAGACTATTTTATACCGAGCGCTTTCATCTTCCGCTGGAGGGTCTTCGTGGTGATCTGAAGCGCGTCGGCGGTCCTGCCGCGATGCCACCGCGCAGCGTCCAATGCGTTGATGATGATCTTTTTTTCCAGAATCTCGATCCGCTCGCGCAGCCCGATGCCTGTCTGAAAAGGCGGCTCGAGGGGATTATTATCGAGACTCGCGGTTATGGATATCTGTCCCATCAGGTCCAACTTGCCCAACGTAATGTAGGTGTGCAGAGCACTTTGCAGTTCCCTGACGTTGCCCGGCCAGTTGTAGGTTTCCATTGCCTCGCGGACTGCCACAGGCAAGGTGCGGGGTTCCTCCCGGCCTTTGTTCAGCCGGGAAAGGAAGTGATCGATCAACAGGGGAATGTCCTCTTTGCGCTCCCGCAACGGGGGCAACTGGATCGGCAAAATTCGAATCCGGTAAAAAAAATCTTCCCGCATGCGACCGTCCTTGACCAGTTTGAATAGATCGCGATTGGTGGCGGCGATGATCCTGAAGTCGCTCTTGACGAGCTTGATACCGCCCAGAGGGCTGTAGGCCGCGTGATCCAGCACCCGCAGCAGCTTCACCTGCATGTTCTGGGGTATCTCGCCGATTTCATCAAGGAAAAGTGTACCGCCGTCGGCCGAATCCAGGAATCCCCCCTTGTCCGAACTGGCCCCGGTGAACGCACCCTTCATATGGCCGAAAAACTCTCGCTCCATGAGTTCCTTGGGTATAGCCCCGCAGTTGACCGGCACAAAAGCGCCGTCCTGCCGATCACTCAATTTATGGATGGCACGGGCCACCAGCTCTTTACCGGAACCGGATTCACCAAAAATAATGACGTTGGCATTGCTCGCGGCTGCCTTGAGGATCAGATCATAGACCTCCTGCATTTTCTGACTTTTGCCGATGATGTCACCGAACCGGTAACGCTCGCTGATGGACGACCGCAGGCGCACGTTTTCCTTGCGAAGATCCAGCTCCACCTCTTTGTAGGCGGTCACATCGCTGATGAACCCTTCCAGGGCCACCAATCGGTCGTCGTCATCGAACACACCCTCACCTTGCTCCCAGACCCATCTTACGTCGCCACCGGCCGTTCGGATTCGATAAATGAAGCTGAAGGGGCGCTTCTCGGCCACGGATTCGCGCACCAGCTTGAGCATATTTTCGCGATCCTCCGGGAGAACGATCCGCGGGAAGGCGTTCGGTCCCTCGCCCAGCAGTTCCTGAGGATCGAATCCCAGCAGCCGTTTGCTGCCCTGGCTGGCGAACTCCATGGTGAAGGATTCATCGGCCTTGCACCGGTAAGCAATTCCCGGCAGATTGCTCATCAAGGTACTCAAACGGCGCTCACTCTCAATAAGGGCGTTTTCGGCCCGTTTTTTCTCCGTGACATCGAAAGAGAGGCTGAGTTTTGACACCGTACCGTCCGAATGGCGGATGGGGCTGGCCATGTTGTAGTACCATCGCTGCGTAAAGGGATTCTTGAACTCCCATCGAACCGTCTTGCCGCGAAAGACATCCTGCTCCGGGCACCACGGACAGATGCCATCGTTGCCGTAAAGAGCCTCGTGGCAGGATTCTCCGACCGGGTCGCGCCCCAACTGCGCCACCGCTTGATGGTTCACAAATTCGATACGGTTGTCCGGTGAGCAGACATACACCATGCCGTCGAAGGCTTCGACAATGGCCTCGAAGTAAGATAACCGGTTGCGGTCTGATGCTTTCATGTCATGTAATGACGCCGGTTGATGCGGTACTTTTTCATCTTGTAATTGAACAGTTGCCGTGAAATGCCAATGCTTTTTGCCGCTTGGGTGACATTGCCCCTGTTGGCGGCCAGGGCGTCTGTCACCACGGCTCTCTCGTGGTCGGCCTGGTTGACCAGCAATCCCCTTTCCCGGTCCAGATTCGGCTGACGGATAGGGTGATGGGAGACACCAGTTAATGCGGCACCCGGCCGTTGGGCGCCGTGTGGATCCGGCGACCCTGTCGCGGATGAGGATAAAAAATCCGACTTCCGCCGCAACCGCTGCCAGGCAGTGAGGTGGGACTGAAGATGCCGGCGTTCGATGGTGCGGCTGGACACCACCAGGTTGATGGCCCCTTCAATGACATGTTCAAGCTCCCGGACGTTACCGGGCCAGTCATACGCATTGAACACCGCGAGGACATCGCTGGAAATATCCGTCACCTTGCGGTTCAGGGCCCGGCTGTGCTTGGCCAGAAAGTGGCGTGCCAACAACTCGATATCCTCTTTGCGCTCCCGCAAGGGGGGAATGGGGATAAAGACGACCCCGAGCCGGTAAAAGAGATCGGGCCGCAGATTGTTTTCCGCAATGGCGGCATGGGGTTCTTTGTTGACGCTGCTGATGATCTTGATGTCGATTTCTGTTTCTCTGAGAGAACCGAGGGGGCGGACCTTACGTTCTTGAATCACCCGCAGAATTTTGGCCTGAAGGCTTGTGGCCATGGTGTTGAGTTCATCCAGAAATAGGGTGCCGCCGCTGGCCCGCTCGAACAGTCCCGATTTATTGCGGGCGCCGGTAAAGGCACCGCTGGTGGTTCCGAACAGTAGCCCTTCCAGCAGGTTTTCCGGAATGGCGGCACAGTTCACCGCCGTGTAGCGGCGGTGCTTTCGTTCACTCTCATTGTGGATGGCCTGGGCAAACAGCTCCTTTCCGGTGCCTGTCTCTCCGGAGAGCATCACCGGTGAAGGGGTTTTAGCGGCCATACGGGCCGTATTGACCGCCCTCAAAAAATCGATGTTGCTGCCCACGATGGAATCGAAGTCAAACTGTGTCTCATTCGGCAGCGCCGGTTTGGGCCGTGGCATGGAAACAGAGGAGATGGTTTCCTCCAGCAGGTTGTATTCCCGCACCAGGCATATGGCGCCTTCGAGCCGCCCGTGCCTGAGCAGCGGAAAAACCGTGTGAATCGTGTTGGCCACCTTCCCCCGCCGCGTCCGGTAGAGCAGCGGGCGGTCGACGATGGGCCGCCGATACTTCAGGCACTGCATGATCACACTGCTGTCATCGGTAAGATCGTAAATGTCCACTATTTTTTTGCCGAGTACATCACCCGGGTCCAACTCGTCGATAACGGCCATAGTGGGATTGTAGTAGATGACCGTGCCGGCCCGGTCGGTAATCAGCAGGCCTTCGCCAAACCCTTCGAAAAACGGCAGGAATTCCGTGTATCCGATGTCGAGGGTCCGAGCGATGGCATTGGGGTTCTCTTTGTTCATTATCATTTGTAATCGCGGGAATACATATTGAACAGGACGTCGTTTTCCAGGTACATCTGCTCCAGCTTTTCCTGATACTCCTTGAGCTGGGGATGCTGCCGGTTCACCAATTCCAGCATCAGGTAGTTGATGATGCAGAAGATCGTGGTCGGATACCCGATCAGCGGGATGGAGCGGGACGGCACCACCAGCGAGAGATGGGCAAAAGGGATTAGCGGGCACAGGGTGTTGTCGGTGATCACCAGCAGGTTGTGCTGAAGCCGCCGAGCGACTTTCCCCAGCTTGATCAGTTCATTGGGATAGCGCGAGGTGGTGATGATGACCACCAGACTGGCGTCAGGTGCGTTGGTCAGCCAGTCGATCACCGTACTGTCGCTGCCTTTTAAGATGTGAACCCCCCGGCGGACTTTGGTCAGCGACCAGCCCAAATAATGGGCGAAGGTGTATGAAACCCGGGAGCCGATCACGTAAACGGTGGCGCTTTCCTGAATCTTTTCAACGATCCGGATCAGCACCTCCATGTCGATGGTTTCGTAAAATTGCCGCAGGTTGTTCATCTCTTCGAAAATCACCCGGTGCAGCAGATCGGAGCCGGGGCCCCTCATTCCCGGCAAATCCATCCGGTCCGGCAGAGACAACCCCGAATCCACAAAGTCCCGCAGAACCTGAAGGAATTCCCCATACCCGCTGTAGCCCAGCTGCCCCACGAACCGCACAACCGTGGCCTCGCTGACCCCACAGGCCTCGGAGAGCTCCCTGGTGGTCATAAAGACCGCCTTGCGGGGATTTTGAATAATGTAGCTGCCAAGGATCTTGCCTTTGGGCGTCAGCGTGTTCATTCGGTTGACAATGTCCTTGATCACCGGATGTGGCTGTGTATCGTTCATAACAGGTCTCTCTAAAAATAGAATTGAAATTTTTATTTCATTTTGGCAAACCAGCTTTAACTAACTTTTTTCAATGGCTTTTATTTCTTTGTGATCGTGTTGTCAAGGATAATTGAACGTTTTTTTATCATCCTGTTATTTTTTTATTGACATAATTTATTTCACTCATGTACCATCGCCCGCAATTGAAAGTTCGGGGGTCATTTTCACCCACTCACTTTTTATTTTTAACCATTTAGGGAGAGCGTATGTTCCGGAAACCCAAGCCCCTGTGGGGGAACAAATCCAGACTGAAGTCCAACTACGATGCCGTGATCATCGGCGGTGGCCTTCACGGGCTCGCCACGGCTTACTACCTGGCAAAAGAGCACGGCCTCACGGATGTTGCCATCATTGAAAAGCGTTTCATCGGGTTCGGCGCTGCCGGTAGAAACACGGCGATCGTGCGCGCCAACCAACGAACGCAGTACAACGTTCCGCTCTATAAAGAGGCGCTGGACCTTTGGCCGGTACTCACAAAGGAGCTGGACTTCAACTTGATGTTCAACAACTGCGGCAATCTCAACCTCATGCACAGCGAAGCGGCCATGAAGGCGGCCCGTATGACTATCGCCACCGCCCAGTTCCACGGCGTTGAAAGCCACCTGATCGATGCCAAACAGGCCAAAGAGATGGTTCCGGCACTGAACATCTCCGAAGATATCACCTTTCCCATCCACGGGGCCATGTATCATCCCCCCGGCGGCATCGTGCGCCATGACGCCGTGGTCTGGGGCCTGGCCAAGGGGTGCGCCAAACACGGCGTGCACATCCATCAGCAGACGGAAGCCACCGCCATCGACACCGAAGACGGCAAGATCACCGGTGTGCAGACCTCCCGCGGCCGCATCCGCACCCCCCGAGTGCTGGTGAGTGCCGGCGGCTACAGTGCCGGCTTGATATACCACATGCTGGGCATCAAACTGCCTATCGCCGTGCTCACTATCCAGGCCATGGTCACCCAGCCGTTGAAACCGCTGCTCAACCACGTGGTCTCTTCCGGAGCGTACCACTGCTATGCCAACCAGACCCTGAAGGGTGAGATCGCCACCGGCGCCCACATGGACCAGTGGCCCAACTACACGACCCAGAACACGGCCCATTACATCAAACACCAGGCCGAAGCCCTGTCCGACTGGCTGCCCTGCCTGCGCGGTGTCAAATTCATGCGCATCTGGGGTGGCCTGGCCGACATGACCCCGGACATGGCGCCCATAATGGACGGCAACGACCCCATCGAGGGTTTCTACATGGACTGCGGCTGGGGCTACTTCGGCTTCAAATCTTGCAGCGCCGTCGGCAAATACATGGCCGCCTACATGGCCACCGGCAGCTGCCCGGACATGCTCAAACCGTTCAACCTGCGTCGCTATCAAAACCACCAGTTGATGGGTGAAACCGCCGAACTGGTCTGCTACACGCCGAACAACTAACCGGATAGGTGTCGCCGCTCACCGCACGGTCGATGCCTTAACCGCGATATTCACAAGGAGATTGAACAATGGCCCTAACGCTTACCTGCCCCGTCTGCGGCAAACGCAACGGTTACGAGTTCCGCTATGGGGGAGAAGACAAGGGACCGCGCCCGGCGGAAGAGGGGCTGACCCCGGAAGCCTGGTGTGACTACGTCCATATGAACAAGTGCACGGCCGGCGTCCAGAAAGAGTGGTGGGTTCACCGCGATGGATGCGGGTCCTGGTTCACCACCTATCGTGACACAACCAAAAACCTCGAAGTGGAACAACCGGAGGCGAGCAAATGAACAGGCTTAACCAATTGCCCACTCTCCGGATCGACCCCTCGGAGAAACTGTCCCTGAAGCACCGGGGCAAAACCTTCTATGGGGTGGCCGGAGACACGGTTGCAACGGCCCTTTTCGCCAATGGCGTCAGGATCTTTGCACGCAGTTTGAAATACCACCGACCCCGCGGTCTTTACAGCCTGGATGGCGAGTGCAGCAACACCTGCATGGATGTCGACGGCGTTCCCAACGTGCGCACCGAAAACATGCTGCTCAAGGACGGCATGGTGGTCAAGGAACAGAATGTCAAAGGGTCGGCGGAGCGTGACTGGCTGGCTTTCATCGACAAGCTGGACTGGATGATGCCGGCCGGCTTCTACTACAAGACCATGCACAAGCCCGCGGCCATGTGGCCCGTGGCCATGAAGCAGATCCGCAAGACCGCCGGTCTGGGTGTCATATCTGCCGACTACCAGATGAAGGGCCGGTACGAGGAAATGTATATCAATGCCGAAGTCACCGTCATCGGCGGCGGCGCCGCCGGTATGATCGCCGCCCTGTCAGCCGCCGAGTCGGGGCTGCGGGTGGTACTGCTGGAATCCCGCCCCCATCTGGGCGGGTGCTTCGACTACCGCGCCGGCGCCACCAGCGACGGCAAGCCCCTTTACGAACGGGCCCGTGAACTGGCCGAGAAAGTGGAACAGACCGGCAACATCCGGGTGTTCAAGCACACCTCGATGGTGGGGGCTTACAACAACAACCTCATCACCGCTTTTCAGGTCGGCAAAGCCGGCGATGTCTTCGCCGAGCGCTACATCGAGATCCGCTCCGAGAGCGTCGTCGTGGCCACCGGCTGCATCGAGCGCCCCCTGATTTTCGACCACAACGAGCGTCCCGGCGTCATGCAGGTGGGCTGCGCCCATCGCCTGGCGCGCACCTACGGCCTGCTGCCGGGCAGCGAGGCGGTCTTCTCCGTGGGCCACGACCTGGGTCTCGAAACCGCCGTCGACCTGTTCGACCTGGGACTGAAAATCAACTGTGTGGCCGACATCCGCGAAGACGGCCAGGATCCCGAGCTGATGCTGGCCCTGGCCGAGCGTAAAATTCCGGTCCTCAGAGGTTGGGTGGCGGCCGAAGCCCACGGCTCCCAGCAGGTGGAAAAGGTCACCCTCTCCACCGTGGAGGGGACCGTCAAGCGCCAGTTTCCCTGCGACCTGCTGGTGGCATCCGCCGGTCTTACGCCGCTGACCGGTCCTTTTATTCTATCCGGGGCCAAAATGGGCTACGACAGCCGCACCGGCTACTTCCTGCCGACGGATCTGCCCGAAAAGATGTTCCCCGCCGGCCGTGTCACCGGCGTCAACAAACCGGCTTCCATCGAAGCTTCCGGACGTCTGGCCGGCCTCAAGGCGGCCGCTGCCGCCGGTGCGGACATGGGCACGGCGGTTGCCGAAGCCGAAAAGACCGTAGCGGCCCTCCCCGGCCCGGAGCGCGGCTGCAAGCTGGTCACCGCTCCGGTCAAGGGGCGCAAGAGCTTCATCTGCTTTGATGAAGACACCACGATCAAAAACATCAAGCAGGCCATCGACATGGGTTTCGATGTCCCCGAGCTGATCAAACGCTTTACCTCGGCCGGCACCGGCCCGGGCCAGGGCGGCATTCCGGGGCACAACCTGCCGTTGTTCGTCGCCAAGTACACGGCCTCCATCAATAAACCGGTGCCCACCACGGTGCGCCCGCCGCTGGTGCCCACCTTCATTGCGACCTATGCCGGTTACAACCACCACATGTTCAAGCACACGCCGCTGCACGACTCCCAAATCAAGGAAGGCGGCATCTTCCGCAACATCGGCGTCTGGCAGCGAGCCCGCTACTTTTCCAAAGACTTCGACTGTAAGGAAGAGATCCTCAATGTGCGCAACAATGTGGGAATCCTGGACGGCTCGACCCTGGGCAAGTTCCGTATCCACGGACCCGACGCGCTAAGAGCCCTTCAGCGGGTCTATGTGTCGGACATGAGCAAGATCAAAGAGGGCCGCATCAAATACTCGGCCATGTGCAACGACGACGGTTGCGTCATCGACGATGGCGTGGTGGTCAAGCTGGGTGAAAACGACTACTATTTCACGACCTCGTCTGCCCGAGCCGGGCAGACGGTGGAATGGATCCGTTACCACACCCGTTTCGATGGCTGGGATTTCGCCCTGGTCAATCTGACCGATGCCATGGGCGTGATCAACCTCTCCGGCCCCAATGCCCGCAAGGTTTTGGCCAAAGTCGTGGATATCGACCTTTCCAACGAGGCCTTTCCCTTCTCCGGGTACCGTGAATTTTTCATCAAAGACACCATCTTCGCGCGTGCCATGCGCCTGGGCTTTGTGGGCGAACTGTCCTACGAGCTGCATCTGCCCTCCTCCTATACCCAGGCGGTCTGGGACATGCTGAAAGAGGCCGGCGCCGAGTTCGATATCCGCAACTTCGGCGTGGAAGCTCAGAACGTGCTGCGCATGGAAAAGGGCCACGTCATTCTCGGCTCCGAATCCGAACAGCGCACCAACCTCATCGATCTGGGATTGGGCTTTCTATGGGACCGCAAGAAGACCGATGCCAAGACCGTTGGTGCCGTGGCCCTGCACCAGGCCGAAAAAGATGTCGGCCGGTTCAAGTTGGTCGGCATCCGCATGGAAGACGACAACCGGCCCGCTCGCGACGGTGCCCTGATTGTCGACAACAAGGTGCGTGGCTACGTGGCCACCATGCGCAAAAGCTTCACCACCGGCCAGGCCGTGGGCATGGCCCTGGTGGAATCCCAGCTGGCGGATGTCGGCACCCGGCTGGAGATTTATGAGGATGAGTGCAAGGGAGTAAGGCTGCACGCCGGAGTCGTTCCCATGCCTTTTTACGATCCCGAAGGCAAACGGATGAAAATGTAGTCTTTTCAAAGAATGATTTTGGGGGCGTTATCGCTCGTCGATGGATAACCGCACACGGCTTCAACCTTCTGGCCTTCCCAAGATCAATGTCTGAACATCGAAATGAGGTAACCATCATGGCTGAAATAAAAAGACAATCCCCGGTACGGTTCACCGTCAGCCCCATCAAGACAGC
>Ga0316575_10000640_pt1 | contig 10322 bp, 9 predicted proteins | sample J5NA_FD_203072 | JGI IMG/M metagenome (GOLD analysis project Ga0316575, IMG submission 203072) | Rhizosphere microbial communities from salt marsh grasses in Alabama, United States - J5-7_050615r2r3 | ecosystem: Host-associated > Plants > Roots > Rhizosphere | place: USA: Alabama | collected...
ATCGAATTACAGGTCCAGGACACGGGCATCGGCATCGCTCCTGAGCACCTGCCTTTTGTGTTCGAACGATTCTACCGGGCGGATGCCTCGCGCGCCCGCACCACCGGCGGCGCCGGACTGGGATTGGCAATCGTCAAACAGCTGATCCAGGCCCAGGGCGGCGATGTAGGTGTCGACAGCCAGCCGGGCAAAGGCACCACATTTACACTCACACTTCCCAAGCAAAGCACAGCAGCCGCCACATGACCCCCCAATCCCAGCCGCAATGAACTGCACGACGCCCTGAACATACATCATGCAAACTCCTCCCTCAAAACCCCCTTCGCTGCGTGTCCGGTTTTTATTTTGGTGGCGGCGCCTGGTTGCCCCAATTACCCTCGAACGGCGCGGGGAAGTTCAGGTGCTGCTGCGCCAACAAAGCAAACCTAATTTCGACTTCTTCCTGCTGGTGCTGCTGTCGTGCACCATCGCGACCCTTGGGCTGCTTACTGATTCCGCTGCGGTAGTGATCGGCGCAATGCTGGTGGCACCCCTCATGTCCCCGATTATCGGGCTGGGGTTGGCCTCGCTGAATGGGGATGAGCGCCTGCTGCGCGATGCCGCCTTATCGATGGGCGCCGGCGCACTCATGGCGATGGCCCTGGCGACCCTGATCACCCTGACGAACAATATGCTGCCGTTCGTGTCCCTGCAGGAACTACCCGCCGAGGTGCTTTCCCGAACCAGGCCCTCCCCCATCGACCTGGCAATCGCCCTGGCAGGCGGGATCGCTGCCGCGTATGCCCTGGCCCAGCCCTATATTTCTGCGGCGCTGCCTGGTGTCGCGATTGCCACGGCACTGATGCCCCCGTTGTGCGCCGCCGGAGTCGGCCTGGCGATGGGCCAGCTTAATGTGGCGTTGGGGTCCATGCTGTTGTTTATCACCAACTCTGTTACCATCGCATTCGCCTCGACGCTGGTATTTTTCGCGCTGGGCTTCTCCCCAAACATTCGCGAGCGCGTCGGGGGCGGACGCGGCTTGCCGCGCAGCCTGCGGATCTCCGCCGGTCTAACTGCCATACTGCTCATTCCCCTGGCTTATTACAGTATTACCTTTGTCCGCGAGGGAGGTGAAAACCGCCTCATTAACGAAGTCGTACGGAATGAATTGAAGAATCTCGGTAATGCCGAGCTGGTGGAGCTGACCTACGAGCGCAATCTATCAAACACTGGCGAGAACATTCTGGATATGAACATCACCGTGCGCACCAGCCGTGCCCTGACCCTGGCGGAGGTCCAGCAAATGCAAAAAGACATCGCCGCTGGCCTGGCAGCCGCTGGCCTGGAGAACACCGCCGGGGTTGCCATTGTGGTCAACCAGGTCATCGCGGAGCGTTTGGATCCATTGGTGCCGCCCACTGCCACCAACACCCCCACAATGACCTCGACAAATACCCCCGGGCCCAGCCCCACGGCGACCGCCACGTCGACGGCGACTCCCACGAAAACTGCCACCCCCACGGAAACACCGACACCTACCGCGACCTTTACTCCCAGTGCAACGCCGACCGGAACGCCTACCCCGGCTGGCGCCCGCATACAGCGCATCACTTCACCCACCCTGGAACTTTTGCAGTTCCCAGGTGGCCCGGTCATTGCAACCTTACAGAACAATCAATCTCTGACCGTGCTGCATGATACGGATATTTATGGTGGTTATGTATGGATTAAAGTACGCGATGAAGCCGGGCGCATTGGTTGGGTTCCGGAAGTGTTCATTTTTTACTACACGCCCACCCCAACGAACACCGCTACGCGCACGCCCGCGGCAACCGTTACCTCTTCCGCCACACCTGGACCGTAGTTCCAGGCGTATAAAAACATATATATTTCTAATATGTGTCTAACAGCGGGCTAACGCGGCCGGAATTACAGAATGTTATAATGTGCTTGACGACTTTTTCCCCATACCCGACGCCAAAGTATTTTAGGCATCATCGAATTCAAACGCGATTTTTACCTGCAAGTACTTTGCACATAGCGTGATTGCTGTCAGGTAGATCCGTGCGTTCGGCCAATCCAGAACGTAGCCCCGGGTTTACTTATCGATGCGATAAGGGTCGTTTTAAGGAAGGATACAAACCTTATGATGCGCTTTGATCGTTTTACAGAAAGAGCACAAGAAGCTGCCCAGCGCGCCGCGGAGATTATCCAGCGTTACGGGCACAACCAGATCGATACGGAGCACATTCTACTGGCCTTGATTGAGCAGCCGCAGGGTGTGATATCGCAAATTTTAGAGTATTTAAAAGTCGATACCGAATCATTGACGGAGCGCCTGGACTATATCCTGCGCACCAGTCCGAAAGCGAATATCTTTGGGGGTGGTGCCGGACAAATTTTCATCACTCCGCGGGTGAAGCGAATCATTGACCTGGCTAATGAAGAAGCCAACCGCCTGAAAGATGAGTATATCTCCACCGAACATATTTTCCTGGCGATACTCAGTGAGCGCAGCACACCGGCGGCGCGCCTGTTGGAAGGCGCGGGCGTTACGCGCGAGCGGGTTTACGAAGCCGTGCAGCAAATCCGCGGCGGCCAGCGGGTGACCGATCCACAAGCAGAAGCACGCTACCGCACCCTGGAAAAATTTTCAGACGATTTGACACAGAGTGCCCGCGAGGGCAAGCTGGACCCGGTTATCGGGCGCGACAGCGAAATCCTGCGCGTGATCCAGATTCTGTGCCGCCGCACTAAAAACAACCCGGTGCTGATCGGTGAAGCCGGAGTGGGTAAAACCGCCATTGTCGAGGGGCTCGCCCAAAAAATCGCCACGAATGACGTACCCGAGATTTTGATCGGTAAGAAGATCGTCTCCCTAGACCTGGGCGCCATGATCGCCGGGTCGCGCTTCCGGGGCGAATTCGAAGAGCGCCTGAAGGCGACCATCGAAGAAGTCAAACGTGCAGAAGGGGAAATTATCCTCTTTATCGACGAGTTGCATACTGTGGTTGGTGCCGGCGCCGCCCAAGGCGCCATGGACGCCTCCAATATGCTTAAACCGGCTCTGGCGCGCGGCGAACTGCAGTGCATCGGCGCGACCACTCTAGATGAGTACCACAAACATATCGAAAAAGATGCTGCATTGGAACGGCGGTTTGCGCCGGTATATGTGGAAGAACCCAATGTGGAAGATACCGTCCAGATGCTGTACGGGCTGCGCGACCGTTACGAGGCTCATCACAAAATACGATTTGCCGATGAAGCCCTGAAAGCCGCTGCCCATCTGTCTGATCGATATGTCACCGACCGGCATCTGCCGGACAAGGCGATCGACCTGATCGACGAGGCTGCTGCCAAGCTGCGCGTCGCCCTGTACTCGCTGCCGGTCGATTTGAAAGAAAAGAAATCCGAAATTGACCGACTTGCAGCGGAAGAAGAGCAGGCCGGTCTGGAGCGCGATTACGAGCGCGCCGCCCAGAAGAAAGCCGAACGACTGCGCCTGGAAAGCGAGTTCAACACCAAGCGAGACGAGTGGGAAAGCGTTCATCAGCTGGATGACGTGGTGGAAGAATCTGATATTGCCGAAGTAGTCCATCAGTGGACCGGCATACCCGTCAGCCAGATGATGGAAACCGAGGCGCAAAAACTGCTGCACATGGAAGACCGCCTGCGCGAGCGGGTCAAAGGGCAGGACGAGGCAATTAATGCTATCTCGGATGCCATCCGCCGCTCACGTTCCGGATTGAAGGATCCACGCCGCCCGATCGGCTCCTTCATCTTTATCGGACCCTCCGGCGTCGGCAAGACGTTGCTTGCCAAAGCGCTGGCCGAATTTATGTTTGATGATGAAGATGCTCTGGTGCGCATCGATATGAGCGAATACCGCGAGCAGCATACGGTTTCCCGCCTGTTCGGTGCCCCGCCAGGCTACGTGGGTTACGAAGAAGGCGGCCAGCTGACCGAAGCGGTTCGGCGCCGCCCATACCGGGTGATTCTGTTCGACGAAATCGAAAAAGCTCACCCAGAAGTCTGGAATGCGCTGCTGCAGATTCTGGATGATGGGCGCCTGACCGATGGTCAGGGGCGCATCGTCAACTTCCGTAACACGGTGTTGATTATGACCAGCAATCTGGGCACGGAATTCGTGCGCCAGTCCGGCAGCCTGGGATTCCTGCAACCCACCTCGGATGCTGAAGTGGCCCAGGCCAACAAGAAAATCGAAAATGCACTTAAGAGCACTTTCCGGCCCGAATTCTTGAACCGCATCGACGAGATCATCACCTTCTCACCGCTCTCGATGGACCAAATGCGCGAGATTGTGGATCTGGAGATGAAAGAAGTCACCCAGCGCCTGAGTGAGTTCGATCTTAATGTTGTCCTGTCTCCTGAGGCGCGCGATTGGCTGGCGGAGGTCGGTTATGATGCGAACTTCGGCGCCCGCCCGCTGCGACGTGCCTTGCAAAAGCATGTCGAAAGCCCGCTCTCCATCCGGCTGTTGTCCGGTGATTTCCAGAGGGGCAATACCATTTTGGTGGATGTCGGTGATGAAGGGCTGGAGTTTCACCACGAACCAACTCCGGAGCAGGCTGAAAGCGCGGAAGAATTTCAGGCGGAAATTCCGGCAGATTCGGTCAGCGCCTGAAATCCAGCAAAAACATACCAACAGGCTGGCATGTCATAATGCCAGCCTGTTTTTCGTCACCCGAACGACTGATAAATGTCCATACATTCAGGAAATTTGCCACTATATTCCTGGAAAAGTTTGTTCTAGAGTAGAACATATCCCATCTTATTTTAACTGTGTGGATCGTAATGGTTACGATGGACTATTTATATAGCAATGTGGTGAAGCAAACCAAAATGAACGGCTCGATACTGCTCGATCAAATCGATCTATTTAAAGAATTCCCCGACGAACAGCGCCGCTGGCTGGCTGGCTTTTTCACGCGCTACCAGTCGTCGGCTGGCTCCCGGGTCTTCGCTCAGAATTCCCCCGCAAATTACATTTACATTCTGACTGCCGGAGAGGTTCTGGTCCGCTATAAGCCGTACGACGGTGAAGAGCTGACAATTTCGCGCATCCAACCGGGAGGTGTGTTTGGCTGGTCGGCTGCGCTGGGAAACCCGCATTATACGGCCGGTGCGCTGAGTGCTGGCGAGTGCCAGATGCTGCGCATGCGTGGTGCAGATCTGCGGAGAGTATGCCAGGAAAATCCCCAGGTTGGTTCACAACTGCTTGAGATCCTGGCAAATGCCGCTGGTCAACGCTTCAGCAGTGCGCACACTCAGGTATTTGCTCTGTTAGAATATGGGGTGACGAATTCAGCTGATTCTGCGGAGGAGCGGTGATGACAACCTCACAAGTAAATGAACAATTTTCAACGGAAGAGCGCCTGTCGAGCCTGATCGAACAGATCAGCGCCTATATCGAGCATTATCATGGCGGCTCTGTGTCTCTGGTAAGCTTCGATGGCAAAGTGGCCCGTGTACACCTGGGCGGTGCCTGCGAGGGCTGCGAACTGCTGCCCAGCACCCTGAAAGGTTGGGTCGAAGGCACGGTCCGCCAGTTTTTCCCCGAGATTGAACGAGTCGAATCTGTCGATTGAGGGACCACCTCGTCTAAAGAACACTCGCCCCAGGACAACCTGGGGCGAGTATTTTTTAAGTTTCTGTTCCGGCACTATTGGGCCGGAATCTATAAAAAGCCAGAGACGTTCAGGCAGCAGCTTCGCCGCCTGCCGGGGCGTTTGCAGTCGGAGCCGGCAGCGGATTCCGCACCAGGAAATCCTCCACCAGGAGCAGGTTGTTGCCCGCGCGCTGGACTGTTCGCAGCAGGGTCTGCATGGTGGATACCTCCTCAAGCTGCTCATTCACAAACCAGCGTAAAAAGTCCTGCGCGATATGGTCTTTTTCATCGATCGCCAGGTCCATGAGGTGATTGATCTGGCTGGTGACTTCCAATTCCCAATCCAGCGAGAGCTTCACTGCCTCTTCAGCAGAATCAAAACTGTGCTTCGGCGCTTCAACAGCCGGAATGCGCACCTGCCCGCCGGCATCCACGATGTAGTGTGTAAATTTCATCGCATGCATGTTCTCTTCGCTGGCCTGACGATAAAAGAAAGCCGCAAGCTGGGGCAGGTCTTCCCCATCGAAATAAGTGGCAATATTGACATACTGCAGGCTGGCGCCAAATTCACGCCCGATCTGCGCGTTGATTGCTTTTTCAAGTTCAGACTTGATTAACATCCTATGCTCCTTTATCTCTTCAAATATTCGTTCATCAAAATTACGATCTTCCAGGGCTGCAATGAATGATGAGGAACACACCCATTGACTCCCGAACAATCTTTCACAAAGTTAACCATACTACCTTCGTGTTAGATTTCCATATAATTGTGCGCCAGTTAACCTTAAATTTTCCTGCAATCAACTCATTCCTGCCTGATCAGGATGCGATACAATTTCTGCGTGAATCAACGGGAACAAGTTTTTGAGCCGCCGCGGCGGGCCGGAATGATATTTCAAGGTGGTTTGAGCGTGCTGTTGGGCCTGGTCGGCTTATGGAATTTATGGCAGATGGCCGAGGCTTCTGAGGCGGCGGATGTCATCCGCTACCTTTTGTTTGCCCTGCTGGTCTTGCTGCCTTTGCTCTTATTAGTCTACCGCCTGCGGGCACTGCAGCGCAGCCGGTATATCATCGAGCGGGACGGCATCCGCCTGCGCTGGGGATTACGCGCCGTTGACCTCCCCATGAACACGATTGACTGGGTTCATCCACGCGAAGATCTGCTCACAGCACTGCCAATGCCCCCCATCCGCTGGCCCGGCAGCATATTTGGGATTTCAATGCGCCCCTTGCCTGGGGCTGCGCGTGTCGAATATCTAGCTTCCACCACGCGGCAGCTGGTGTTGATCGGGACGCCAGAACGCGTCTATGCGATTTCACCGCAAGATAGTGAGGCCTTTCTGGCAGCATATCAGCACGCCATTGAAATGGGTTCGCTCAGCCCGATTCCTCCGCTTTCCGAACAGCCGTCGTTTTTGCTGGCGGAAGTGTGGCGTTCGCAGCCCACACGTTACTTGCTGCTGGCAGCAGTTCTGCTGGCGATGGTGTTATTTATCTGGGTGAGCCTGCTGCTGCCCACCCTGGAAGGGGTACGGCTCGGTCCAACCGGCTCTCCGCAGGAACTCCTGCCGGCTACGGCCCTGCTGCTGCTGCCGTTCCTGAACGCCACATTCCTGGTCCTGGATTGGAGCCTGGGATTGTATTTTTACAGACACGAACGCCGCCGGCCTCTGGCATATTTATTATGGAGCGCCAGTGTGGTAACCGGCGCGTTATTCCTGATGACCCTGCCGATCATTCTAAGGAGTAGTTAATTTTCCACATCAAAATCCCATTTTTATCCACAGTTTCCCCAGTTTATCCACAGTTTCGCTGGATTTATCCACAAAATCATTGTAATCAAAGGTGAATTTTGCCAGATATTATGCAACTTACGCTTGGCCTGCTCCTGGGTATGGTGATTGCTGTGCTGGCCTGGCGGGTGGGCAGTCTCTCCAACAGCGGCGCGATCGCGGCCGCACTATCCGGCGGGATCATCTTTGGCATCGGCGGCTTGCCCTGGGCGATCCTTCTGATCTTATTTTTTGTCTCATCCAGTTTGCTCTCGCGCCTGTTCCAACGCCGCAAACGCCAGGTAGAAGAGAAATTTTCCAAAGGCAGCCGGCGCGATTGGGCCCAGGTCGCAGCGAACGGCAGCCTGGGAGTGGTGCTCGCGGTCATGTCCCTGCTGCTGCCAGGCAACACCGGCGTGTGGTGGGCATTTGCCGGGGCCATGGCCGCTGTCAATGCCGACACCTGGGCGACCGAACTGGGTGTGCTTTCCCCGGCACCCCCGCGACGGCTCACAACCGGTGAGGTGGTTGAACGCGGCACCTCCGGCGGGGTCAGTCTGGCAGGCACCCTGGCCGCCCTGGCCGGCGCAGCATTGATTGGGGCAGCCGCGGCGCTGTTCCCGGCCGGTACGCTGCCTGGCATTGCCGGGGGCGAGGCCGCCGCTCCAAGTTTGTTCCTGGCTGCGGCCGCAGGCGGATTGCTCGGCGCGCTGATCGACTCCTTGCTGGGAGCCACAGTGCAGGCCATCTATTTTTGCCCGCAGTGTGAAAAAGAAACCGAACGCCATCCACAGCACAGTTGCGGCACGCCAACACGTCTGTTACGCGGCTGGCGCTGGCTGAATAACGATTGGGTCAACTGGATTTGTTCCCTGAGCGGGGCAGCCGCGGCGCTGGTGGGCTGGCTCCTGCTTACTTAATATTTTGCATAATTACACAAAACAAAAAGATATCATGCAATACTTCAAGGAAAAACCGTAATGGCTACCAAGAAACTATCCCCAGACGGGATAATCCGCAGGCTGGATGAGCACCTCGTGCTGCGCCGGGCCACACCACAAGATACGGAAAAGCTGGTGGAGTTTAACGCCCGCGTGCACAGCGATGACGGCTGGGAGCAGCCCTTCGAGCCAGTGGGCACATGGGTGCGCGATCTGATGACCAAAGAACACCCGACCTTCCTGCCGGAGCTATTCACCATCGTCGAGGACACGCGCACCGGCGAGATCGTCTCTTCACTTAACACGATCCCCCAGACCTGGACGTATGCGGGGATCCCCATTGAGGTTGGGCGTCCCGAGCTGGTCGGCACGCACCCCGATTACCGCAACCGCGGTCTGATCCGCGCCCAGTTCGAAGAAATCCACCGCTGGGGAGCAGCGCGCGGGGAATTGATGCAGGTCATCACCGGTATCCCCTACTACTACCGCCTGTTCGGCTACGAGATGACCGTAAACCTGAGCGGCGGCCGCACTGGCTACACGGCCAACCTTCCAAAACTGGCAGAAGGGGAAAACGAACCCTTTCGCATCCGCCCGGCGCAAAGTGCAGATCTGCCGTTCATCAGGCAGGTATATGATCACGGTGCCGGCCGCAGCCTGTTATCCTGCCAGCGGGATGCAGCCATCTGGGAGTATGAGCTGCACGGTCACGCCCCGACCAGCGTCAATCGGCGCGCCCTGCAGATCATCGCACGTGCCGAGGATGGGGAGCCGGTAGGTTTCATCGGGCACCCGCCCGTGTTGTGGGGCAGTTCCCAGGCGATCACGGAGTATGAGTTGAAGCCCGGTGTATCCTGGTTGGGTGCCACGCCAACAGTCATCCGCTACGCCTTCCAGACTGGCCAGGAACACAACCAGTCCGGCGACAAGCCGTGCGAAGCCTATACTTTCACCCTGGGAGCCGAGCATCCGGCTTACGAAGCCGCACTGGACCTGCTGCCGCGCCAGTATCAAGCGTACGCGTATTACATCCGTGTGCCAGATCTGGGCGCCTTCCTGCACCGCATCCGCCCCGTGCTGGAAGCACGGCTGGCAGCTTCGATTGCACCAGCATACAGCGGGGAACTAAAAATTTCTTTTTATGTCCAGGGCCTGCGGCTGGCATTCGAGCGCGGCCGACTGGCAGCCATCGAAAAATGGCAGCCTGCCCCGCACGGCCAGTCAGGTGACGCAGTATTCCCCGGCCTGACCTTCTTGCAGCTGATTTTCGGATACCGCTCACTGGAAGAGCTAAAGTTTGCTTTTCCAGATGTAATCCAGCGCGGCGATGCCGCCCGGGTGCTGCTTAATGCATTATTCCCAAAGAAAAATTCTTGCGTCTGGCCGGTAAATTAATTGGCGGAATGAGCCTTTCCCCCAGCCCGGCTGATCAAGCCAGGTTGGCGTCAACCAGAGCCTGCAGCCGGCGGTAAGCCGGCGTGGCAGCATACTGGCGCAGCCGCGCGATGCGCTTGATTAACAATGGGTGTGTGGAGAATATTTCTCCGAGCAGGTTCAGCGGGTCGTCATCCTCGCGGTCCAGGCGCTGCAGGGCATTCTCCAGCTCGTGGGACGTCAGATCGCGGTCGGGGGTAACCAGTTTGACCATCGCGGATACCGCCTTGTCCAGGCTGCCGCACGCCAGCAGGCCAGCCCGGTCAGCGGAATATTCACAAGTGCGGTTCCAGCCGCGGAATACCAGTGCCAGCAGGGTGTTGATGAACAGGGTGCTGGGAATACCCGCCATGCCGCCAATCAGGGAGTTCAGCCAGGTGTGGCCCAGACGCACGTGTCCCAGCTCATGGCCCAATATAAAGCGAATCTCATCCGCGTCCATCACCTGTACTAATGCCGAGTACAACACCACGCCTTTCGGGCTGGACAAGCCAAAGGTGTAAGCATTCAGCCGGCGGCTGGGGACCAAAAAAATCTGCACCTCGCCGGGCTGCAAACGCTTCAGGC
>Ga0316575_10000641_pt1 | contig 10311 bp, 10 predicted proteins | sample J5NA_FD_203072 | JGI IMG/M metagenome (GOLD analysis project Ga0316575, IMG submission 203072) | Rhizosphere microbial communities from salt marsh grasses in Alabama, United States - J5-7_050615r2r3 | ecosystem: Host-associated > Plants > Roots > Rhizosphere | place: USA: Alabama | collected...
ATATATCTAAACGGACCATACCTTTACACCTCCTGGTTCCATCTCCGTGGCGTAGACGTCGGAAATGATAGGGGTTAACGAGATTTGCTCCGATCCAAATAGAACCATGCCGTTGTCTTGCTCATAAATAACGACCGGCTTGAATGCCAATCGATCCCGAAAAGCGCCGATCTGGCTGTCGGTGGCGACCATGATCGTAAAAATTCCATCAAATGCATCCAGGGCCGCGTGCAGGGCGGACTCCAGATCTTTGCCGTTTTCTTTCATTTCATAAGCAATGAAATGCGCGGCCATTTCCGTATCGTTGGCGGTTTTGAAGCGGATGCCCAAACTTTCGAGCTTTCTTCTCATCTTGAAGTAATTGGTAAACTGACCGTTATGGACGAGCGATAACCCTGGATAAATGTAGGATACAAATGGATGGGCGAAGTTAATATTTTCGACGCTTTCCGTAGCCAGGCGAACATGGCCGATGCCATGGGTGCAGGCACCCACATCGATCTGATGGACCTTTGCGAGATCTTCGGCTGAACCCTGATCTTTGTAAACCTTAAGGTGTTGGCCCAGAGAGTGAACGCAAAGATTCGGATGGGTGTCGATGTCCCAGTGAAGCTGAGATATCTGATTTGAATCCATCGCAACGGATCCTTCGAAAAAGGTGAATATTCCGACTCCCTGGTAGAGTTTGGCGTTGCTGATTTGGCCGTAATTTTGAATGATCTGGTGAAGATCGTTTTCAAAGCTCGGATCGGTTAGGGTTATGCGCGCCTGGATGTCATCGCGTTGCTCGTAGAGCGCAACGCCGGTGGCATCGCGACCCCGGTGAACCAGCTCTTTGAGCATGTTGACCAGATCATCACCGAGATCACTGCGATCCTTGGCGATAAGTCCTGCTATTCCACACATGATGTCCCTCTGCTTGTTTTAGGATTTAGTTTTTGACGATTGCCCGATGCATGATTGCCTATTCGCATTTTGCGATTATCCGGCCCCGAGTTACAGCTGGGCCGAATAGGTGTTAAATTCCCAGTCAGAAACATGTTTGCGCCACAGATTGAGCTCATGTTCTTTCAAGGCCACGAATGCTTTGATTAGCTCCGGTCCCAAAGCGTCGCAAATAACTTTATCAGCTTGTAGATCTCGTAAAGCGTCTCGTAGAGAAAATTGGATCATTTCATAGGTGCCCGGTTCGGCTCCATAAATATCGCCGACCGCATGCTCACCCGGGTCAATTTTGTTTTCAATCCCGTCCAATCCGGCCGCGAAGGCTGCAGCATACACCAGATAAGGATTGGCCGATGCGCACGGCGACCGATTTTCCACCCGGGTCGCCTTTCCGCGTTCTCCCGGCACGCGGCAGTACACGGTGCGGTTATCCAGGCCCCAGGCCAAATAATAGGGTGCAAAACTATCCGGCTGGTAGCGCTTGTAGGAGTTAATCGTCGGAGCCAGTATAGCGGACATGCCTTTGGCATGCGCCATCTGGCCGCCGATGAAATATCGCATCAGGTCAGAAAAGCCGTGTTCCGCATCCGGGTCATCAAAAAGATTTTTTCGCGTTTTGGGGTCGCTCAAAGACAGATGAATATGATATCCGCTGCCGCCGCCTTCTGTGGTGGGCCTGCCCATAAACGTTAAATGATAATTATTTTGAGCCGCCACTTCTTTGCAAACATATTTAAAGGTGAAGGTTTGATCGGCACATTTCAAAGCGTGATCATATTTCCAGTTGACTTCAAATTGACTCGGAAAGAATTCATGGTTGAGATAAAGAATATCAAAGCCCAGTTGCAGGAAAAGGTTCTGGAGTGTGCGTGAGAGTCCGATCGGATCCAAGATGGGATTCACCTGATAGACGCAGGAAAGGCCGGGATTGTATAGCTCTACCGGACGACGTTCACCCCGATGGTACACAAAAAATTCCAATTCGGACGCACAGACCGGTCTTAAATTTTTGTCATCATATCGTTTGATAATTTTTTGCAGCGCATAGCGGGGGTCTACCGGAATGGGTTCGCCATCACGAAAAGCATTGCCAATTAAACGGGCGGTGCCTTCCAAATAGGGCAGGACTGTAAACGTGCTCAAATCCGGCATGATGGTCATGTCTTTCCATTCGATTTCATAGCCGCATCCGGTTTCCGGGGCCACATCATTTGTGAGATCAATGGCATAGATCGCCTGTGCGAAGTTGATACCTTCTTCAGCAAGCTCCTCTATGCGTTTTGCGGGTACCATTTTGTTGCGGCAAATTCCGTACAAATCCGGATACTCTATCCGGATAGTATCGATGTTTTGCGCCTTAATGATTTCCTGAATTTCCTTGATCTCCATTTCGATCCCTCCTTTTTACGCTCGCAATGTAATAAAAAATACATTACGGGTCAATATATGTAATAAAAAATACATAAAAACATGTCAAGAAAAAAGTGGCATATTAATAAAAAACTATAATTATAAAATAAATGCTTAATTATATAATAATTTCAGCATAATTTGTCGGAAATATCTTTTAATTTTAATTACAAGAATGATAATATTGATGAAATAATAATTACATATTTTATTGTCTAAAAAGGTTTAAAAGATTGCAGTTTCAAGTTTTATGATCCAAAATAAGTTTCTTGAATATAGGATTCCTGCTTCAAGTCTTCGGGTTTGCCTTTCATTTTGATATTGCCGGTTTCCAATAGATAAATTTCCTCTGCAAGCGTCAACGTAAAATTCACGTTCTGTTCGGTAATGACGATGGTAATTCCTTTTTGTTTTTTAAGGTCCCGTAAAACATCGGCAATTTCCAAACAGACCAGTGGTGCCAGACCCAGTGTGGGCTCATCAACGAGTAAAAGCCTGGGATCTGTCATCAGCGCGCGGCCCAATGAAAGCATTTGCTGTTCTCCGCCGCTTTGAGTCCCGGCTTCCTGATTCTGACGCTTTTCAAGAATAGGAAAGAGCTCGAACACTCTTTTTAGATTTTTTTCCAGCGCTTTCTTGGCGCGATAGGCGCCGACCAGAAGATTCTCTTTTACGCTCATAAAGGGGAAAAGGTTTCTGCGCTCCGGCGCATAACCAATACCCAATCCGACAATCTGAGCCGGGGCCAGCTTGCCGAGATCATGACCATCAAATAGGATTTGCCCGTAACAATCCGTCAGGCCGATGATCGAATCCAGCAGTGTTGATTTTCCGGCGCCGTTGGGACCAATAATGCCTAAAGTTTCTCCCTTTTCCACGGCGATTGAAACCTTGCTTAATGAACAGGCCTTCCCATAGTAAGCTTCCAGATCTGTAACCTTAAGAAAAGCCATTGTCTCTCCTGTTTCAGGGTAAACCGTTAAATTTGAGAATGCTGCTTGCCTAAATAGGCTTCCTGTACTTTTTCGTCTGCAATGACTTCTTTAAAAGATCCCTCCGCAATCAGACGGCCAAAAGATACAACGACAACTCGATCCACCAGGGTGGCTAAAGATCTTAAGTCATGACTGACAATGATAAAGGTCAGACCTTCCTCTTTTTTTTCTTTGAGCAATTCTGTTAATTCAGCAATTTCTCCGACTGTCAGTCCGGCGAAAACCTCATCAAGAAGTAGCAGTTTCGGATTCGTGGCTAAAGCTCTTGCCAACTCAAGTCTTCGCAGATCTCCCATTGACAACTCACGGGGGTACATTGCAAGCGCGTGTTCCTTAAAACCGACGCTTTTTCCAATTTTTCTTTCCGCATCACTCTGTGAATTCATAGAAATAATCCGCATGAGTTCATCCGGCATAATTCCGACGCGGATATTTTTCGAGACACTCATCTCACTGAAGGGACGCGGTATCTGATTGGTACGCGAAATACCCATCTTAACCCGCTCATGGGTTGGATATTTAGAAATCTCTTTTCCCTTGAAATAGATTTCGCCTTCATCCTGTTTAAGCTCTTTCATGATCAGATTAAATGTAGTCGTTTTTCCTGATCCATTTGGACCGATCAGACCTAACGATTCTCCTTCATCAACATGGAAGCTCAAATCATAAACTGCAAACAGGCCACCGAATTTCTTGGTAAGACTTTGCACATCAAGTAGTTTGGCCATATTGCTCGTTCCTTTTTATTTTTTTCCCCAACCGATTGGTCCCGGCCTGGAATATGCTATATAGTCCTTTTGGCGCGTAATAGTAGACAAGCAGCGCGATAACGCCATAAAGTAGAAAACGCCACGCTCCCGGGATGTAGGGACGCAGATATTCCAATAGAAACGTTAGAAAGTAGGCCCCGAGAATCGGTCCTACAATGCTTTGTTCTCCACCGATCAGCGCTGCGATAAGAATGGTAAAAAGGAAATTGATGTCAAACATATTTCGAGGCGAAATGGATCCCAGATAGTGCGTGTATAACGCCCCACCAATGCCAGCCACCAGCGCGCTTAGCATAAAGGCAAATAACTTTAATTTCGAGGTGTTCAAACCAGCACTTTTTACAGATTCCTCGTCCAGGCGAATCGCACTCAGAACAGTTCCTAAACCGGATCTTGTCAGTGCCCAGAGTCCTAACGCAATTACAAACATGACAAAAAAGGAAAGATAATAATTCGGAATCGCACCGGTAAACAGTAACGGCAGACCACTGAGTCCCCTGGTGCCGCCTGTCAGTGACGGTTCGACGACCTGCATGAGGTGATACGTTACCTCCATAAAAGCAAGTGTGACAAGCGCGAAATACGTTCCACGCGTCCTCAGCGCCGGAAAGAAAAAGAGTGTCCCGCCGATCATCGTAAAAAAGACGGCCAACGGTATGCTTAGAAAAAGCGGTGTGCCCGTATGGCGGGTAAGCATGGCTGTTGTATAGCCGGCAATACCGATTAAAAAGGGATGCCCGAAACTGATATAGCCCGTATATCCCGAAAGGATATCCCAGCTCATGGCAAATATGGCCAGGAAATTAGCAAAAATAAAAACCCTGAGGGTCCCGGTTGAGGTGAAAAGCGGGAGCAGACACATCAGCGCACCAAATATGGCCCATAGCAGCAATGATTTTTTCAAAATAGCTTCCCTATATTAGATTTCTTCCCTTCCCATTAAACCCTTTGGGACGATGATCAGGATGACGATAATCAGCAACAATGTAAAGACACCCCGCAATTCCGCTGCGATTACTGCAGTGGTGATGGTTTCCAGGAAGCCGACAATATGGGCCGCCACCAGGCTTCCCATGATGCTGCCGATTCCGCCAACAATGACAACTGCCACGGCTATGATGAGAGGAAACACCCACATGGCGGGGTCCAGTTGAGTGTAAGTGGCAAAAAATACCCCGGCAATGGCTCCCAGAGCCCCTGACAAAGCCCAGGTGACGATATTTATCTTAGAAGGGTTGATTCCAGAAACCACAGCACCTTTAGTATCCATGGAGACCGCACGAATCGCTCTTCCGACCTGAGTTTTTTGCACAAACACCAACAAGGAACCTAAAACCAACCAGCTTACGATCATCGCAAGAAAAATGTTTTTAGAAATAGTGACTCCAAATAAGTGAATGACTCCGGGAATGAGCGGCCACATAGATCTGGGTGCAGGCGAAAAAATGAGAATGATGACAGCCTGCATGACAACGGCGAGGATCAGGGTTGAGATTTCCACAGCAATGGGATTGTCCTTTAAGCCTCTGACCAAAAACAAATACGTCATGACGCCGAAGGCGACACCTGCTAAAACGGCGCCCAAAAAGCTTGGAATTTTTGGCAGAGATAATACCTGGGCCAGGACATAGTAGACATACCCCCCGAGCATAATATATACGCCATAGGCAAGGTTTAGCACTCGTCCCACGCTAAAGATCATGGTAAATCCCACCGCAATCAGAGCGTAAAGACCACTTAAAAGAAATCCCTGAATTAGAATTCCACTCATCTTATTCAGACCCCCTTAACATCTCCTGCATTTTGCATGTGGGATTTTGCCAATTCGTCCTGATCATTCGGTGCATCCGGCAATTTATTAGAAAAAATTCTCAGCTGTCGGCAGTTTGCCAGTTGGCCCCAATCTGGAGAAAAGCGGCTCACCGTGTGGCTGCGGGAGAGAACAGCCAAAGAACAGGAGCAACGGCAGATACCGTTGCTCCTGCCCCTCAGATTCTGACGCTGTGTTTTTAAGTATTAAAGATGCGATTCCGTTTTGTGGTTACTTTTTTATCCATGGTGGAACAGCAAATTTCCCACTGGCATATTTGGGTGGGTAGACGACTTTCACAGATCCATCCATGTACCACTGGATGACCACCATAGATGGATGCCCGTCATCGAAAGGCGGCGTAATGTCGAACTTGATGTTGTGTGTGTATTCCCTTTTGGTTCTGGGTTCAATTTCGCCCGGTTTCCAGTAGGCATACCTGAGCCACAGCTTGCCGTCTTTGTAAATTTTGGTATCCGCGTTTTCCATTTCTTTGACCCAGGCATCCAGGGGTTTGAACCCGCCGGCCCGTTCGGCTGCAGCCATGGCATTGTGTATGCCGTAGTAAGCATTAAAACCATTAAAATGCGGGAAGACAGGGCGGCTTTTATACTTGGCTTGGTACTTGTCGACAAATTTCTGGCTGCGCTTATCCAGGTTCAGCCCCAGACAGGGTGGCGGTATCAAGGTGGATGTACCGCCTCCCATTCCGCCGGTGTCTTTCCAGAACTCCTTGCCAAACGCAGCAACATTAACGCCGGTCATGGGGACCGGTACCTGCAGCTTCACATATTGGGAAGAAGGAACCTGGCATTTAACCGAGGAGATCAGATAGATAAAATCAGGATTTGCCTTTGCTGCCTTGTTATAGAGGGGGCTGAAATCCACCGTGTTGACGTCGTAGACGATGTGATCCAAAATTTTGATTCCGGCTTCGGGTGCCAGCATTTGTTCAACCAGTTCATAAACGCCCCCTGCATAAGCCGTGTCTTCCTGCATAACCACAGTTGTTTTCCACTTCATGTCATTTGCAAGAACATCCTTTCCAAAATCAACATACAGGGTGGCGAGCGCGTAATCACAGGCAATGTTCATAAAGTACATTTTGTATTTATCGTAGTCTTTGACCACCATATCGATAATGCCGATGAAAGAGGTCCAGGTGTCAAGCGTGGGCGTTTTGTATTCGGCCATACGGGGGAACCATCCTAACGAAACGTCATCGATGCTTCCGGAGATGATAAAGTCCACATTTTCCTTTTCATTAAGGTACTCGTAGGCCTTGATGCCTTCCGTTACGTCCTGGCCTGTATCCGCTTTGACAAGTTTGATCATGCGGCCGCCCAGGATACCCCCGGCGGCATTTATTTCTTCAATGGCAATCTCGGCGCCTCTCAGGGTGCTTTTGCCGGTGTCGCTGTCAAAAGACCCGATAAATCCGACGACGACGGGCGGCTTAGATGCTGAAAATGCAGGATTGATAAATGCAGCCAGCAAAAAAACAGAGGCGGCAATCAATGCCCCAATAAGTAATGACTTTTTCATTTTCACCCTCCTTGGTTTAGAAGTTAACGGCTGACAATTAAAAAAAGACGATATGTGTTTCGCGTCCGATAAGGTAGATTTTAGGTAGTATTGGGCACTGCAAGGATAGCGTGTAATAATTCTTTCAGTAAAATTAGAATTTCTAAGTATTTTATTCATTTTTGAATGTCAACAAAAAAATGATTGCAATTCAAAAAATAGTTTATAATCAAAAATATTTTATTTTCATTTATATACAGTAGGTTATAGATTCAACAGGTTGAAAATTTGATTTCAATACGATTAAATTACAGAATATTTTTTACCAGATAAAATGGATCACCATGAGACGGTTAATCAATGGCCGCTGCCACAGGGTAGGATGGAATCGGCAGGTATTAAAAAACTTGTTGACGCATGTTCGAGGCTATAATTAGATAGGGTAATCTCGTTTGGACAAACTGAAAAATCTTAAACCAATTGGAAGAATGACAGTTAGGCTAAAATAAATAGTTGTCAACTTTGGAGTGATCTAATGAAATCACATAGAATGGCACTTATCGGGGCAGGGGCTACGGGTTCGGTTCTGGCTGCAGCGATGCTCAGCAAATATCCGGACACCATTATTGTCGGCCGCAATCCCGGCTGGATCGATGAGATGGGTGATGAAGGTATTAAGATTTCAGGAGCGATCACTTACACGGTCCCGGTACAGAATTATTTTAATCAAATTGGAGCGCTGCGAGACGCTCGGCCGGGCCTCATTTTCCTTTCCACCAAAACCTTTCACCTTGCAGACATACTGCAAGAGCTGGACCAGGTTTATATTCCCGGAACAAAGATTATCGCCACGCAAAATGGCCTGGGAGTAGAAGATTTGATTGCCGATAAATTTGGCCTGGATGCCGTATTTCGAATGTCGCTGAATTTTGGCGCTTCATTGAAGGGACCCGGGGAGGTGAGCGCCGCATTTTTTAATCCTCCGAATCATCTGGGCGGGTTCACACGCGAAAATCGAGAGCTTGGGTTACAGATCGCAAAAATGCTTAGCGAATGTGGTTTGGCCACCGAATATGTTGATGATATTCGATTGTCTGTCTGGAAAAAAATGATTATGAAATGTACCATGGCGTCAATATGCGCGGTGACAGACAAGACCATCAAGGAAGCTTTGGAACATCCGCCCACACGCGAAATCGCAGACGCCTGCTTTAAGGAAGCCCTTGCAGTCGCCAGGGCGATGGGCTATGACCTGGGACAAGATTACCTCCAGCAGGCCCTCGGCTATCTGCAAAAGGTCGGCATCCATAAAGATTCGATGTGCAATGATATCTTAAACCGCACCCATACTGAAATTGATTTCTTAGGCGGCAAAGTCGTCGAGTATGCGCGCGCCAAAGGGATTTCAACACCATTTTATGTCACCATGACCAATCTGGTTAAAGCGCTTGAAAGTAATTATCTGCAACCGGAGTAGACCGTTCTGTATCAAAGTGATTGAAGCATGCCTTTTCGTTCCCTTTTAAAAATTCGTTTCGGCGATATTGATCATGCCGGCATTGTTTATTATTCCCGTTTTCTGCATTATTTCCATGTGGCCTTGGAAGAATTCTTCGGGCAGGAAATCGGTATTGATTATCCCCTCCTTATCAATGAACACCGCATCGGGCTTCCCGCCGTTCATTTGGAAACTGCTTTTAGTAAAACTGCACTTAACTGAAGCCCAAAAGAAAATCTTGACCTGAAATTTGGTATACAGTATACAAAAAACATTTGATACTGACGGGTATAAGGTCTGATTTTTTTCGGATTAGCCAAGAAGGCATTGCCATGAATCAAAATTCAATTATTGAACAGCTAAAGTACGATCCTGACGCCGGCGCCTTGACCTACAGGGATGTCCGGTATCTGTTAATCCGGCCCGAGACGATTGTCGGCTTTCAAAAGGCCATTGAAAAGCACAATCGCAAAGGCGCCCGGGAGGCGCTGTTTCAGGGTGGATACCAGGGGGGATATCTGTCGGCCAAAAAATACAAAGCGGTGCAGAACCTTTCAGACAACGAGACTCTCACCTTTATGATGACCATGGGAGCTGAAATCGGATGGGGCAATTTTCAGCTCATGGAATATGATCTTGAAAATCGAAAAATGCAAATCAGGGTTACCAATTCTGCATTTGCCCGGGCTTACGGCCGGTCGACCGAGGGGGTGTGCCATTTGATCAGAGGCGTGCTCAGCGGGCTGGCAACGGTTCTTTTTTCGAGCAATTCTACAGCCAGCGAGATTCAGTGCCTTGCCAGGGGTGATGAATGTTGCGAGTTTCACATAGCAACCGAGGACTGAGGTATGATTCGATCCATGAATATTGCCTGGTGGGCACAGCGATGGGCTGACCTGCATCCGGACAAGCCCGCCATCATTTTTGAGGAAAAACAAATTACCTATTCCGAGCTGAATCAACGGGCCAATCGAGCCGGCTGCTGGTTGCAGTCGCTGGGAATCGAAAAGGGCGATCGCGTGGCCGCGATGCTGAACAACTGCCCTGAGTTCATTGAGCTTTTTCTGGCATGCGCCCGGCTGGGCGCCATTTTTGTGCCGCTTAATTTTCGATCGGCACCGCCTGAACTGGATTATTTTCTCAAAAACTGCCGCCCGCGGCTGTTTGTATTCGGCCAGGAATTTATGGATACCGTAAAAATACTCGATTTTGAAAATACGCGGCCGCAGGTGGTGTTGTCATCGGTCGGCAAAGCACCGACTGACAAAACGGTTTTAGACTATATCAGCGAATCGGCTGCCCTTGCCGGGCGCAAGCCTTTTCTTTCACGGTCTCTGGGCCCGACCGACCCGGAAGAAC
>Ga0316575_10000642_pt1 | contig 10309 bp, 6 predicted proteins | sample J5NA_FD_203072 | JGI IMG/M metagenome (GOLD analysis project Ga0316575, IMG submission 203072) | Rhizosphere microbial communities from salt marsh grasses in Alabama, United States - J5-7_050615r2r3 | ecosystem: Host-associated > Plants > Roots > Rhizosphere | place: USA: Alabama | collected...
AGAGCTTCGAAAGAAGGACGAGAACGAGACGAAGCAGCTCGACACGAAACCCGTTGACGTAATGGGAGATTTCAACGACCTGAGTACCGATGAGGATGATTCGAATCCTCTCGATCTCAAGGCGGAAGCGAAGAAAAAGGCCAAGAAATAAACCGTTGTTATTTGTAATAAGTCAAGGGAGATTTCCGGAAACGGAATCTCCCTTGTTTGTTTTTGACGCAATGTCTCATAATCGGAAATGCCTTTTTTGAGATCGGTCCCGATTCCGACAGCGATCCCGATCCCGATGGTTTCAAACGGGAGATTGCAGATATATCTGAGACAGTTGTTAAACCGGGCAGCGGTGTCGCATCCGTCGATCCCTCTGCCAATTCGTAAATAAAGAGGGAACAGGGAATCTTTGATTCATTATCGATCCTATCGTTCGGTTCTTCGGGAGCGGTTCGGGGCACCGGTTTACAAGGTGTCTCTCAACGGCGGCTTTTCATGCCCGAACCGGGACGGCATAAAAAGTACGGGCGGGTGTCTTTTCTGTGACAATCGTTCGTTCAGCCCTGCGGTTGCGTATACGGATGTGTCTGCAGTGCAGCAGCTCACTGCGCTCATTGAGAAAAAAGGCAGCGTTTCTTCCGGCAGGCTGTGGCTTCCGTACCTGCAGCCGTTTTCAAATACCTACGGATCCGCAGCGCGGCTTAGGGAGGTGTACGAACCGCTGCTGAGCGTACCCGGAGTCATCGGGATTGCAATCGGTACCCGTCCCGACTGCTTTACCGAAGATGTTTACGAATATCTTGAAGACCTTTCCCGGCGAACGTATGTGAGTATCGAACTCGGACTGCAGAGTTCGCATGATGAGACACTTGCTCTGTGCAATCGTGGTCACACCTGGGAGGATTTCTGTGGTGCGGCAGGGCGTCTCGCTGCCTGCGGTATCGAGACGGTTGCACATGTCATGCTCGGTCTGCCGGGTGAGGATGCTGCAATGATGCGGATAACGGCACAGCGCCTTGCCGCGCTTCCCTGCAGCGGTGTCAAGATCCATCAGCTCATGGTTATTGCCGGAACCGAATTCGAACAGTGGCACCGGGACGGACGCCTTTCCGTGCTCGAAGTGGGTGACTATGCCCGGCTGCTCTGCGGGTTCCTGTCATATCTGCGTTCCGATCAGCATATCCACCGCATCATTGCCGATTCGACGGTGGAAAACGGTCTTGTCGCACCGCTCTGGAGTGCCGATAAAAACAGTGCTCTGCGTGAAATACATGGCTACATGGATGAGATCGGTCTGGTACAGGGATGCTGTTGTGAGGGAACACGGCCTTTTGCAGAAACCTGAGGTTTCGGAGCCTTGTCATGTGCTGCACGGAAGTTCGTTACGCAGGGGTTTGCCATGGCAAACCCTTACCAATACCAGGGCTGGATGAGCAACGTTTTTTTATAGTGCTTTCTGCCTCCTAAATACCGGTACTTTATTATATTTCTTCTTTCACCTTACGGGAGCATCACACCCATGCAGCAGGGACTTTTCGAAAGTCTTACCGGGCATTTTCTGGACAGAACACGGATTGAAGATGTGCCGGTTAAAAACAGGCGTGTGATCTCGCTGATGGATCATCTGAACCGCATGTTCAACACCCGTGAAGGAAGCATTACCCACCTGAAGGATTACGGTCTTCCCGACATCTCGGAAATCTACCGGAAAATGCCGCACGGCGTTGAAGAACTGCAGGAGGCGATCAAACGGTCGGTGGAAAAGTACGAACCCCGCATGCAGCGGGTGAAAGTCATTCCCCGCGATCCGGAAGGTGAAAAGTTCAAACTCGTATTCATCATCTCGGGAGAGCTCAAGGGTGGAGGTATCGTCCGTTTTCAGACGACGTTCACCAGTATGGGAAACTCTTCAATTGCTCCGTGGAAGAAACCGGAATAGAATGGCGAATCGTTCATGATCGAGAAGTATTACGAAGAGGAGCTGCGCTACCTGTATGATTCGGGAAGGGAGTTTGCAAAGGCTCATCCCGACCGCGCGCAGTTTCTCAACATCGATGCGGTTGGTGACAGGGATCCGTATGTGGAGCGGCTTTTCGAGGGATTCGCATTTCTTGCGGGGCGTATCCGTGAAAAACTTGACGATTCATTTCCCGAACTGACCGAAGGACTCATCAATCTTCTCTGGCCCCATTTCAACCATGCGATTCCCTCGCTCACGATAATTGAATGTAAACCGAGGAAGGGGCATCTTCAGGAGATGCGCCGGCTTCCCCGCGGATCGGAACTTCTGTCGAATCCGGTAGGGCCCGATGCGGTGGTCTGCAAATTCATTACGACGAGCGAAATCCTGCTTAATCCTATTTCGCTCGAGGCCATCGAGAAGTCGGTTGACTCACGGGGCAATGCATCCCTCAGATTCAATTTCTCGATCGACAATGGCGTCAAATGGCAGAACCTCACGCTCAAGCCGCTGCGGATCTACCTGCATGCGGAACTGCCGACGGCCCTTGCCCTGCATCAGCTCATGATACGGCATGTTGTCAAGGCGGAAGTGCTGTTCGGCGGCGGTACGGTACCGGTGCCGCTCGATCCGGCGGCGGTTGCGACAGCGGGGGGGTTTTCAGACGGCGAAATGCTGTTGCAGGGCGATTCGAGGGCATTTCGCGGATATGAGTTGCTTCTCGAGTATTTCGTGTATCCCGAAAAATTCCTGTTTGTGGATTTAGGCGGATTTGACGCAGTGCAACCACCCGAGACACCACCTTCGAATTTTTCGCTGGTTCTGACATTCAACCGCGGATTTCCGGAAAACAGGCCTTTTGGTGCGGAAAACTTCAGACTGCACTGTTCTCCTGCGGTAAACCTCTTCAGACAGGATACCGAACCGGTGGTCAATACCGGAAGGGCGATAGAATATCTGGTGAGGGCTGACTCGCATTCACGTTCGTATACCACGCACAGTATCATATCGGTAGTCGGCATCGACCGGAAAACCGGGGAGCGGTACCTCTATGAACCGTATCATACGTTCAAGGTCATCGGAAAGGCGGGCGCAAGAACGTACACCACGCACTACCGGCTGGGGCTTGAAAATCAGCGTGAGCTCTTCCTGACCATTGGCGGTAAACAGGCGGAGGAAGGGGTGCTTTCCGAGGAGAACCTCTCGATCGAGGCATGGTGCACCAACGGTGTTCTCCCGCGTGAAGAACTGCGTGACGGCAGCATAACGCGCGGCGGCCAGGATTTTCCCGATTTCGTCATGTTTACCAATATCACCCGGCCGACCCTTCCGTGTCTTCCGCCCGCAGGGGAAGATTACCTCTGGGTGTTTCTCTCCCATCTTGGAGCGACCTATTCGTCGTTCTCATCTGCAGAGAGTCTCAAGTCTTTTCTGAGACTGTATGAATGGTCGCACAGCGAAGGTCGTGCGCGGCGCATTGACGCGATATCCTCGGTGGATATCAATCCGGTGGAGGCACTCTTCGGCGGCAGTATTGTGCGAGGACTCGAATTCGCAGTGTCGCTGCAGGAGGCGGAGTTCGTCGACAGCGGAGACCTGTTTCTCTTTGGTGAAGTACTCAAGGAATTTCTCGCACAGTATGTTTCGATCAACTCTTTTCTCGAGCTGGTGCTTATTGCCCGTCCGTCGGGTCGTGAATTGCGCTGGAGCTCGCTGCGGGGAAGAAAATGTCCGATCTGATAGAACGGTTGAAGAAGGAGTCGCACGATTTCAGCTTTTTCAAAGCGGTACTGCTGCTTGAAGAATATTTTTCACGGCAGCACGGCGTCGCCAATCCGATTGATGCGGGCCGGATCCGCTTCAAGCCCGATCCGTCGATTTCCTTTCCGCCGAATGACGTGACGGCAATTGACGAAAATGACGGCATCGTCTCTTTTACCCTCGCGTTCATGGGACTGGTCGGCGTCACCTCGCCGCTTCCGGTCTATTTTTCGGAGTATCTTTCGACGCATCCCGAAACCGCTCCGGCGCTGTATAATTTTCTGGCGATATTCAATCACCGGATGTACGCCCTTTTTTACCGGGCCTGGAAGAAGTACAGTTTTCTCTTTAATGTCGCAACCGACGGTTCGGATACGTTTACCCGCAAGATCGCGCAGCTGGCAGGGGTTGAAAGCGGCAACAGCCGCAAGGCGCGGCTTCTCGCCTATTGCGGTGTTTTGTCAAGTTCAACCCGCAGCGCAAAAGGCCTAAAGACCGTGCTTGCCGATTATTTCGGTACTGTTCCCGTCGAGGTGCGTGAATTCGCTCCGCGCTGGGCGCAGTTGCGAAATGTAAAGCCGCTCGGTGCGGCGACGCCGCTTGGTGAAGCGACCATTTTGGGAACGAGCTATTTTGACCGTGCGGGAAAATTCAAGGTGGTCGTGGGACCGTTGTCGCGTACCCGGTACGAACAGTTCCTTCCGGGAAGCACGAACATAGCCGACATGAAGGACGTTATCGCCGCATATCTCACCGATCCGCTTGAATACGACATCGAGGTGCAGCTGCAGAGCATCGAACTCATTCCGGTTATCCTCGGAGCCGACGAAACGCGACTCGGCGAGACATCGTCACTGGGGAGATCGAGTGAGATGACCGACGTCCAGTCGATTATCATCCGGTAACAAGACACCATGAATTCTTATTGTATCCGTCAAATAAATTCATTCCACAGAAGGAGACGACACCCATGATTGTCAAGGATATCCGTTCACTGCTGCAGCGTCTCAATCCTGCCTGTACCAAAGCGCTTGAAGGTGCGGTAGGGTTCTGCGTCAGCCGCGGTAATTACGAAGTTCGCTGGGAACATCTGTTCAATGAGCTGGTCGATTATCAGGGGACCGACATACCGCTTATTCTGCACCATTACGGTATCGATGTCGCGTATGTCAAAAAGGGGATCAAGGTCGACCTTGAATCACTGCAGGTGGGAAACACCGGCAAGCCCTCGTTTTCACCGCCGCTGCTCGAAGCCATCGAGCTCGCGTGGTCGCTTTCGTCGCTCAATTTCGGACTTCCGCATGTTACGTCGGGAGTTCTTTTCGTCGCAGCACTCGAAAAGGCGCGTCTTGGAACGACTGCATCGGGCGAAGCGCTGCGGGATGTTGATGTCGATACGTTGAAAAAGGATCTGATGAAGATTGTCGCCGCATCTTCCGAGTATACTGCAGGCGGTCCGGCCACGGGAAAGCCGGGTGCACCCGGAGGCATGACACCCGAAGCGGGGCTTGAGGTATTGCAGCAGTTCTGCACCAATTTCACCGAACAGGCCAAATCAGGAAAGATCGATCCGATTCTCGGTCGTGACGACGAAATCCGGCAGGCACTTGATATTCTCAACCGTCGCCGCAAGAACAATCCGATTCTTGTCGGTGAAGCAGGCGTGGGAAAAACCGCCATCGTCGAAGGTCTTGCACTGCGGATTGCGGCGGGAGACGTTCCCGACCATATCAAGAACGTCGATCTGTGGGGACTCGACCTCGGACTGCTTCAGGCCGGGGCAAGCGTAAAGGGTGAATTCGAGAAACGGTTGAAAAACGTCATCGATGCGATCAAGAACAGTCCCAAACCGACCATCCTCTTCATTGACGAAGCGCATACCCTCATCGGAGCGGGTGGCGCTGCCGGACAGAACGATGCCGCAAATCTGCTGAAGCCGGCACTTGCGCGCGGAGAACTGCGGACACTTGCGGCCACGACCTGGTCGGAGTACCGCAAGTATTTCGAAAAGGATCCGGCACTCGCACGACGGTTCCAGCTTGTAAAGATCGAGGAACCGACCGAGGAAGCCTGCAGCATCATGCTGCGCGGTATCGCGAAAAGTTACGAAAAACACCATAATGTCCGCATCGCCTACGAGGGTATTCTTGCGGCGGTATCCTATTCGCACCGTTACATCAGCGGGAGGCAGCTGCCCGACAAGGCGGTTGACGTACTCGATACCGCCTGTGCCCGTGTAAAGATGAGCCAGAGTACCAAGCCGGCGCAGCTCGACCGTACCGAACGTGCCCTGCTCAATGCGCAGCTTGAACTCAAGACCATGATGAAGGACCATGAAGCGGGAATCGCGGTTGATGCCGAAAAGATAAGCGGATGCGAAGAACGCATCGAGGCATACAGAGCGGAGATTGAAGAACTGACCGCGAAATGGGAGATGGAGAAGGTGCTCGCTGCAAAGGTGCTGTCATTGCAGGACGAGCTCGTTTCCGCACGTGAAGCGAAAGCTTCCGAAGCGGATATCGCCGAGAAGAACAGTGCCGTTGAAGCTGCGATGAAGGAACTCGAAACGACCCAGGGTGAAACACCGATGGTGTTCTCGCATGTAACGTCGGGCGTTTGTGCGCAGGTGATTGCCGACTGGACGGGTATTCCGATCGGGTCGATGATGAAAGACGAAGCCGCTGCGCTGCTTGAGCTCGAAGAACGCCTCAGCAGCCGCGTCATCGGGCAGGACGGCGCGATTGCGGAACTCGCCAATACGATACGGTCAAGCAAGACCGGTATGGGTAATCCCGATGCACCGATCGGCGTATTTCTCTTTACCGGTCCGTCGGGAGTCGGAAAAACCGAGTGTGCAATAGCACTTGCCGATACGCTTTTCGGCGGTGAAAAGTTCATGACGGTCATCAATATGTCCGAGTATCAGGAAAAACATACGGTTTCCCAGCTCAAGGGATCGCCTCCGGGATACGTCGGATACGGCGAGGGCGGTATCCTTACCGAAGCGGTACGGCAGAAACCCTATTCGGTCGTCATTCTTGACGAAGTTGAAAAAGCGCATCTCGAAGTGATGAACCTTTTCTACCAGGTGTTTGACAAAGGATTCATGCGTGACGGTGAGGGACGCGAAATCAATTTCCGCAACACGCTCATCATCATGACGTCCAACCTCGCCTCGGAATCCATCGTCGATCTCTGTACCCGCGAGGTCGAGGGTGAAGACGGCCGGATGGTACCGGCACCCGTGTCGGACAGGGAACTCATTGACGCGATTCGTCCGCAGCTCTCGGCACACTTCCAGCCTGCGCTGCTTGCGCGTGCAAAGATCGTTCCGTTCAGGCCGCTTTCGAAGGAGGTCATGCGCGGTGTGGTGGCGCTCAAACTCGACAAGATCGCACAGCGCATCAAGCGTACGCATAATATCACGTTCAGCTGCTCGCCGACACTCATCGACCAGATCGCCGAAAACTGCACGGCGGTGGAAGCCGGCGCCCGCAATGCCGATGCGGTGATCGATCAGTCGATGTTGCCCGGTATCTCCCGTCAGCTTCTGCTGCATCTCGGTGAGAGCGATAAAAACTACACGCACCTGCATATCGGGGCCACCGAAGAGGGTGATTTCGAGATCATCTTCTCGGAAGAAGGGGAACTTGTCGAAAACGGACCAGGTGAAGAACCGGTTGCGGCTGAGGATGTTGCCGAGGAGGCGTAAGGCGTGTGGTAGATATCTTTTGTCTATGACAGGAGCGTCCCGTACGGGACGCTCTTTTCGTTTCGTCAGCACCTGATTCACCGGGAACTGTGCGGGGTCCTATTATGAAGCCGGGCTTGCCCGGGGTCTCGGACTGGATGTCGTGCATGTCGTAAAGGGGGATGAACGGGATTCCCTGCATTTTGATACCAGACAGATACTGCATCTGCTCTGGACCGATGAGGAGATCTGCTCCGGTGCGTTCGCCCGGCGTCTGACAAATCATATTCTCGGCACGGTCGGTTTCGGTCCGGGGTACTCCCGGGACGGCCGGCAGTGACCGGTTTGCACATCCTGCATGTCGTACTTGAAAAAATAACGACTAATAGGTAAATTGATGATGTTCAGGGCGGGAATAGATTGATTTTCAGGATACGACCCATCTTCCGCCGTATCAGCGACCGTATCGTCCTGCCTGCATATGTCATTTCAGTGGTACGGTCTTGTCAGACGCACTGTCCGCATCCGGTTCATCTCCGGTCGGACCGAACCGCGTTTCACCATTACCGTATCGGAGGGGTTCATGACGCACTTCTGTACCGGGTATGCAAAAAAACCGTTTGCCACGCTCGCGCAAACGTATCCCGGAGTCGAGGCGTATCCTTCAAAGGATTTCAGGGTGGAGTGGGGTCCTGTTTTTCATCGCGGTCGTCTTGACGGGAAGGCGCGGATACTGCTCATCGGGCAGGATCCGGGACCGCACGAAAACGTTTTGCGAAGAATTCTTGTCGGTGAAGCAGGACGCAGGGTTCAGGGGTTTCTGGGAAAACTCGGCATCACGAAACGGTACGTCCTGATCAATGCGCTGCTTTACAGCGTATATGGCGCCGCCGGCGCGAAGTATGTCAAAAAATCCGCTGTGCTCGAGTATCGCAACCGCTGGATCGACGGGATACTTTCGTTCGGCAGAATCGAAGCGGTCATTACCGCGGGCGGCATGGCGAAAACCGCCTGGGATGAATATGTCAAAACGCGTCCCGATGCATCGGCGCTGCCGGCAGGCAATATCATCCACCCGACGTTTCCCGAGAGTGCCGGCGGCACGAGGCAGGAGATGGCGGCGAACACGAAAAAGATGCTGGCGCAGTGGAATGAGAGTCTGTTGCAGCTGTTTCCCGCCGTACGTCATCGCGATGTCGCGGTAAAAGCGGTCCGGTTGTATGGTGATGCATTTGTTGAGGAAGACAAGGTCGACATTCCCGCATTCGATCTTCCTGCCGGAGTACCCGGATGGATGTATGACAATGACGGATGGGCCTCGCGGGGTTTTCCGTCAAAACTTCCGTCACCGAAAACGGAGGAGGACAGGGTCCTTCTCAAGCGCAGTGTTCTTGTCGTGAAAATTCCGAAAACCGTCATATCGTGAAAAGGGGGGTGCCGTGCCGGTAAAAGTCGAGATAGATCCAGCATCAGGGGGGCGTCGGGCGCTTCGCGGAAGAGTCGTGACCATGAACGGAAACCGGGACGTCATTCCCGATGCGGTGCTGTATATTGACAAAGGAGTCATCAGGTCGATACGGTCTGCCGCGGATCCGGCTCCGGAGGGTTTCGAAAAGGTTAAAAAGGTACATACGCGGGGAACGGTCTATCCCGGGCTCGTCGAACTTCATAATCATCTTTCATACAATGCACTTCCCCTGTGGCAGGTACCGCGTCCCTACAAAAACCGCAGTCAGTGGGGAAGTGCGGGGGAACCGCTTCTGTATCGCAAACTCGTGAGCGGACCGATGAAAATCCTCGGCAGAAACAGTTTTTTTCCCGCAATCGTCAGGTATGTGGAAGTCAAGGCACTGGTGGCGGGGACGACGACCTCGCAGGGAATCGAGCTCTACTCCAACAAGTCATCCCGCCGTTTTTACCGGGGCCTGATACGAAACGTGGAGCAGACGAACGAAAAGGTCCTTCCGCATGCCGCAACCCGGATCGGGGATGTGGAACGAAAGGATGCCGCCCGTTTCAGGAAGAGTCTTGACAGGGCGAAAGGTGCCTACATTCTGCATTGCGCCGAAGGTATTGATGACAAAAGCAACGGCTATTTTCACAACCTGCAGCTGCCTTCGGGAGAGTGGGCGCTCAGCGACAAACTGATATGCATTCACTGCGTCGCACTCAAACGCGATGATTTCAGAATCATGGCGGAGCACGGAGTGAAAATGGTCTGGTCACCGCTGAGCAATCTTCTTCTTTACGGAAAGACGGCACCGGTGCTCGACGCTCTGAAGGAGAAGGTTGACGTATGCCTGGGATCCGACTGGTCCGTGTCGGGATCGAAGAATTTGCTGGGAGAACTGAAAGTCGCTCACTGTATCGAACCATCCATCGCACCGGCAGATCTTCTTGCCATGGCGACCTGCATACCGGCTGCAGCAGTCGGTTGGGGCGACGCTCTCGGGAGTCTTGAGGAGGGGAAGAAGGCCGACCTGTTCGTCCTTCCCGGCGTGACGAAGGATCCGTACGAGCAGGTGCTTCATGCCGGCGATCACACCGTATCGCTTGTATTTGTCAACGGAATTCCGCGTTTCGGCAATGCGGGGATCATGAAAACATGCGGGATAACCGACGGCGAACCTCTCGTCATCAAGGGCAGAAAAAAGATGCTCTGGTTGACGCAGGAAACAGCGGATCCGGATGTCGGGGCGCTTACCTATCATGAGGCGGTTGTACTGCTTGACGATGCGATGGCCCGTCTCGCGGAGATTGCAAGGGAACCTGATGCCGCGCTGCATACCGACCGGGAGGTCTGGTCGCTGGCACTCGATGAGGATGATGACGCGATCAGAATGCCGGGCGTTGACACATGGAATGAACGGATACCCGATGCCGCATCTGCCGGACCGCTCTGGGAG
>Ga0316575_10000643_pt1 | contig 10308 bp, 7 predicted proteins | sample J5NA_FD_203072 | JGI IMG/M metagenome (GOLD analysis project Ga0316575, IMG submission 203072) | Rhizosphere microbial communities from salt marsh grasses in Alabama, United States - J5-7_050615r2r3 | ecosystem: Host-associated > Plants > Roots > Rhizosphere | place: USA: Alabama | collected...
AGTTTATCACATTTAAATCCTCAAGGTAGTTCAAATAGAGGCACGTAACCTAAAATATCAAAAGGCCATGGATAGTTTGAATGTGGTGATGAAATCTATTATTCCGCTACTAGCGGCTGGCATTGGCATTGGCAGGCACGTGTCTCCGAGGTATTTGTTGCTTTTACAGAAGAAATAATAGTGGACATCCCGACCAACAAACCGGTTGGCATTGACAAATGAGATAACTTTATTAGATTTATGAATATTTCCAATCAATACACTTCCCTATGGTCATACATATAATCAAACCCAAATAAAGGAGGATAGAATGAAAAGACCACACTTAAGAACGGTTGTTTATTTCCTGGCAATGATGACATTATTGTTCAGTGCAACGGCATTTGCTGCCGAAAAACCCAACATCCTCGTCATCTGGGGCGATGACATTGGTCAAAGCAACATCAGTGCTTACACCCGGGGCTTGGTTGGTTACAAAACCCCCAATATCGATCGCATCGCCAAGGAAGGCATCATTTTCACCGATTACTACGGCGAGCAATCATGCACGGCGGGGCGTTCCAGCTTTATCCTCGGCCAGAGCGTCTTCCGCAGCGGCCTGTCAAAAGTCGGTCTGCCCGGGGCGAAAGAGGGTATCAATACCCTTGACCCCACGATCGCGGTCCTTCTGAAAGATCAAGGCTATGCAACCGGCCAGTTTGGTAAAAATCACCTGGGTGATCGCGATGAACACTTGCCGACCAATCACGGTTTCGATGAGTTTTTTGGCAACCTTTATCACCTGAACGCGGAAGAAGAGCCCGAAAATGAGGACTATTTTAAGAATCCCGAGCTCAAGAAGAAATTCGGTCCGCGCGGCGTTATCCATTCGTGGGCCCAGGATGGTGGTAAACAGAAAATCGAAGATACTGGTCCACTGACGAAAAAGCGCATGGAAACCATCGATGATGTAACCTCGGATGCCGCCATTGATTTTATCCGGCGTCAGCACGAGACAGGTACGCCATGGTTTGTCTGGTGGAGTGGCACCCGCATGCACTTCCGCACCCATGTTAAAAAGGAACTACGCGGCATCAGCGGCCAGGACGAGTATGCGGACGGCATGGTCGAGCATGACATGCATATCGGAAAATTCCTGAAAGTGCTCGATGACCTGGGTATTGCCGATAACACGATCGTTCACTATTCGACAGACAACGGTCCTCACTACAACACTTGGCCCGATGCAGCTGCAACACCTTTTCGTGGTGAGAAGAACACCAACTGGGAAGGCGGCTGGCGCGTACCGGCTGCTGTTCGCTGGCCAGGGGTCGTTAAACCCGGCTCGGTCAGTAACGGTATTGTTCACCACATGGACTGGCTGCCAACCTTTGTTGCCGCTGCCGGCAAGAATGATATCAAGCAGGATTTGCTCGATGGCTATCATTCAAAAGCGCTCGGGCGCGACTACAAGGTGCACTTGGATGGCTATGACATCACTGAGCATCTGAAGGACCCGGACAATATGTCCAGTCCGCGCAAGGAAATTTTCTATTTCTCTGATGATGGCGATCTGACAGCATTGCGCTATGAAGACTGGAAACTCATCTTCATGGAGCAGAAGGCTACCGGGACCTTCCGAGTATGGATGGAGCCTTTCGTGCCGCTGCGTGTGCCTTTGATTGAAAACCTGCGGCGTGATCCATACGAAAGAGCTGAGATGACTTCTAACACCTATTTTGACTGGATGATTGATCGCGCCTTCCTGCTGGTTCCAGCGCAGGCATACGTCGGAAACTTTCTGATGACATTTAAGGACTATCCGCCCCGTATGAAGGCGGCCAGCTTCAGTCTTGATCAGGTCATGGAAATGATGCAAAACCCGGCCGGGGCGCAATAACCTTTGCGTCAACGTTGCGGGAAATCTTGGTAAATCATCCATTGCTTTACCGGCAAGCCCGGCGTCGTCACCGAGCCGGGCTGCTTGGGAGGTGCAACCATGAAAATTGTAAAAAGCAGCGCGATGCTGATTGCAGCGCTGGCGGTATTGGTAGTTGCAGCGCCAATGCTTTCAGCTTCTTCAACTCCCCGTCTGGTGCTGCAGATTACCGTGGATCAACTGCGCGGCGACCTGCCCGCTCGTTATGCCGATCGTCTCACCGACGGGGGATTCCGCTATTTGATGGAAAAGGGCACCTGGTACATCGATGCCCATTACCGGCACGCCAATACCGAAACCGCCGTGGGCCACGCGACTCTGGCCACCGGGGCCGACCCCTCCCGGCACGGCATCGTCGCCAACGATTGGATTGATCAAAAAACTGGTGCGTTCGTCTACAACACAGAGGACGACCGCCACCACATCATTGGGCGAGAGCCCAAAGCACACGAGGGAGTTTCTCCGCGCAACCTGGCAGCCTCCACCTTTGGAGATGAGCTGGTTGTCCATAACGGCGGCCGCTCGCGGGTATTTAGTGTGTCGGTCAAAGATCGGGGCGCCATCCTGCCGGGCGGGCACGCCGGCAAGGCGTTCTGGTTTTCGAAAAGCAGCGGCGAATTTGTGACCAGCACCTATTACTATGACGACTACCCGCAATGGGTGAAGCAATGGAATGCTGCCAAACCGGCCGATGCGTTCAAGGGAAAATCCTGGGAATTACTAAACGATCGCGCCACCTACGTTCACGGCCAGATGGACGATCGCCCTTACGAAGCCGACCTCAAGCCCCTGGGCCGCATTTTTCCCCACCCGTTGGGCGGCGACACCAAATATTTCTACCTGTTTCTTACCCTGACACCCGTTGGCGACATGCTTACGCTCGATTTTGCCAAGGCCCTGGTGGAAAACGAAAAGCTGGGTCACAACGACACTGGCGCGCCGGACTACCTCCAGATCAGTTTTTCTTCCACCGACTACATCGGGCACCTGTTCGGGCCATCGAGCCTTGAGACCGAAGACAATATCCTGCGCCTGGACCGCACCCTGGCCGATCTTTTCCAATTCATCGATGAGAAGGTTGGCCTGGGCAACACCCTGATTGTGCTCAGCGCCGACCACGGGGCGCCCGAGGCACCGGAATATATGGCCTCCCTGGGGCTTTCCACCGGACGGTTCGCCTTCGACTGGTTTAAGACTGAGGGGCCTCTGACAGAAGCCCTGCAGAAAAAATACGGTCGGGCGGATTTTATCGTCGGCCACAGCCACCCGTATCTCTACCTGAACCTGGAGGCTATCTCTTCGGCCGGACTGGATCTGGGCAATGTGGAGCGTTTTGTCGCCGACGAATTGATGAAGATCCCCGGCATAGCCTACTCCATGACCCGCGACGATCTTTTGACCGGCCGCATCACCGAGTCACCGGTCCAGAACCAGATCCGCCGCAGCTTTCATCCGACGCGCTCCGGCAACATCCACATGGTGCCCGAGCAATACTGGTTTCTGCACTCCACCGAGGAGGCCGAGAAGATGGGCATCGGATCGATTGCGGCGATCCATGGTTCCCCCTGGGCGTACGACACCTACGTGCCGATCTTTTTTGCGGGCAGCGGTGTACCGGCCCAGATCATCGGGCGGCGGGTGGCCCCGACCGATATCGCTGCGACACTTTCGGCGTACCTCGGCATTAAACCCCCTTCCGGGTCGGTGGGCAGTGTGCTGACCGAGATTTTGCCCTGAATAGACTTTTTTGCTATTAAAAAAAGTTACAACTCGATACCCATCCATAAGAATGATTTTTTAGGAAACAACATGATTACACGATTATATCACTGCGCGATGTTGGGACTATTAAGTGTCTTTTTGCTTATTTCTACGGCCTGGGGCGGTGGCGTTTGGCTCTACGAAGGCGGAACGCCGGATCTGGGCACGGCCGGTGCCGGGCGGGCGGCTCTGGCCACAGACGCTTCCACGGCCGGCACCAATCCTGCGGGAATGACGCGCCTGGACCGTTCCCAGATGCTGTCGGCCGTGCAGGGACTTTATGTGAATTCCAAATTTGACACCCAGTCATCCGGGTTCGGCGGTGGTGACGGCGGCAATGCCGGGGGATTTGTACCAAGCGGCGGGCTGCACTACGTGCATCGCGTCTCCAACGATTTCAGGCTCGGGATCAGCGCAGGCTCCTACTTCGGCCTGGGTGTCGATTACGGTGATGACTGGGCCGGTCGCTACTACACCACCAAAGCAGAGCTGCTGACTTTCGGCGTTAACCCGGGCGCAGGTTACCGGGTCAACAAATGGCTGGCAGTCGGGGCGGGATTCAGCGTGCTCTACGCCACCCTCGACCAGAGAGCGGCCGTCAACAACAGTGCCGTGCCCGGGCAGGCGGGGTTGTCTGACGGCAAGCTTGAGCTCGATGCCGACGATGTTGGGTACGGCTTCAACCTGGGCATTCTCGTGTCTCCCTGGAGCAGCACCCGATTCGGCCTCACCTATCGCTCCGAAGTGGATCTGGAATTCAAGGATTCAGCCTCCCTGAAAAACATCGGCCCAGTTCTGCAGGGTTTGCTCAACGCATCCGGGGTTGCCGGCAGCAAGGTGGACATCGACATGACCATCCCCCAGGCGGTGATGTTCAGCGGTTACCACCAGCTGAACCCGCGCTGGGCCATAATGGGCAACATCGGCTGGCAGCAATGGAGTAAATTTGGCAAGCAAGACCTGACGCTGAGCTCTACCACCGCTACGACTTTCACCAAGGATCTGGATTATGACGACACCTGGCACTTCGCCCTGGGCACCCAGTACCGGTTTGCCGAAAGCTGGCTGTGGTCGGTGGGCGTCGCCTACGATACCTCTCCCACTGATGAGGACACCCGCACACCCGATTTGCCCCTGGACAGGCAGATCCGCATCGGCACGGGAATTCAATACGACTGGAACCAAAATGTGACCGTAGGTGCGGCCTATGAATATCTGGATGCGGGTGACGCCGAAATCGATCAGGAAGGCGGGCCCCTTCAGAGACCCCTCAAAGGTGACTACGACACAAACGCAATTCATTTCTTTGCCGTCAATCTGATCTGGAAGTTTTAATTTGTCATTAGATTAGCTAACGCTATACACAAATTTCAAGAATGATAGATGTCGGCTATGCTTACATAAGCTGATACTCCGAAAAAAATTTGGGATATTATTATGAAACCTGAAATTTAATGGAATTGTGGATATGTAGATGATATACCAACTTTACCCAAACTTTTGATATCACGATGGTTGGCTGTCAAGTCAAGTAAATCTTGAATTTGTGTATTGTAAGGTCATGTCCGTCCACCGACACCTTATCAGCCGAAAATTTGATAAGCTAAAATCTATTGATTACAGTTATCCCCGTTCCAGCAAAATTATTCATGTTGGATAGTTCTTCTGCTGCCTCATCCAGGCTAATCGTTTTTCCAATCAATTTTTGTGGGTATAATTTTCCTGAATTAATCATTTCCAACAACGACGAATAGTTATACGCTTGGATACCGTGACTACCTATTATTTCAAGCTCATTGGCTATCACTTTGTCCATTGGTACGACAGGACGGTTGTGATCTGCCAACATCAATCCAACCTGAACATGCTTTCCACGCTTTCTCAGATTGGCGATTGAATTAAAACAGGTGACGGGGCTACCCAGTGCGTCTATAGATACGTGTGCTCCGCCGTTGGTAATATTTCTTACACTTTCAACCACATCTTTTGATTCTTTGGCGTTGAGGGTTGCATTCGCGCCTACTGACCGGGCAAGCTCAAGTTTTTCATCATTGATATCAATTGCGACCACACTTGCACCCAATGCGTTTGCAATCATGATTGCAGATAAACCAACGCCGCCACATCCGTGTATCGCTACCCATTGCCCCGCGGAGACTTTTCCTTGGGCAACGATTGCTCGAAACGAGGTTACAAATCTACAACCTAAGCTTGCTGCGGTGACATAATCAATTTTCGTTGGCACAGCGACCAAATTGATATCAGCATAATTGACAGCCACAAATTCTGCGAATGAGCCCCAGTGGGTAAATCCCGGTTGGAATTGGTTGTCACAAACTTGATGATTTCCAGACATACATTGAGGACAATCACCACAGCCACAAACAAATGGTAAAGTGACCCTGTCACCAATTTGCCATCTTGCGACATTTTTGCCGACAGCTTCAACGACCCCGGCGATTTCATGTCCGGGAACATGGGGCAACTTAATATCAGGATCATGACCCATCCATCCATGCCAGTCGCTTCGGCACAGTCCGGTTGCTTTTACCCTCAGAACAACGCCATGTTCTTCAGGATTTGGATCTGGCACTTCTTCGATCGTCGGTAGTTTGGCGAATTCATCATAAATAACCGCTCTCATCCAGCTTCTCCTTGTTTAGAAAAAGGCCTATTCGATTTTTTAGAATTTGCCTTGATGAAGTTACACACTTTTTCAAGTCCTTCGGCGACAACCTTATCATCGGCAGCCAGGCTTACTCGGACATATTTGCCAGCGGTTGGGCCAAAAGTCGCACCAGGGGCCAATGCCACCTGTTGATCGCTCAGCAGACTGTCTGCAAATGTATCAGAATCCATGCCGGTAGAAGATATATCAATCAATACATAGAAAGCGCCCTGCGGGGTGTAGGAATGAAGCCGGTGCTTTTTAAGGATGTCCATAGCTATATCTCGACGACGACGATAGTGCCCCACCATCTTGTTGATATGCTGATGGTCTACCCCTAAAGCAGCTTCAGCTGCTATTTGAGATATTGAAGGTGCACAGGATACGTATAGCTCTTGTTGCTTCACCAGAGCCCCGGTAATGAGTTCATTAGAAACAATATAGCCGACCCGCCAACCGGTCATGGCATAACTTTTTGAAAAGCTAAAGATGCTGACAACCCTTCCATCTGTATCATATTGAGCTGGACTAAAATGATTGCCATCAAAAACGATATGCTCGTATGTCTCGTCCGAAAGTATGTAAAGATCATGATAACGTGCAATTTCGACTAATTTCTTAACGTAGAGTTCCGAACAGACAGAACCCGTAGGATTTGAGGGGCTGTTGTGCACAATTACTTTGGTTTTTGGAGTAATATTCTCAGCGATGGCCTCAATCCGGTGGACAAAGCCATCATGCGCGTGAAGAGGATATCTGGCAACAACACCACCATATTGGGGCGGCAGATGTGTATAATTCACGTATCCTGGATCAGGAACAAGCACCTCATCCCCCTTATTAAGCAATACAGAAAACACAATCATAATGCCGTAATTTGCTCCGGGAGTCACCAATATTTGGTTTTCTGTTGTAATTATGTTGTTCTCTTCTTTCAGTTTTTTTGTCAGAGATCTCCTGAGAGATAGGTATCCCATGTTAGGAGTATATCGGGTATAAAGGCCTTTTTTTTCAGAGGCTGCTTCACATGCCGCGCGAATAGCTGGTTCAGGTGTCGGAAAATCAGGTTGGCCGACTTCTAAGTGCAGAATATCAGGTGATGTGGCCGAATCCATAATTCGTCTTATTCCAGATCGTTGCATGTTTTGAATGTAGGTATTTATAGGTCTTAGTGACATGGATAGATCCTTGGGAAAGAATATTTTGAGAGTCGCCTTAAGTTGCTACCCAATACTTGTGGCCGCACTCCTTTTTTTCTGTTGCGCACTATAATCAAGAGCGGACTTCACCCCTTTAATTGACATCGGGGTCATGAATGTAGACGATATCGATCTTATCAATTCCCAGGCGCTTGCGGCTTTCTTCAAGTGAGCGTAAAACTCCGTCGCGGCGATAATCAAAAGCCTTTATCAAGTCTCGTGACCATAGGCCGTGATTTATGTTATTAAGTTATACTCCTCCCAACTGATCCAGTTGAGCTTGGGAGTCAAATTGATAATCAGCCGGATCATTTATCGCTGAAACATCAGGAACTCCAACCGGAGCTTCATCTTTCAATGAAACGCACAAGTCAAAGGCTCTGCTTACCTTGTCTTCATCGCCTTCTATAGCCAGGTGTACCGACCCCTCGGAACCTGCAACTCCCCCAGATCCTATCTGGTAGGCTTTCACACCGAACAATATAGCAATAGCCTCTATCTCTGTTATGACCTTGGCTTCCACCAGTGGCACAATCTTGGCGGGTAATCCCATGGATTTATCAAAATGATATACCCCACTGTGCCGGGCAGAAGTCATCACGCAAGGTACCATCTTCTCCAAGCTCACAGGGACGATAAATTCACCTCCTCTTGGTGTAACGTAAGGCCAAAACGCGCCCATGGTGCCGCATTTTAGAGAGGAGGCATAGGTACCGCTCAGACCTGTATGGTCTATGGCATTGGCCCCTTTAACAACGACATCACCTTTGACTAATTTACAAATTTCCACATTGGAGTCAGCATCCTCCACGACTTTACCTCTATGGATTACGTGCCAACTGCATGGAGGTGGAGTGCTTGCACAGTTTGTTGCCCCTTTGGCGACTAGCCCAACAGTTTGGTTGGCTTTATTGTCAATTGTGATATTAAAAAGTTCCTCACAGATATAGGCATTAGTGATGCCCCGGGCAATGATAATCATTCCATTCTTATATGCCTTTTGAAAGATGGGGCTGGCCACTGCGCCTTTCGCCACCAGGCGGCGAGATTGCGCCGGATTCAGTATCACCAACGCGGCAGCTTGTTTTTTATCCGGACTGGGCTTAGGTATTTCTACTGGGTAAAACATGGATTGATACTCCTTTCAGCTTGATTTTCCAGATGGTCAATTAATCTGTTACGCCATCTTTAAAGAAAACTATTTGCCTGTATCAATTGGCCTCGGCAACATTTTGGAACTCGCCATCCGCTCCTGCAAAAGCATGTTAGAATGATTTCTACGGGGTTAAATGAATCCAATCGCCCTGGGGACCGCAAGCGAAAGTTCCGGGATGAAGGCCAACAGCAATATCACCAATACATCCACAATCAAAAAAGGCCATAGCTCGCTGCACACCTCCTCAAAGCCCACCTTGCCCACTCCCACTGCGGCGAAAAGCGCCACCCCTAATGGCGGAGTAATTAGCCCGACGTTGAGCACCACGAGCATGACAACCGCAAAGTGAACCGGATGAACACCCACCTTCGCCATGACAGGTGACAGGATTGGGGCTATGATGATACAACTGGCGGTAATTTCCATCCAGGTGCCCAGAAAGAGCAAAAAGACCACCACCAGAAGCAGCAGGATCGTGGGATTGCTGCTCAGAGAAAGCAGGAAATTGGCAATTGTCTCAGGTATTTGCTCTCTCGCGATGATCCAGCCCAGTATGTTGGCAAACCCGATGATGAAAAATAGCATGGCCGAAGTGCGCACGGAGTTGATGACTGATTTCAGTATGATGCTGGGAGTGATTGTGCGGTAAATAATCACTCCGACAAAAAAGGCGTAAAACGCTGAAGCTGCGGCTGCCTCGGTAGGGGTGAACAATCCAGAGAAGATTCCGCCAACGATGATTAGAGGCATAAGGATGGCCAGTATGGAGTCTTTAAAACACAGCAAAAAAGCCTTCACCTCAAAGGGCTCATCTGATTTGGGGAAATTTTTTCTTTTCGCAACAAGCGCAACATATGCACTCATGCCCAAACCCACCATTACACCGGGTATCAAGCAAGCCGCAAAGAGGGTCCCTATCGAAACCCCGGTGACCGACCCATAAATCACCACGATGATGCTGGGCGGTATGATTGGCCCGATAATGGAACTGACAGCGGTGATAGTGGCTGAAAACTTGCGTGTGTAACCCTGCTTTTCCATGGCTGGTATGAAAATCGAACCCAATGCCGCCACATCGGCGACCGCCGCACCGGTGATACCAGCGAACAATATGCTGGCATATATGTTGGCCTGAGCCAAGCCTCCCCGCACCCGGCCGATGACGAAATCCACGAACTTGATCAAGCGGTCGGTAATGCCACAGTGGTTCATGATCTCACCGGCCAGAATGAAAAAGGGAATCGCCATGAGCACAAAGAGGTCTATACCGGCATACATGCGCGAGGCGATCATCTGGATGGAATTGCCAGCCAGCATCACCCAGGCAGTTGAAACAACCCCCAGCACGATGGCTACCGGCAATCCAGCCAATAGCAGGAAAATCATTAAAGCAAACATACTAACGGTAAGCATTTAAACAAAATCCTTTCCAAATAGGCATATCATTCCGCTACCGTGAGTAATTCATGACGAGCACGAGCTTCCTCTTCTGCCCTGATAGTCTTGTCATCATTGAAAAGCAGATGAATAAAGCGGGTAAAAGCTTGGATCAACAAAAAACCGGCACCGACCGGAATGGACAGATATGGCCAAAACCTTCTAATTC
>Ga0316575_10000644_pt1 | contig 10304 bp, 7 predicted proteins | sample J5NA_FD_203072 | JGI IMG/M metagenome (GOLD analysis project Ga0316575, IMG submission 203072) | Rhizosphere microbial communities from salt marsh grasses in Alabama, United States - J5-7_050615r2r3 | ecosystem: Host-associated > Plants > Roots > Rhizosphere | place: USA: Alabama | collected...
CCGCCGCGACCGCGGCCTGTGACAGCGATGCAACCATCCAGGCCTTGCCGCCGGCGTGAGACGGATCGACGATCACCGGCAGGTGGGTTTCCTTTTTCAGCACCGGAATCGCGGTCACGTCCAGCACGTTGCGGTAATAGGTCTCGAAGGTGCGGATGCCGCGTTCGCAGAAGATGATGTTGTGGTTGCCGCCTGCCGCGATATATTCGGCCGCCATCAGCCATTCGGAAATGGTTGCCGACATCCCGCGCTTCAGGATCACCGGCTTGTTGATGCGCCCGACTTCCTTGAGCAGGTCGAAGTTCTGCATGTTGCGCGTGCCGATCTGGATCACGTCGACGTCGTTTTCCATGAAGGTATCCAGCATGCGGATATCCATCAGTTCGGTCACGATGGGCAGCTTGTATTTGCCTGCCGCCTTGCGGAATATGTCCAGACCTTCCTTGCCCTTGCCCTGGAAGGTGTAGGGGCTGGTGCGCGGCTTGAACGCACCGCCGCGCATCAGGCGACAACCCGCCTCGCTGACGAATTTTGCGGACAGGTCCATCTGATCCTGCGTCTCCACCGAGCACGGGCCCGCAATGACCTGTATCTGGTTGCCGCCCAGTTTTATCCCTCCGATATCAATGACGGTATTATCCCGGTGAGATTCGCGCGACACGATCTTGTACTGCTTGGCGATGTGCATCGCCGACTCAACGCCGGGCAGCGGAGTGAACATTTCGACGGTCAGCGGCCGCTCATCGCCGATCGCGCCGATCACGGTGCGCTCGATGCCGCGCGAGATATTTGCCTTCAATCCGGCCGTTTCCAGCCGCTTCACCACTGCGCCGATTTGTTCGTCGGTTACATCCTTGCCCATTACGATAATCATTACTTCTCTCCAAGAATCTGCTTTAACGCAGACAAAAATTTTTCATTCTCCGATTCCAGGCCAATGCTGACCCGCAAATATTCGGGCATCGCATAATTTGCGACGGGCCGCACGATCACGCCGGACTCAAGCAGTCGCTGGTATACATGCTGCGCATTCCCGACCCTGAAGCTGACGAAATTGCCGAAGGACCGTATGTACTCCAGCCCCATCCCGGTCAGCCCGCCGGTGATCTGTTTCATGCCACGCAGGTTAAGCGCATGGGTCTGCTGCACGAATTCAGTATCCTGCAATGCGGCCACCGCGGCGGCCTGCGCGATGCTGTTCACGTTGAACGGCTGGCGCACCCGGTTCATCATGTCGGCCACCTGCGCATCGGCCAATGCATAACCGACTCGCAACCCGGCCAGGCCGTATGCCTTGGAGAACGTGCGCGAGATGATCAGGTTGGGAAACTCGGCCAGCCACGCCACCGAATCGTAGCGATTTTCGTGCGGGAGGTATTCGTTGTAGGCCTCGTCCAGCACCACCAGTATGCTGCCAGGCAGCGCGCGCATGAATTCAAGCAACGCGTCGCCGGACAGGAAGGTTCCGGTCGGATTGTTCGGATTGGCGATGAATATCAGCTTGGCCTGCTGGTCCACGGCGGCCTTCATTATCGCTTTGAGGTCGTGGCCGAATTCGATAGCCGGCACGCTGATCCCGGTCGCGCCGACCGACTGCGTCGCCAGCGGATACACCGCAAACGCATGGTCAGAATATACCGCCTTGTCGCCGACCGTCATGAAGGCCCGCGCAGCGAGTTCCAGCATGTCGTTGGACCCGTTGCCCAGCACGATACCGGCCTGCTCGACGCCATAGCGCCGGGAAAGCGCGTCCTTCAGCTCGAAACAGTTGCCGTCCGGATACAGCGCGATCGTGCTGATCGCTTCGTGCATCGCGGCGGTAGCGCGCGGGCTGCAGCCGAGCGGGTTTTCGTTCGAGGCCAGCTTGACGATGCCGGTGATGCCGAGCTCGCGCTCCAGTTCGGCAATCGGCTTGCCGGGCTGGTATGGCGCGATCGCGCGGACGTAGGGTGGTGCCAGTTCGGAATAATTCATCTTTTAATCAACACACATTTACATATTCAAACATAGCGACAGAAATCGCAGCGAGCGGATTGTCATTGGGGGAGCCGGAGACAGGCACCGGAGTGTACACGTGAGTCTGCCGCTGTGCGGCCACGAATGCCGAGCACCGCGCGATCCCAATTTCGGTTTGCGCATCAGATTTTTGCGCTATATCGCGACCGGATACGAACCCAGCACTTTGACAAAAGCGGCGACCTTCCTGAGTTCGGCCAGTGCGGCGGCTACTTTCGCGTCGTCCTGGTGGCCCTCGACATCCATGAAAAACACATATTCCCAGAGGCTGGAGCGAGCCGGACGCGATTCAAGCTTGGTCATGCTGACACCGTGCTTGGCCAGCGGCACCAGCAGGTCATGCACTGCTCCCGGACGGTTCGCGGTAGACATCACCAGCGAAGTCTTGTCATTGCCCGAGGGCGTCACCTGCTGGTTGCCCAGCACCAGGAACCGTGTGGTGTTGTTGGCATCATCCTCGATGTTCTCGACCAGCACCTGCAAACCGAACAGCGCAGCCGCCTGGATGCCGGCGATCGCCGCACTGTGCGGATTTTCCGATGCAAGCCGCGCCGCTTCGGCGTTGCTGGCGACCGGTATGCGCGCTGCATGCGGCAGATGGGTATTCAGCCAGCCCTGGCACTGTCCGAACGATTGCGGATGCGAATACACTGAATTGATCGCGCTCAGTTCGCTTTGCTGGCCGAGCAAACATTGATGGATCGGCAAAATCACTTCGCCGCAGATCTGCAGTGTGGTGTTCACCAGCAAATCCAGCGTGCGCCCGACAGCGCCTTCGGATGAATTTTCCACCGGCACCACGCCGTAATGGACCGTTCCGCTTGTCACCGCGCGAAACACTTCGTCTATCGTCGAACAGGGCTGCTCCTGTATCGCTCCGCCGAACCGCTTCAGTGCGGCGGCCTCGGTAAAGGTACCTTCGGGTCCGAGAAACGCGATCGTCAGCGGGGCTTCCATCGCCCGGCATTGCGAGATGATTTCGGTGAACAGCCGCACGACAGCGGCATTGCTCAGCGGACCCGTGTTCTGCTGCTGCAGGCGCAGCAGGACCTGCGCCTCGCGCTCGGGGCGCAATATCACGCCGTCTTCCTTGAGATTGCCGATCTGCTGTGCGAGTGACGCACGGCGGTTGGCCAGCTTCAGCAGCTCGTCGTCCAGCTGATCGATCTGCTCGCGGAGTTGTTTGAATTTTTCGCTCATGATTGCCTGGTGGTTCGTGTTCCTGGTTACATTTCTTTCAGCAAAGGCAGATCGCGCACCATCAGCACACCCGGAATCGCGGCGATCTGCGCGATCAGTTTAGCCGGAATCGCGCTGTCTGTATCCACCAGCGTGTAAGCCATCTCTCCGCGCGACTTGTTCATCATGTTATGAATGTTGATCCCCGCGTCCGCCAGCGTGGTCGAAATCTGGCCGAGCATGTTCGGCACATTGCTGTTCGCGATCGCGAGACGGAACGCCGATTCGCGCGGCATGCTGACGTTGGGAAAATTCACCGTATTGACCACGTTGCCGTGTTCCAGGTAATCGCGCAGCTGGTCCGCAACCATTACCGCGCAATTTTCCTCGGCTTCGTGGGTCGAAGCCCCAAGATGCGGCAACGCAATCACGCCGGGATTGTTCCGGTTTTTGCTGGTCGGGAAATCGCACACGTAGCAGCGCATATGCTTGCTCGCCAGTCCGGCCAGAACTGCATCTTCATCGACGATCGCATCGCGCGAAAAATTAAGCAGCACGCTGCCGGCCTTCATCGCCGCGACGCGCTTGTCGTTGATCAATCCGCGCGTGGCATCCAGCAGCGGCACATGCAGCGAAACGAAATCGCTGTGCCTGAGCAGGTCTTCCACGCTGCTTGCCTTCTTGACCTGCGCAGGCAAACTCCAGGCGGCATCAACGGTGATTTCAGGATCGAAGCCGATCACGTTCATGCCCAAGCCGATCGCGGCATCCGCGACCAAGCGGCCTATCGCGCCCAGACCGACTATGCCCAGCGTGCGTCCGCGAAGCTCGGTACCCGCATAATGTTTTTTGCCTTCCTCGACCAGCTTGTGCAGCGTCGCATCATCGCCGTGCAGGCTGAAAGCGAAATGCAGCGCCGGAACGATATTGCGCGACGCCATCAGCATGCCGGTGATGACCAGCTCTTTCACCGCATTCGCATTCGCGCCGGGCGCATTGAACACCGGCACGCCGCGCTCGCTCATCTTGTCGACCGGCACGTTGTTGGTTCCCGCCCCGGCGCGCGCAATGGCCAGCACCGTATCCGGGATGTGCATCTCGTGCATGTTGTGCGAGCGCACCAGGATCGCATCGGGTTCGGCGACCTCGGTGCCGGTGACGTAGCGTGCGGCAGGAAAACGGCCCAGCCCTGCCGGTGAAATCCGGTTCAGCGTCAGAATTTGAAAGGTTCTAGGCATGCAGTCCGGCGAATTCGTTCATGAAAGCAACCAGCGCCTGCACACCTTCCAGCGGCATCGCGTTGTATATCGATGCGCGCATGCCGCCGACCGAACGATGCCCTTTCAGCTGCAGCAATCCGCGCGCGTCGGCCTGTTTCAGGAATTCGCCATCCAGGTTCGAATCCTTCATAGTGAATGGCACGTTCATGCGAGAACGGTCAGCTTTTTCCACCGGACAATGATAAAAACCGTTGCTGGCATCGATCGCGTCGTACAGCAGAACGGCCTTCGCGATGTTGATTTTTTCCATCGCGCCAATCCCGCCGTTTTTCTTCAGCCACTTGAATACGAGGCCTGCCATGTAGATGCCATAGGTCGGCGGCGTGTTGTACATCGAGTCGTTCTCGGCGTATATCCTGTAATTCAGCATGGCCGGCAGCCGATTATCCGCATATCCAACCAGATCATCGCGCACGATCACGATGGTCAGTCCTGCCGGGCCAATGTTCTTCTGAGCGCCTGCGTAAATCAATCCGAATCTGGAAACATCGATTGGGCGCGATAGAATGCAGGAGGACATGTCCGCGACCAAAGGGACCTTTCCGACATCCGGTACCCAGTTGAATTCGACGCCGCCTATGGTCTCGTTCGGGGTGTAATGTACATAGGCCGCATCCTGGTCCAGTTTCCAGCTATCGAAGGAGGGCACATAAGTGCCATTCTTGTCGGCATTGTTCGCCGCCACGTTGACATAGCTGAACTTCTTCGCTTCGGCAATCGCCTTCTTTGACCACTCTCCTGTGTTCACGTAGTCCGCAGAGAGCTTGCCGCGCAGCAGGTTCAAAGGGACCATGGCGAACTGCATGCTGGCTCCGCCCTGCATGAACAGCACCTTGTAGTTGACCGGAATGCCCATCAGTTCGCGCAGATCGGCCTCGGCCTGCGCCTGGATGCTCATGAACTCCTTGCCGCGATGCGACATCTCCATCACCGACATGCCGCTGCCGTGCCAGTCTGTCATTTCAGCCTGTGCCTGTTGCAGCACCTCTTTGGGCAAAACTGCCGGACCCGCGCTGAAGTTGTATATCGTCATGTCGTTTTACTCCAGAGTTTTAAAATACAGGTTCAGGATTCAAGAAAACCTGCCGAGCAGCTTGCACCTAGTTTTCTTCCTCGTCTTCCGGCTCCGCGATGCGGCTCAGGCCGGCCAGCTTCTCGCCCTCTTCCACATTCATCAGCGTGACGCCCTGTGCGGTACGGCCCATCTCGCGAATTTCATTCACCCTGGTGCGGATCAGCACGCCGCCGGTGCCGATCAGCATGATCTCGTCATCGGGATCCACCAGCGTAGCGGCGACCACCTTGCCGTTGCGCTCCGAAGCCTTGATCGCGATCATGCCCTGCGTGCCGCGGCCATGGCGGGTGTATTCGGTGATCGGGCTGCGCTTGCCATAGCCGTTTTCGGTTGCGGTCAGCACGCTCTGCTGCTCATTCTCGGCGACCAGCAGCGAGATCACCTGCTGCCCCGCGGCCAGCTTCATGCCTCGCACGCCGCGCGATGCTCGCCCGGTCGGGCGGACATCTTCCTCGTCGAAGCGCACCGCCTTGCCGCTGTTCGAGAACAGCATCACGTCGTGCTTGCCGTCGGTAAGCGCAACCCCGATCAGGTGATCGTCATCGTCCAGATTGATTGCGATGATGCCGCGCTTCATCGGGCGCGAGAATTCGGTCAGGGAAGTCTTCTTCACCGTGCCATTCGTGGTTGCGAAGAACACATATTTGTCCTCGACGAATTCGCTTACCGGAAGCACCGCGTTGATCTTCTCGCCGCTTTCCAGGGGCAGCAGGTTCACGATCGGCTTGCCGCGCGAGATGCGGCTGCCCAGCGGAACTTCATAGACCTTGAGCCAGTACACACGGCCGCGATTGGAGAAACACAATATGTAGTTGTGGGTGTTCGCGATGAACAGGCTGTCGATGAAGTCGTCTTCCTTGGTAGCGGTTGCCTGCTTGCCGCGTCCGCCGCGTTTCTGGGCCTTGTATTCGTCCAGCGGCTGCGACTTCATGTATCCGCCATGCGACAGAGTGACCACCACGTCCTGCGGCGCAATCAGGTCCTCCATGCTCATGTCCTGGGTATGGGTGACGATCTCGCTGCGGCGCTTGTCGCCAAACTGGGATTTCACCGCGACCAGCTCGTCGTGGATGATCTGCGTGACGCGCCCGGGTTTAGCCAGGATGTCGAGCAGGTCGGTGATCTTGTCCATGACATCGCGGTATTCTCCGACAATCTTGTCCTGCTCCAGGCCGGTCAGGCGCTGCAGGCGCAGCTCCAGAATCGCCTGAGCCTGAGCCTCAGACAAGTGGTAGCTGACCGCATCGCCCGTGCCGACCAGGCCGTACTCGGGCAGCAGTCCGTCCGGGCGAGACGCTTCGCTGACGCGGCTGAGCATGTCTTCCACCAGCGATGAGCGCCAGCCCCGCGCAATCAGTTCGCGCTTGGCGTCGGCCGGGGTCGCTGCAGCCTTGATCAGCGCGATGATCTCGTCAACATTGGACAGCGCGACCGCCAGGCCTTCCAGGATATGGCCTCGTTCGCGCGCCTTGCGCAATTCGAAGACGGTGCGGCGCGTGACGACTTCGCGGCGGTGGCGCAGGAAAGCATCGATCACTTCCTTCAGGTTGAGCAGCCTGGGCTGGCCGTCGATGATCGCGACCATGTTGATGCCGAAGCTGTCCTGCAACTGTGTGTCCTTGTACAGCTTGTTCAGGATCACCTCGGCATTCTCGCCGCGCTTCAGTTCGATGACCGCGCGCATGCCGGACTTGTCCGATTCGTCGCGGATCTCGGAGATGCCTTCAAGCCGCTTCTCGCGAACCAGTTCGCCGACCTTGATCAGCAGGTTGGCCTTGTTCACCTGATAGGGCAGTTCGTCGATGATGATGGCCTGGCGTTCGCCCTTGCCGATATCCTCGAAATGGGTGCGCGCGCGCATAATCACGCGGCCGCGTCCGGTTCGGTAGCCTTCCTTGACTCCGGCCAGTCCGTAGATGATGCCAGCCGTCGGAAAATCCGGTGCCGGCACATATTCGATCAACTGCTCGATGTCCAGATCGGGATTGTTCAGCAGCGCAAGACAGGCATCCACCACTTCGCCCAGGTTATGCGGCGGGATGTTGGTTGCCATGCCCACCGCGATACCGGACGATCCGTTCACCAGCAGGTTCGGGAAGCGCGACGGGAATACCAGCGGTTCGTGCTCGGAACCGTCGTAGTTCGGCCCGAAATCGACGGTTTCCTTGTCCAGGTCGGCGAGCAGCTCGTGCGCGATCCTCGCCATGCGGATTTCGGTGTAACGCATTGCCGCCGCGTTGTCGCCGTCCACCGAACCGAAGTTGCCCTGCCCGTCCACCAGCGGGTAACGCAGCGAAAAATCCTGCGCCATGCGAACGATGGTGTCGTATACCGCGGTATCACCGTGCGGATGGTATTTACCGATCACATCGCCGACGATACGCGCCGACTTCTTGTAAGCGCGATTCCAGTCATTGGACAGCTCGTGCATCGCGAACAGTACGCGGCGGTGGACCGGTTTCAGGCCGTCGCGCACATCCGGCAAAGCGCGCCCGACTATGACGCTCATTGCATAGTCCAGATAGGACTTGCGCATCTCCTCTTCAAGGCTGACGGGGTGAGTTTCTTTGGCGAATTGTTGTTCCATGGGTGACCCGATTATTGTTGCAAGAACGATCAGTCCGGCTACTTTCCGGCCCGATAATCAAAGCGAACATTTTAGCACAATGGAGCCTCACTGAGCCATCCGCATGACAGGTACCGCCATTTGGCGAATGCCCCGAGTTTTGTTAGAGTCGCAGCCTCATAAATCAATATCAGGCACCCGCAGGCCATGACCAACGCCGACCCCATCGAACTGGAAAAATTCTCGCAACTGGCCCACAAATGGTGGGATCCGAACAGCGAATTCAAGCCGCTGCACGACATCAACCCGCTGCGTCTGGATTACATCGACCGCCACGCCGGCCTGGCTGGAAAGACCGTGCTGGATGTCGGCTGCGGCGGCGGCATCCTGTCGGAGAGCATGGCGGGATCGGGAGCGGATGTGACCGGCATCGACCTTTCCGACAAGGCCCTGCAGGTCGCAAAGCTGCACCTGCTGGAAAGCGGCAAGCAGGTCAATTACCGCAGCATCGCGGTCGAGGATCTGGCCGCTGAACAGCCCGGCCACTACGATGTGGTCACCTGCCTGGAAATGCTCGAACATGTGCCCGACCCGGGCAGCGTGATCGCAGCCTGCGCGAAGCTGGCCAAACCGGGCGGCTGGATATTCTTCTCCACGCTGAACCGCAACCCGAAGTCCTATCTGTTCGCCGTCGTCGGCGCGGAATACGTATTGAACCTGCTGCCTCGCGGCACGCACGATTACGCCAAGTTCATCAAGCCATCCGAGCTGGCCCAGTCCTGCCGCAATGCCGGCCTGGACCTGGTCGACCTGATTGGCATGAGCTACAACCCGCTGACCAAGATCTATTCTTTGGGCAAGAATACGGATGTCAACTACATGATCGCCTGCCGCAAGGATTGATCGTGATCAAAGCAGTCCTGTTCGACCTGGACGGCACTTTTGCCGACACCGCGCCCGACCTCGCCGCAGCGCTCAACCATACCCGCGCGATGCGCGATCTGCCGCCGCTGCCCTTGGCGGCATTGCGTCCGCAAGCCTCACATGGTTCGCGCGGCCTGCTCAAGACCGGCTTCGGCATCGATCCGGATCACCCGGATTACAACGAGTTGCGCGACATCTTCCTGGACTACTACGCCAACAACATCTGCGTGCACAGCCAGTTGTTCGACGACACCGCAAAACTGATCGACACGCTGGAACAGCACGGCATCAAGTGGGGCATCGTCACCAACAAGCCGCACCGCTACACCGTCCCGCTCATGCAGGCGCTGGGTTATGCCGAGCGCGCCGCTTGCCTGGTAAGCGGCGACAGCTATGCCCATGCCAAACCGCATCCCGAGCCGCTGCTCAAAGCCTGCCAGCTTATCGGCGTGACCGCTGCCGAATGCCTGTATGTCGGAGACGACCTGCGCGACATGCAGGCCGCAAACTCTGCCGGAATACGCGGCATCATTGCAAGCTACGGCTACGTCAGCCACGACGCTTCCGTCGAAAACTGGCATGCGCACGGCAGCTTAAACAAGCCAATGGAACTTCTCGGCCTGATTCCAGTCTGAACCTGCTACAATCTGCACCGCTTGTATCGAATCGAACCGGGGACGACTTGGCTTCGACGTGGGTTACAAAGCAGCGTAGGGCATACCGAGGACCCGCCACCTCGTAAATCAGCTGGAAAAAACTAGTCGCAAACGACGAAAAGTACGCTTTAGCAGCTTAGTCTGCTAGACCTCACACCCTGCTGTCCGTGGAGGGGCTCGATACCGAAAGGTTGAGATGAGTGAGGTCATTTACACGGAATCGTGCCGGTCAGGGTCACTTTGATCGGAGCTAGAAACAAGGTGACTCGTCTTGTACCAGCCCGCCGGTTGGCGTGTACGAGATTAAATTAAATAACATGGCTAAGTATGTAGAACTATCTGTAGAGGGCTTGCGGACGCGGGTTCAATTCCCGCCGTCTCCACCAACAATTGAAAATGGCTACCCGTATGGGTGGCCATTTTCATTTGGCGCGTAGAAGTTGTGCGGGATTTGATTTCGCGTCCGGTACGGGCGCGGGGCGAAGGGCGTTAATCAAACAGCACCTGCTGTTTGTAGCCCGGAGCGGCATTCGCATGCAGACGAATGCGCGGCCTGCAAGGCCAATTTCCGCCGTCTCCACCAAAAAGCAGTGCAGCAACACCCTTCC
>Ga0316575_10000645_pt1 | contig 10279 bp, 9 predicted proteins | sample J5NA_FD_203072 | JGI IMG/M metagenome (GOLD analysis project Ga0316575, IMG submission 203072) | Rhizosphere microbial communities from salt marsh grasses in Alabama, United States - J5-7_050615r2r3 | ecosystem: Host-associated > Plants > Roots > Rhizosphere | place: USA: Alabama | collected...
TGTATTTTGAATGATCAGAGAACAGAGTAGTATAATGGGGTCATTGTGCTCGCAGTATAACAGGTGATGACTCCAGCATATTGTATTCGGGAAAATATGAGATATATTTAGAAGTGGTTTCAAACCGTTTCAAAGATCATCCTGCCCCTTAATTCTAATTTTGGGTGGGTGGTTCTGTTGAACTCATGAAACTGGGGCGGGCTGCTGAATCCGAGAAAGACTGGGCCGCATTTATCAGGAAATATCGCGCTGAAATGGCCGATCCTGAAAAGAGCAGGATTCTTGACCTGCTTGCGGCACTGTCTCACGGCACAAACTTTTCCGTGGGATGCTACTGCGAGAACGAGGCGCGCTGTCACAGGTCCGTATTGCGCGAGCTATTGGCGAAGAGAGAGGCGGAAATCAAATGACGACGGTTGTCATAGGGACGTTCTGTGTATCCCTGGTGTAAGCATTTGATCATCCACCGGTGAAATCGACGATGCCCCTGCTATACTCTGACAACTGGTAAAAACGCAACGGACTCGTCCGCCCAACCCGTGAGGTGTAAACGTGTCCGCCTTGGAAGATCTTGTTTGCGTGGCTTCGGTAAGTTTCGTTAATGGAGGCGTATATTCTTTATTTATTCCGAGGTCTTCGATCTTTAACCTCTGGTCTCGGATTGAGGTCATTTTACATATTTTAATTGATCTGCCGCTATAAATAATAGTACTGAAAGATATATTAATACCCGCATAGGAAAACTTATAGCCTGTGCTGCGCCGGCCGCTGAAAATAATAAGATGAAGCTTCCCACACTGATCATACATTTTTTACCGACTCTTGGATTTATCCTAGCCCTGGTCCTTCTGGCGCATATTTTAAAACAAGGAAAATCGCCTGCCAGCACACTGGCCTGGTTAATGGCCATTATCTTTGTCCCTTATATCGGTGTGCCCCTTTATTTGATATTCGGCGGCCGCAAAATGACACATATGACGGCGTCGAAACAGATGCTTCCGGCTTTTCCTCCGGATCAGTCGCCCAATGGCGATCTATATGAACCATTGACCTCGGAAATCTTCCGAGGAGGATTCCCCCTGACTCAGGGTAACAGCGTTGAAATTCTTACCTCGGGAGAACAGGCGTATCAAAAAACGCTGGCGTTGATTCAGAGCGCAACACACACGATTCATACAGCCACGTTTATCCTCGGCAAAGATGCCGTCGGCAAAAAGATAATCGAAAATCTGGCGCACAAAGCCTCCCAGGGCGTCAGCGTATTTCTGCTGCTGGATGCGCTCGGTTGCGCCAAAATCCGTCGAAGTTTCCTTTCTCCATTGTTGAACGCCGGCGGCCGGGCGGCTTTTTTCATGCCGATGTTGCATCTGCCTTTCCGCGGACGCGCCAACTTGAGAAACCACCGTAAAATATTGCTGGTGGACGGTACGACGGCTATCGTCGGCGGTATGAACCTCGCGCACCAATATATGGGGCCCGACAGAAATGCAGATTACTGGCAGGATCTTTCACTGCATTTCGATGGGCCTGCCGCTGCGCAGGTATACGAGATTTTCCGTTCAGATTGGAAATTTGCCGCTCGGGAAGATCTTGACAGCTTCAGGCCTCCGGGCGGATACAAAGAAAAAACTTCCGGCACGGTGATGCAGTTCATGGCCAGCGGCCCGGATGTGGAGGAAGATGCCTTGCGTGATGCACTGATCGGCGCATTATTCCGGGCAAAGCACCGGGTTTGGATTGTCACCCCTTATTTCGTCCCGGACGATCTGCTGCTGGAAGCGCTTTGCATGGCCGCCAGAAGAGGTATTGATCTGCGCCTTATTGTACCCAAAAGATCAAATCATCATTTGGCGGATCTGGCCCGCGAGGGTTACCTGTCTCGTCTCCAGAAATACGGGGCCAATATACTTCTCTATCTCCCCCGTATGCTTCATGCCAAAGCGTTGCTCATCGACGATGTCGTCGCTGTTACCGGCTCTGCCAACATGGATATGCGGAGTCTGATGCTCAACTATGAAGTGGCTTTGTGCATATATTCACCGGATGTCATTGACCGTTTAGACGCCTGGATGAGGATGCTGATGGCCGAATGCGGTGTCCGGGAACCTCGGCAGAGCTCATCTCTTGCCGTTATCGAGGGGGTGGGGCGTCTTTTTGCCCCGTTATTGTAAATGAGATACGCTCACACAAATATTGCTGCAAGGAACTGGAAAAAATTATCGGGCCTTTACGTCAATGTATTCGGTTGCACCGTAAAACCGCCCGAGAGAAGACTTTCCGGCGACTGGCTGTATCAGGCTACCGGTTCAATATGACATATAGATCGTCCAATCCCCACGCGGGCAACCCGGAAGGAGGTTAAAAATGCAGGCACGAGCACCCCTAATGATAGAACACCGTCTGATCGAGAGAATGATTGTGATCATCACCGGGATGATTTCAAAAATCGAAAAAGAAAATAAGGCCGATCCGGTTCTGATCGACACAGCGGTTGACTTTATCCGAACTTATGCCGACAAAACGCATCACGGAAAAGAGGAGGAGATTCTTTTCAGAGATCTTAAAGAAAGAAAATTGTCCGAAGCAGACCGGCGCTTGATGAACGACCTGATTGAGGAACATGTTCTCGGACGAAAATTAACCGGGAGCCTCATAAAAGCGAACGATCGTTATCGAAACGGAGACTCAGGGGCTCTGTCGGAAATCATATCCGGACTCCGGCTGCTGATTGACTTTTATCCGAAACACATCGAAAAGGAAGACAAGGTATTCTTTCCGGCAGCCCGACAATACTTTTCCGAACAGGAAGATCAGGCCATGCTCGAGGAATTTTGGGAATTCGATAGAAAAATGATCCACGATAAATATATCTCCGTGGTCGAAACATTGGGAAATGGATGACGGGTTTGAAAGCCGGGCTTTTAAAACGGTTTCCAGCGCCCATGTTCGACGTCGGAGGCAAAAATGTGCACATTGAATGGAATATCTTGACAAAGATTTTACACATAACTAAGCTTAATATTATGACGATGTGGGAATCCCTCCCTTGAAAGCCCCCTAAGGCCTCACAACGCCTTCATTGCTGAGAATTCCTGGCCCGCATCCCAAAGATATAAAACAACCGTAGAATCACTGCTTAAACGCTGCCTTACGATACTGTTTGTAACTTCAAAGAAATGGACGTCCGATAAATCATTTGATCATGCTATTAAAGTCGCTTGTCAGTTTTCGGGATTGGTCGCAACAACGAAAAAAGACTGGCCACGTTTCAATTTTTTTGCCAATGCGTTCGCTTTTTGTAAAGGAGGAATACTAAATGCCAGCAATTCGAAAAATCCGGCAAGTCCTCAAGAGCAAGCCGACGATTGAAGGCGCCGGCGTCCACCTGAAAAGGGTGTTTGGATTCAGCGAAGTCCCCGCGTTCGATCCATTCCTGCTTCTGGATGACTTTCGTTCCGATCATCCAAGCCATTATCTGAAAGGTTTCCCCTGGCATCCCCATCGCGGGATCGAAACCATCACCTATGTTTTGAAGGGGGACGTCGAACACGGCGACAGTCTTGGTAACAAAGGAATTATCGGCTCGGGGGATGTACAGTGGATGACGGCCGGGAGCGGAATCATCCACCAGGAAATGCCGAAAGGAGACAGAAACGGCAAAATGTTTGGATTTCAGCTCTGGGCCAATCTGCCCGCCCGGCAAAAGATGATGGATCCGCGGTATCGGGATGTCGTCGCCGAACACATACCCGAAGTCAAACTTCCCAATGGTACGCGCATCAAGATCATTTCCGGGGAGGTTGCCGGTATTAAAGGCCCGGTACAGGATGTTGTCATCGATCCTGAATATATCGATGTTACGGTTCCGGCACGTTCGGAATTCAAACACGCCACGAAACAGGGTCATACGGTCTTTGCTTACATTATCGAGGGGCGCGGATATTTCTGCGATGAAAAAAATCCGTTTACCTATGAAGCCCAGGGCGCAAACTACTTCGACATTCAGCGCGATCCATTTGTCGGAAACGGGACGATTGTTCTTTTCACTGATGGTGACGAAATAACGGTTCTTACCGAGGAGCATTCAGTCAGATTCCTCCTGATTTCCGGCAAGCCCATCAATGAACCCGTCGCGTGGTATGGCCCCATCGTCATGAACACCCAGGACGAATTAAAAATCGCTTTTGAGGAGTTCAACCAAGGGACTTTCATCAAATACAAAGGTTGAATGCATGAAGCGCATGACCGCATTATTCGATATCGAGAGGAAGACGAAGCAATGGAAATAGCGCCTGAAGACCTGCCATGGCAATCGGTTTACAAGATCCTGATCGGCTCGGTTGTACCGCGCCCGATCGGCTGGATTTCGACGGTGAATTCGGCAGGCCGGCCGAACCTGGCCCCTTTTTCTTTCTTCAATGCCGTATGTGCCAATCCGCCTCACGTGCTATTCTGCCCCAGCGTGCGCATCGAAGATTGCCAACCCAAAGACTCGCTCCATAATGTTCGGGCTACCGGCGAGTTTGTCGTGAATATCGTAACGGAGGAGCTGGCTGAGGCCATGAACCTGACATCTACTGACCTACCCGCTGACGTGAACGAGTTCGAGATCGCCGGTCTTGCCGTAAGCCCATCTTCAGCAGTACGACCGCCGCGTGTGGCTGCGAGCCCCATCCATTACGAATGCAAAGTGGTCCACATCTTGGAACTGGGAGACCAGCCCGGAGCGGGCAAGGTGGTTGTCGGCAGGATCGTGCATCTCCATGTGGATGATTCGGTTTTGTTCGGGGGCGACAAAATCGACCTGGCGAAACTCAAACCCGTCGGCCGCCTGGGAGGCAACGGATATTGCAGGGTCACGGATCTGTTTAAAATGGTCCGGCCGCCATCTCAAATTAAAGCAGAGTAGAAGCCGTCTCAAAAAAGAAAAAAGACTTGACACTCGCTTTTAAGCAATTGTATGCAATTTATATATAGTGCGAAATTTGCATTATTGGCGAATCCACTCGACTTCTGAATTCGGATATATCTTAAATCATTAGTTATAATAGGGTAATGCCCGAATGATTGAAAAAGACCCGACCACTCTTACGCTTCCAACGGTTTGTATACAATATAATGCATGCTTTGTGGGTTATGAACAAGATTTCCGATAAGCCTCTGGCCACGCAGGTGGCGGAGGAGATCCGGCGTCTCATCCGCGCCAACAAATTGGTGAGCGGACAGCGGTTGAGCGAGCAGCGGCTGTGCGAAAGGCTCGGCGTCAGCCGCACCCCCCTTCGGGAGGCCCTGCGTATACTCAGCGCCGAAGGTCTGGTGACCATATCCCCCAATAAGGGGGCACGCGTGGCCGAATCTTCCATTGAAGACACCTTTTATATGTTCGAGGCCATGGGGGTTCTGGAAGGAAGCTGTGCCCGCCTCGCTGCCGAGCGGCTGACGGACACGGACCTGGAAAAAATGGAAAGTCTCCATGAACAGCTGGAAACAGCCCACAGAAACGCTGATCCCGAAAGTTATATGAGCTGGAACAGAGAGTTTCACGAGTTTGTTCAGGAAAAGGCAGGCAATCCGGTTTTGGGAAGAATCGTCTCCGGTCTGCGGGACGTTATTTTGCTCCACCGCTATCGCCAGATTTATCGCCCGGGGCGATTTGACGAATCCATGGAGGAGCATCGCAGGCTCATCGAGGCCTTTCGGGCGCGGGACAGCGAGCGCGCCGAACGGCTGATGCAGACGCATTTACAAAAGCAGTGTCAAGCGCTGGTTACCTATTACGCAGAGAAGGGAAAGGAGGTTGTCTATCCGGGCGACTGAATGATGTCATTAAACACGTAATGCTTTGGGGCCGTGAAGATCGCGGTCTATACGGGCGGCCCATCAATACCCGTTATGGGGTCAGATAAGCTGTCTATCCATCCATAAACCGTCAAACCAACATAAGGAGGGGCCAAAATGCGTGCAAAGAACATCTATATTATTTTCACAATCACTCTTTTTATAGCGTGTGGCCTGCTGTTTACTCCCAAACCTTCGCAGGCCGCCTCGGTCACCTTGAAGGTTTCACATCAGTTTGCCGCCGGCGATGTGCGCGACCTCATGGCTCGCGCTTTCGGAGACATGGTAACCAAAAAGACCAACGGCGAAATCAAGTTTCGATACTATCCCGCCAAGTCCCTTTTCAAACCCAGGGAACAGTGGGACGCCATGCGAAACGGCGCTTTGGATATGACGGTCTTGCCCCTTGATTATGTTTCAGGAAAGATTCCCCAAATATCCATCACGCTGATGCCCTGCACAGTGACCAGTGTGCAGCAGGGTGCGTCCTGGAGAAACAAGCCCATCGGCAAGAAAGTTGCGGCCCTGATGGAGAAAAACGGCGTCAGAAACCTGGTATGGGCATGGTTCAGCGGGGGTATCGGCTGCAAAGTCAGGCAGGTTGTGCTGCCCGAGGACGTCAAGGGACTCAAGATGCGGGCGGCAGGAAAAAAGTTCGAGTACATGCTCAAGGAGGCCGGAGCATCCATTACGAGCATGCCTTCCTCTGAAGCTTACCATGCCCTTGCCACAGGCGTGCTCAACGCCATGCTGACCTCGTCGGCCTCTTTCGTATCTTACAAGCTGTATGAAGTGCTGAAGTACATCAACATTCCGCGTGATTATTCCATTTGGTACATGGCGGAGAACCTGATCATGTCCGAGAAAACTTGGAAAAGGCTGACACCTAAACAACAGCAGGCCTTTATGGAAACATCGGAGTGGATCCACGACAAGTGGATTCCCCTGCATTTCAAAGGTTTGGTTGACAAGGAAATCGACGCGTTTACCAAAGCGGGCGCGGACATCCACTACATGACCAAAGGTGAATTCGATCAATGGCTTGAGTTTGCCAAGAAGACGGCCTGGAAAAACTATGCCCAAACGGTTCCGGGCGGCCAGGAACTTTTGGATCTTGCCCTCGACGCCATGAAATAAATGAAACGGTTTGATCCTGATTTTTCAGGCACCCTCTCTGCGCGCCGATGATCTGATGGGCGACCGATCGGGAGTGACCAGGCTTGGTTTACTCCCGCGGACACAGATAGTGCCAACCCCTATAAATAGCGGGGGGAGACAGGGAAAGAGACGATGAAGAAGGTTTATCGCATATTGTTTTGGATCATTGACGGGCTGACCCTATTGACGGGCTGGTTGGCGGCCTTGTCCCTGGTTGCAGCCGCCTTGATCATTACCGAAGCCGTTATTGTTCGGAAACTTTTCGGCGTCTCAACCATCTGGCAAATCGAAGCTTCCGTGTATCTGCTGATGTTCAGCGTGTTTGCAGGCGCGCCCTTTGTCCAGAAAAATGAATTCCATCTGAATGTGGACCTTTTGATCATCCATTTTTCACCCAAAACACGCGAGATCATCCTGATCGTCGTCTCCATTGCCACTTGCCTGCTGGTCCTCCTGTTAGCCTGGTATGCATGGCCCATGTGGTGGGAGAGCGTCAAGACGAACGAGCATTCCGAATCCCTTTGGGGGCCTCCCCTTTGGATTCCCTATTTTTTTCTGCCTTTGGGAATGAGCCTGCTGTTTCTCCAGTACATTGTATACATTTTCAGGAAGATCGATGCATTGAAAAAGGGAGAAATGGAAGCCGCGGTTTTGCCGGATAACCTTGCGGACGTGGAAGATATGAAAAATGAATGAATACCTGCTTGCCGTGTTGTTGTTCGGAAGCGCCTTCGGCCTGTTGATATCCGGCATTCCCATATGGGCCGGGCTTGCCGGAATATCCGTATTGGCGATTCTCATTTTTTCACCCAACCTAATGCAGACCCTGCCTTTCACACTGTATGGAAGCATGGACAATTTCGCGCTACTGGCCATTCCGCTTTTCATTCTGCTCAGTGCGCCTATTGCCGAGTCTCAGGCAAGCAAGGATCTTTACGAGACATTACACAAGTGGCTTCATAAAGTACCCGGGGGGATTGGCATCGCCAACATGATCGGGTGCGGTATATTCGCCGCCTTGTGCGGCTCGAGTCCGGCAACGGCCGCTGCCATCGGCGGAATCGGCATACCTGAGATGCGCCGGAGGGGATATTCACCGGCATTGGCAACCGGACTCATTGCCCATGGCGGTACGTTCGGTATTCTCATCCCGCCCAGCGTGACCATGATTCTTTATGGGGTCGCGACCGAAACATCCATCGGAAAATGCTTCATCGCCGGTGTCATCCCCGGAATCTTGCTGGTTCTGCTCAGCTGTATCTGGGTGGGGGCGGTATTCCTTTACCGGAAGTTTCATCCGGCAAAGCGCGGATCCTTATATTACATCGATGCGGCATATCAGAACGATAGAGAGACGTTTTTCTGGCGTGAGCGATTTTCTTCCCTCGTCAAGGTATTGCCCTTTGTATTGATTATTTTCGGTATCATGGGCTCTCTGTATGGAGGATGGGCCACACCCAGCGAGGCCGGTGGTCTCGGGGCCGTGCTCTCTCTGATTTGCGTCATGATCATCTACCGTGTTTACCGGCCTGCCCAGCTATGGAACATTTTCATCAAGGCCCTAAACGAAAGCACTATGATCCTGATGATCATGGCGGCAGCCCTTATTTTTGCGTGGGTCTCGTCGGATTTGTATGCCACCCAGACCCTGGGAGAGCTGATATTGAAGCTCCCGTTGGGCAAATGGGGTATCATCTTTTTCATTAATATTTTTCTGTTGATTCTCGGCTGTTTTATTCCGCCTGCGGCTGTGATCTTGATGGTTGCCCCCCTCCTCCTCCCCATCATCCAGGGATTGGGGTTCGACCCGGTCTGGTTTTCGGTGATTATGACGGTCAATTTAGAGATCGGGCTGGTAACGCCGCCGGTGGGACTTAACCTGTATGTGGTCAAAAGCATTGCCCCGGACATCCCCATGTCCAAGGTTCTGCTGGGAGCGGCACCCTTTGTGTTGATCGACTGCCTGCTCATCGTGTTTTTGTGTATCTGGCCTCAACTGGCGTTGTGGCTGCCGAACAAAATGATCGGCTGATTCTGGAGAAATCAATGCACACTGAATCCATTCGCTCCTGGTTTGAAAGTTCTTGCTCGAAATGGCATAACAAGAAGGCAATTACCTTCCTGCGTGACGGCAAAGTCGAAACCGTTCTAACGTATTCTCAATTGAGACACGACGTCTCGGGATTTGCAGAGACACTGGTCTCACGCGGCGTCGCCAAAGGGGACCGGGTCCCCTTGTACCTGGAAAAATCCCTGATATCCGTCGTCGCGCACTTTGCGCTGCAAAAGATCGGCGCTGTTTCGGTCCCATTGAACCCGGGTTTCAAGAAAGGTGAAATGCAGTATCTGCTAAAGGATGCCGACGCATCACTTGTTCTGGCCGATGAAGGGAAGGGCGGTTTTATCCGGGAAATCGATCCGGACGTTCAAGTTATGGAGCTGCCCACGCATAAGCCCTACCAGGAAGGGATATCCTTGGAATTGTCTCCCCGTACCCATACAGAGACGGCCCTTGCGCCGGAAGACCCGGGCATGATCATCTATACATCCGGTACGACCGGAGACCCCAAAGGGGCCGTTCTCACTCAGGGAAACCTGGTCCATGACGCGGCAAATGTCATCGACGTGTGGGAAATCGGCCACGAGGATGTTCTATGCCATGCCTTGCCCCTCTTTCATGTTCACGGGCTCTGTTTTGCGCTGCACACCGCGCTGTTGAGCGGCGCCCACGTGCTGATGCTGGACCGTTTCGAACCTATGAAAATTCTGGACGTACTGGCGTGCAAAGAAAAAGACCGGACTTGCACCGTTTTCATGGCGGTGCCCGCCATGTACACCCGGCTGCTCGATGCCATGGAAGACAGCCCCCGGGATTTTTCCCATATCCGCCTGCTTACTTCCGGATCGGCGCCCCTGCTGGTAAAGGATTTCCATCGCATCGAACAAATGTTCGGAAGACAACCGGTGGAACGTGAAGGCATGTCGGAAACCGGTATGAACTTCTCTAACCCTCTCAAAGGCAATCGAAAGCCGGGCTCCATCGGTCTTCCTCTGCCGGGCCTGTCGGTCCGAATTGTGGATCCCGACACGTTTGCGGATGTTCCTCCCGAAGAAAACGGGGAAATCTGGCTCAAGAGTGCTTCCATCACCCCCGGATATTGGCGCAAGCCAAAGGAAACCAGGGACAATTTCGAGAACGGCTGGTTTCGAACCGGAGATTTGGGATATGTCGATAAAGAGGGTTACTATTACCTGACGGACCGGATCAAGCATATCATCATCA
>Ga0316575_10000646_pt1 | contig 10276 bp, 10 predicted proteins | sample J5NA_FD_203072 | JGI IMG/M metagenome (GOLD analysis project Ga0316575, IMG submission 203072) | Rhizosphere microbial communities from salt marsh grasses in Alabama, United States - J5-7_050615r2r3 | ecosystem: Host-associated > Plants > Roots > Rhizosphere | place: USA: Alabama | collected...
CTGACCATGGAAGAGCCTGCTTGGGCCAACGTCAGTTATCCCAAGATCGATTTCCAGGACATCATCTATTTTGCGCAACCCAAGCCGAAGAAAAAGCTGGAAAGCATGGACGAGGTCGATCCGGAACTGCGGCGCACCTTCGAGAAGCTCGGTGTGCCGTTGCACGAACAGAAGCTGATGTCCGGCGTGGCGGTGGATGTGATATTCGACAGCGTGTCGGTGACCACCACCTACAAGGCCAAGCTGGCCGAGGTCGGGATCATCTTCTGCTCGTTCTCTGAAGCGGTGCACGACCATCCTGAACTGGTGAAACAGTATCTGGGCAGCGTGGTGCCGAGCGGCGACAATTTCTACGCGGCGCTGAACTCGGCTGTGTTCACCGACGGTTCGTTCTGCTTCATTCCCAAGGGCGTGAAGTGCCCGATGGACCTGTCCACCTATTTCCGGATCAATACCGAGGGTTCCGGCCAGTTCGAGCGCACGCTGATCGTCGCCGAAGAGGGTGCCTCGGTTTGCTACCTGGAAGGCTGTACCGCACCGCAGTTCGATACCAACCAGCTGCATGCGGCGGTGGTCGAGCTGGTTGCGCTGGACAATGCCGACATCAAATATTCGACTGTGCAGAACTGGTATGCCGGCGATGAGAACGGCAAGGGTGGCATCTACAATTTCGTCACCAAGCGCGGGCTGTGCAAGGGCGTCAATTCGAAGATCTCCTGGACCCAGGTCGAGACCGGTTCCGCGATCACCTGGAAATATCCGAGCTGCGTGCTGCTGGGCGACAATTCGAGCGGAGAATTCTATTCGGTCGCACTGACCAACCACCTGCAGCAGGCCGATACCGGCACAAAGATGATCCACCTGGGCAAGAACACCCGCAGCAAGATCATCTCGAAGGGTATCTCTGCCGGGCGTTCGAGCAACAGCTACCGAGGCCAGGTCAAGGTCGGCAGCCGCGCGACCGGTGCGCGGAATTATTCGCAATGCGACTCGATGCTGATCGGCGACCGCTGCGAGGCGAGCACGTTCCCGACCATCGATGTGCAGAACACCACCGCGCAGGTCGAGCACGAGGCGTCGACCTCGAAGATCGGCGAAGACCAGATGTTCTTTTTCGCGCAGCGCGGCATCGATTCGGAAGAAGCGATTTCGATGATCATCAACGGATTTTGCAAGGATGTGTTCGTACATCTGCCGATGGAATTTGCGGTCGAGGCAACCAAGCTGCTCGGCCTGAAACTTGAAGGGAGCGTAGGATGATCAAGGAAGGAAGCAAGACATTGCTGGAGGTGAAGAATCTTCACGCGGCAGTGGAAGGTGTCGAGATACTCAAGGGTGTCGATCTGACGGTGCGTGCCGGCGAAGTGCACGCGATCATGGGCATCAACGGCTCGGGCAAGAGCACATTTTCCAAAGTGCTTGCCGGCCACCCCGACTATACAGTTACCGGCGGCACGGCAACCTTCGAAGGCAAGGACCTGTTCTCGCTGGAGCCGGAAGAGCGCGCCAGGGCCGGGCTCTTCCTTGCCTTCCAGTACCCGGTCGAAATTCCCGGCGTGTCGAACAGCGCGTTGTTGCGTCTGGCATACAACACGCTGCAGAACGAGCGCGGTCTTGAGGAGCTCGATCCGCTCGAGTTCGAGGACCTGCTGGAGGAAAAGATCAAGGTCGTCGAGATGGATCCCCGCTTTCTCAGCCGCAGCGTGAACGAAGGCTTTTCCGGCGGCGAGAAGAAGCGCAACGAAATTCTGCAGATGGCTGTGCTTGAACCGAAGCTGGCGATACTCGACGAGACCGATTCCGGCCTCGACATCGATGCGCTGCGCATCGTTGCGAGCGGCGTGAACCAGCTGCTGACCCCCGACAATGCGGTGATCATGGTCACGCACTACCAGCGTCTGCTGAATTACATCGTGCCGGACTACGTTCATGTGATGAGCGGCGGGCGCATCGTCAAGACCGGCGGCAAGGAACTTGCGCTGGAGCTTGAGGCGCGCGGCTACGACTGGCTCAAGGCGGCTGCATGACCATGACGAAAGAACAATGCTTCGAGCAATTGCTGCTCGGCAAAACCATCAAATCGGAAAGCTGGCTGGCGCCGATCCGCGACAAGGCGGGAGAGCGTGCCCAGGCACTGAACTTTCCCACCGCGCGACATGACGACTGGCGGCTCACCGATCTGTCGCCGCTGTTCCAGCACGATTTTCATCCGGTTGATTCCTATGCGTCACTGTCCCCGGCCGACATCGATGCCTTGCTGATCCCGGGTTCGATACGTCTGGTCTTCGTTGACGGCAGTTTTGCGTCATCGCTTTCCGACCTGAAGCCGGCGGGTGCCGGTGTGACGGTGTCGTCCCTGGTCGAGCGCTCCGGCGATGCGCAGGTCGAGGCCAATTTTGCGCGGCTTGCAGACTTCGAGCAGGACACCTTTGCGGCATTGAATACCCGTTTTTTCGAAGATGGCGCATTCGTTCATGTAACCAGCGAGACGGCCGTGCCGATCCATATTCTGAATGTCGCGACAAAGCGCGAAACGCCATCCGCGATCTATCCCAGGTGCCTGATCGTGATGGCGGCGAACAGCCTCGCAACCGTGATCGAGGACTTTGCAGGCCAGAACGACGGCATCAATTTTTCGAGTGCGGTCACCGAGGTCGTGCTCGGTGAGGACGCGCAACTCCATCACGTGCGGGTGCAGCGCGAGGAAAAGAGTGCTTTCCATATCGGGCACTGCGCGGTCGAAGCGGCCAGCGGCAGCGTCTATACTTCGACTTCGCTCGCATTCGGCGCACGCGTGTCGCGCCATGATCTGCATGTCACGCTGCGCGGCGAGGGCGCCGAGGCGACGCTGAACGGGCTGGCCCTGATCGGCGGCCGCCAGATCGCCGACACGCATACCCGGATAGACCATGCATCACCGCGCTGCATCAGCCGCCAGTTGCACAAGTGCATTGCCGACGGTGCGGCCCATGCGATCTTCAGCGGCAAGATCATGGTGCGCGAAGGCGCATCGGGCACCGACTCGGCGCAAAGCAGCCGCAACCTGCTGCTGTCCGGCAAGGCGCATATCGACACCCAGCCGCAGCTCGAGATTTTCAACGACGACGTGAGCTGCAAGCACGGTGCGACGATAGGCCAGATCGATGCCGATGCGCTGTTCTTCCTGAAGAGCCGCGGGTTCAGCGAAGAACAGGCGAGAAATCTGCTCACCCATGCTTTCGCGGCCGAAATCATCGACAGGATTCCGGTGCCGTCACTGGTCGAGTCGCTGGACCGCACGATCCTCGAGCGCGTAAATGGTGCGGACGGAGCAGGCAAATGAAGATGGAAAATATTTCAGCTGTGGAAACGCCAGGCGCGATCGATCAAGCCAGGCTGGACAGGATCCGGGCCGACTTTCCGATACTCAAGCTGCAGGTTTCAGGAAAACCGCTGGTTTATCTGGACAACGCGGCGAGCAGCCAGATGCCGCAGCCGGTCATTGACCGCATCGTGCGCTACCAGACGGAAGAGCACTCCAACATCCACCGTGCGGTGCATTACCTGAGCGAACTGGCCACGAAGGAATACGAGGAGGCGCGCGTCAAGGTCCAGAATTTCCTGAACGCAAAGGAATCGCGCGAGATCATCTTCACGCGCGGCACCACGGAAGCGATCAACCTGGTGATGCACGGCTACGGACGCGCGTTCATCGGCAAGGGCGACGAGATCATCCTGTCCGGCCTGGAACACCATGCGAACATCGTTCCATGGCAGATGCTGGCAGAGGAGAAGGGTGCGGTGATCCGCGTGATCCCGATGAACGACAGCGGCGAATTGCTGATCGACGAATTCAAGGCGCTGTTCAACGAGAAGACAAAATTCCTCGGGCTGACCCATGTGTCGAACGCGCTCGGCACGGTGAATCCGGTCAAGGAAATGGTCGCCTTCGCGCATGGCAAGGGCGTGCCGGTGCTGCTCGACGGCGCGCAGGCCGCGCCTCACCACGCGATCGACGTACAGGACCTGGATTGCGATTTTTACGCGTTTTCCGGGCACAAGATGTGCGGACCGACCGGTATCGGCGCGCTGTACGGCAAGGCGCATTTGCTGGAGAAAATGCAGCCCTACCAGGGCGGCGGCGACATGATCCTGTCGGTGACCTTCGAGAAAACCACCTACAACGTGATCCCGGGAAAATTCGAGGCGGGCACACCGCCGATCATGGCGGCGATCGTGCTCGGTGCCGCGATCGATTATCTGACCGGAATCGGACTGGCCAATATCGAGGCATACGAGCATGAACTGCTCGAATATGCGACAGAAAAAGTCTCGGCAATTCCCGGTGTCAGGATCATCGGCACGGCAAAGAACAAGGCTGCCGTGCTGTCATTCGAGATCGATGGCGTGCACCCGCACGACGTCGGCACGCTGCTCAACGCCGATGGCATCGCGATCCGCACCGGCCACCATTGCGCGCAGCCGGTGATGGACCGTTTCCATGTTCCGGCCACCGCACGCGCTTCATTCGCGTTCTATAACACGAAGGAAGAGATCGACAAGCTGGTTGCCGGCATTCTGAAGGTGCAGGAGATGTTTGCATGAGCGACATGAAGCAGCTCTACCAGGAGGTCATCCTCGACCACAACCGCAAGCCGAGGAACTGGGGTGCAGTCGTAAACGCGAACCGGCATGCCGACGGCCACAACCCGCTGTGCGGTGACCACATCAAGCTGTCGATGGATGTACAGGACGACAAGATCGAGAACATCGCATTCGAGGGACACGGTTGCGCGATCTGCAAGGCGTCTTCCTCGATGATGACCAGCGCGGTCAAGGGCAAGACCGTGCAGGAAGCGGATATGATGGTCGAAGAGTTCCGCGGCATGACGACCGGTACGCTCGATCCGGAAAACCAGCCAAACCACCTGGGCAAACTGAAGGTGTTTGCCGGCGTAAAGGACCTGCCGTCTCGGGTCAAATGCGCGATCCTGCCGTGGCATACACTGCACGCGGCGTTGCATTCCGAACAATCGGCCTCCACCGAAGGTAGTAACGATCCCGTTCCGGATTCGGGGACGGTTGCATAACCCGGATAACCGAGAGAAAGACAGTAGATAGACTATGCCAAAAATAGCCGACATCGAAGACACACCGAACCCCAATGCAGTCAAGTTCATCCTGAAGGAAAGACTGACCTGGGGCACGGCACGTTCGTTCGGCAGCGCCGAGGCGGCTGCAGACGATCCGCTGGCCTGCGCATTGTTTGCAATCCCGCATGTCACCAATGTGTATTACATGGACAAGTGGATCACCGTCACCCAGGACGGCGAGGCGGACTGGCCGAAACTGGTGCGTGATATCGCGATGCCGATAAGGGAAGCCGAGGCGGCCGAGAAACCGGAACATGAAGCGGTTGCGAGTTTTGATGACGATGATCCAAGACTCGCCGCGATCCGGAAATTGCTGGACGAGCAAGTCAGGCCTGCACTGGTATCGGACGGCGGAGATCTGCAGATCGTCGGGCTGGACGGCAATGTGCTGTCCATCCGCTATTACGGCGCATGCGGAAGCTGCCCGAGTTCGCTTGCCGGCACACTCTCCGCGATCGGCAACCTGGCGAGAACCATAGAACCTGATATCGAGGTCCAGGTTGTATGAATAGAGGTGTGGTATGAGCGGGTGGGTGGATGTCGCGAGAGCGGATCAAATCTCCGCCGGGAAGCCTGTGCATGTTGAAGTGGACGGGACCGGCATCGCGGTGTTCAAGCTTGACCAGACGTTCTATGCGATCGAGGATGTATGCACCCATGACGGCGGAAAACTGACCGGCGGCTGCGTCGAAAATGACGAAATCATCTGCCCGCGCCACGGTGCGAGATTCTCGATCAGGACAGGCGAAGCCTTGACGGCACCGGCCTATGAGCCGACCGCGACATTCCCGGTCAGGATCGAAAACGGCATGGTCCAGGTCAGGGACGATCGCTGGGATTGATGATTGTCAGTCGCGTACCTGCGGCTCGGGTTTGAACCGTATATTCCATGCGTATTTCAGCATTTCCGGCATGAATGATTTGTCAGTAGTGATACCCGCTCTGCTATAATCCGCGCCTTCGGGGCGTAGCGCAGCCTGGTAGCGCACTTCGCTGGGGGTGAAGTGGTCGGAGGTTCGAATCCTCTCGCCCCGACCAATTCGGTCAATCCTCCCGCGCAATCGTCGAGTATGAATCCCGGTTAACTTGCCAGGCAGGCTGACATTCCGTTACGGTTGCCAAAATTAAAATTCGTTGATTGTTTTCGTTTTGCGTTTCATTCCAATGGCCGATCATTTCCCGTCTTTCTCAGCTTCAAACATCCAGCGTAATATCGTGATCGCTGTCTGTTTCGGCACCTTTTCTGAATGGTAGAATTCCCCGGGATTCGCCACGCTGGCTATATATATGGGCGCGCGGCTGTTCCCCGGAAATATCGGTCCATGTTGCTTGCGCTGCCCGCGCCATTAATCGCGGCTCATCACCATTCATTCGCGGCTTATGGCACAATCGCATCGATCATCCATGTCCATCCCTGATTTTCTATGCGTATCCTGATCAGCAATGACGACGGCTATTTTTCGCCAGGCCTGGCCAGCCTTTCCGAACATCTGGAGAAGATTGCCGACGTCGTGGTGGTTGCTCCCGAACGCGACCGCAGCGGCGCCAGCAATTCGCTCACCCTGGACCGCCCACTCAAGTTGCGGCGCGCCGCGAACGGCTTTTATTACGTCAACGGAACACCGACCGACTGCGTACATCTTGCGGTTACCGGCATGCTTGACCACCAGCCCGACATGGTGGTTTCCGGCATCAATGCCGGCGCAAATATGGGCGACGACACGATATATTCCGGGACAGTCGCGGCGGCAATGGAAGGATTTCTGCTCGGCATTCCGTCGATAGCGGTTTCACTGGTAGGCAAGGAATTCGCTCACTACGAATCGGCAGCCAGAATCGCAGCCGAACTGGTGCAACGCTTTGCCAGGCAGACGCACAGCCATCCCTGGCTGCTCAATGTCAATGTGCCGGATGTGCCTTACGACCAGTTGCAGGGGATAGATGTAACCCGGCTGGGCAAGCGGCATAAGGCCGAGCCGGTGGTCAAGGCCAGCAATCCGCACGGTGAAGCCGTGTATTGGGTCGGTGCGGCAGGCAAGGCTCAGGATGCGGGAGAGGGCACGGATTTCAAGGCGGTTGCACAACAGCACGTTTCCCTGACTCCGCTGCAGATCGATCTTACCCAGTACAGCCAGATTGATGCAGTGCGCGGTTGGCTGGCAACAGATTAGATGAACGGGCTCAAATGAATAACAGTCTCAGCGGCATCGGCATGACCTCTCAGCGCACCCGCGCTCGCCTGGTCGAGCGGCTGCGCGAACAGGGTGTCAGGGATGAAGTCGTGCTTGCGGCGATGTTCGAAGTGCCGCGCCACCTGTTCGTCGATGAAGCGCTTGGGAGCCGCGCCTATGATGACGTGTCGTTGCCGATCAACTACAACCAGACCATTTCCCGCCCCTATATCGTGGCGCGCATGATCGAAGTGCTGCGCGCCGGCGGTGACGGACAGGATCGCCCGCTCGGCCGCGTGCTGGAAATCGGTACCGGCTGCGGTTATCAGGCGGCGGTGCTGGCACAGGTGGCGCGCGAGGTCTACACCGTGGAGCGCATCAAGCCGCTTTACGAGCGTGCCAGGAAACTGTTGAACGATCTGAAGATACGCAACGTCAGTGTACGGTATGCGGATGGCACCGGCGGGCTGCCGGAGGCAGGGCCGTTTGACGGCATCATCATGGCTGCCGCGGCTCCCGCATTGTCGGCGGTGCTGCGGGAGCAACTGGCGGTCGGTGGTAGAATGGTACTGCCGGTCGGATTGCAGACACAATATCTCTATCTGGTAGAACGCGATGCGAGTGGCTTCCGCGAAACCCGGCTCGAACCGGTGAAATTCGTACCATTACTGATGGGCAAGGCATGATAGCAAGCAGGTTTTTTTCTATTTTTCCGGCAGCGATACTATTGGCAGGATGTGCATCCAGTGTTGATCGCCCACCGGTGTTCGAGCTTGCAGCCGCCCAGAAGAATGCCGCCCTGGCAAACAATTCCCCGCCCGAAAAGGACTGGCGGCCGAAATCCTATATCGTGCAAAAGGGCGATACGCTGTTCAGCATCGCGTTCAATTATGGCTTCGATTATCACGATCTGGCGGAAATGAACGGTATCAAGGATCCCAGCGTGATCTCGATAGGCCAGAAAATCCGACTGTTCCCGAACCGCGGCGGTGCTGCCACGGCGGTTGTCCCGGTTCCGGTAAAACCGATAAACAATCTGGTAAAGGACCAGCCCAGGGTGGTGGAATATCCATACAGCGCGTCGGCAATGGCCCGGATCGACAAGGTCCAGGAGCAGTCCGCGCCTGCTGCGACGATGGTTGCCCAGGCGCCCCAGGCGGCATCTGCGGGCAATGACAGCGACGATGTTGTCGATGTCCCGGTGCCGGGATGGAGTTTGCCCGCCACCGGGAAACTGATCGGGCAATTTTCCGAATCGGACAATCGCAAGGGCATCGATATTGCCGGAAAGCTTGGGCAGCCGGTGATGGCCAGCGCTGCCGGCAAGGTGGTGTATAGCGGCAGCGGTTTGCGCGGCTACGGCAAGCTGATCATCATCAAGCACAACAATACTTATCTCAGCGCTTACGCACATAACGAAAAGATACTGGTGAAGGAAGGCCAGAGCGTGTCGCGCGGACAAAAGATCGCCCTGATGGGCAAAACCGATGCCAGCCAGGTGGAACTGCACTTTGAAGTGAGACGTTTCGGCAAACCGGTCGATCCGGCAAAATACCTGCCGCTCGACAAATTATGAGTCCAGCTTGAATTCAGAAATCCTCAGCACCACTGATCATGACCGGGGCAGCGCGTCATTGCGTTATGTCTACCCGGTGGTGTCGCGTCGGGCCGGCGGTGTTTCGGTCGGCATCAATCTCAATACCAACAATGCCTGCAACTGGCGCTGCATCTACTGCCAGGTACCCGAATTGCACCGGGGCGCGGCACCAACCGCGGATCTGGCCGTTCTGGAGCGTGAATTGCACGGCTTTCTCGACGAATTGCTGCATGGCAATTTCATGCAGAGCCGCGTGCCGGAAGGTGCGCGGCGCATCAATGACATTGCACTTTCGGGCAACGGCGAACCGACAAGCTGCGCCGAATTTGTCCAGGTCATCGAACTCATAGCGCGGGTGCGCCGCGAGACCGGTCTGCCGGATGCGGTTAAAACCGTGCTGATCACCAACGGCAGTCTGATGTACCGAAAATCGGTACGGCAGGGACTGCGCGACATGGCGAAGCTCAATGGCGAGGTCTGGTTCAAGCTGGACCGCGCAAGCGAAGCGGGAATACAGCGCGTCAACGACATCCGCATCGGGATGGACAAGGTGCGCGGCAACCTCGCCGCCGCGATCGCATGCTGCCCGACCTGGCTGCAAACCTGCTGGTTCGCGCTGGACGGCCAGGCGCCGTCGCGCCAGGATGAAGACGATTATCTGGAATTTGTCGCGGCACTGCTGCGCGACGGACACAGACCGCAGGGGGTGCTGCTGTACAGCCTGGCTCGCCCTTCGCTGCAGCCCGAAGCGCCGCGCCTGTCCGCGCTGACCGAGGCGCAGCTGCAGGGTTTCGCAGACCGAATCGCCGGACTTGGCCTTCAGGTCAAGGTCAGTCCCTGACAGGATATTGAATCTCCACATCGCCCGCCAGGTTTTACGACGCACTATCGTTCATTTCAAGTTTCCCGATTCATGCGCACCGAACAAAATCCGGAATGGAACAGGGAAGCATTGCTGCAGTCGCCGCTGTTCGCCCCGCTGCATCCGCTGCTTGCCGGGCTGGGGGCGGATAGTTTTCCGACATTGCAGGATTGCAATGCGCTGCTGGAGGCGCGCGCTCCTTCCATCGCAGTGCAAAACGGAATGCCGCTGAAATTCGTACCGCAGCAGCAGGGAAAGCTGTCCTTCGAAGCGCAATACGAGCCGCGCTGCTATCTGACAGGAGAGGTGCAGATGCGCGCGGATAACTGGCACGATCTCTTCAATGCGCTGGTCTGGCTGGCTTTCCCCGCTACCAAGGCCGCGATCAATGCGCGCCATTACCGTGCATTGGCCGGAGCGGACGTTGCCGCAGCAGGGCGCAGCCAGCGCGGTGCGGTGCGCGACGTAAACACACTGCTGGATGAATCCGGCGTGATCGTGGCCTGTGCCGATG
>Ga0316575_10000647_pt1 | contig 10275 bp, 8 predicted proteins | sample J5NA_FD_203072 | JGI IMG/M metagenome (GOLD analysis project Ga0316575, IMG submission 203072) | Rhizosphere microbial communities from salt marsh grasses in Alabama, United States - J5-7_050615r2r3 | ecosystem: Host-associated > Plants > Roots > Rhizosphere | place: USA: Alabama | collected...
CCACGAAGACGAGGGCGAAGGCGGAAAGGATCCAGGGGTTCTGGAAGGCGGCCTGCAGGTTGGCTCCGAACAGGCCCGCGAGTACCCCCGCCACCGTGTAGGTGAGCGCCATGGCGAGCACATAGATCACCGCGAGGGTAAAGGCCCTTCGGGTGGTGATCGCGGGCCCCTGGCCGGCGATGATCCCCGAGAGGATCGGGATCATGGGAAAGACGCAGGGCGTGAAGGCGAGCAGCAGGCCGAACCCGAAGAAGGCTGCCAGGATCAGCCACAGGTTCCCCCCCCTAAGGACCTCGGCGATCCGATCCTGCTCCGAGACCATGGGCGGGGCCTCGCTGGCCGGCGTTGGCGGCGGCCCCGCCGCCTCGGCGGCGGGCAATACCACCGCCGCCAGGGCCTCAGGCAGGCTGAGCCGCACCCGCTGCGTCTGGGGCGGATAGCAGATCCCCCGCTCGGCGCAACCCTGGTACTTGGCCACCAGCGTGACCTCCGTCGGCGCGGTGGAGCCGCGCATCAGGGGCAGGGTCAGGTCGATGCGGTCATGGAAGACCTCCACGTCGCCGATGCTGCCATCCGGCAGGATGGAGTCCTTCTTGATCTCCCCCGGCGGGAGCTGGAACGGGCCGAGGGCCGTCTCCGACGCCCCCTCCAGGAAGACCTCCACCTTGTCCGCGTAGAGATAGGTCTCCGGGGCGATGTCCCAGGTGAGCTGAAGGCGGTCGGGGGCGGTTGCCTCCGCCTGGAATCGGAAGGCCTGTTCCGCCGTGAGGATCTCGTCCTCGTCCATCAACCCAAAGGAGGGTTGTCCGGACTCCGCCAGACCGTCCAGGGTCTGCTCGCCCAGGATCCGTTCCCCGACGGGGGGGGCGGCCGACGTCGTTTGCGGCGCGGCCGCGAGAGCGGGCAGCTCGAGCGTCAGGGACTGGCGGTGGGGCGGGTAGCAGAGCCCCGCGTCGGCGCATCCCTGGGATGTGGTCTCGAGGCTCAGGACGCGCTCCGACCCGGCGGCGCGCTCCAGCGGGACCCGGACCTGCAAGTCGCCGCGGAAGATATCGACGTCCCCGAAGAACTCGTCGTGCTTGGTCTCGCCCCGCGGCAGGTCCGGCTTGCCCGCCTCGATCCCCTGCGTCTTCGACGTGAAGCGGAACTTGCTTCGGTACATGTAATAGCCGTCGGCGATTTGCCAGCGCACCCGCACCGCGTCAGGACCATCTGCCTCGCCCGAGACGACGAAGGCCTGATCTGGCAACAGGAACTCGTCTTCCGCGCTGGCGTTGGCGCCGATCGCCAGAACCCCCAGGGCGAGTGTCAGCAAATAGGCTCGAAAGCCGCGGCCTCGTGCCGGGCTCAATCGGGGACGGATGGTTGCGTGCATTGGCTGACCCAGCTCAAATACTCGGGGAGTCCGGCGACGATAGGGACCGCGATGATCTCCGGCACGTCGTAAGGATGCAAACGGTGCAGGGACTCGATGAGGTCGTCGAGTCGGTCGCTTCGTGTTTTGACCAGCAAGAGGACCTCCGGATCCCGCTGGACCGCGGCCTCCCAGCGGTAGATGGAAATCAGCCCGGGCACCAGGTTGACGCAGGCGGCGAGCCGCTGCTCCACCAGGCGGGTGCCCAGGTCCAGGGCGGTCTCCTGATCGGGGCAGGTGCAGAGGACGAGGCGGTGATCGTTATCCACGGACATGGTCACTTCGTTCAGGGGGTGGGTTCCCGGCCGACCTGACCCGAATATGGGGCTCGTCCCTTGAACTCCCGCACCCAAGCCAAGAATTCTTTAGGCGGAGTCAGCGACCCGTGGTGTCACCGTCAGTGACGCTTGCAAGTTCCCAGGACTCGGGAGATAGAGACCAAGATTGTGCCCATTATTCTTCTGCTGGCCCTCGTGATCGGCGCGCCGCTGATTGAACTCTATTTCCTGATCCGGGTGGGCTCCGTCATCGGAGCCCTGCCCACCATCGCGCTCACCCTGGGGACGGCCGCCCTCGGCCTCTGGTTAGTCAGGCTCCAAGGCCTCGGCGTCCTGACCCGGGTCGGGCGGTCCCTGGCGGTCGACGAGCTCCCGGCGCTCGACCTGATGGACGGCGCGTTGCTCCTGGTCGCGGGCCTTTTCCTGCTGCTGCCTGGCTTTGTCACCGACGCATTGGGATTTCTGCTCCTGATTCCCCCCCTGCGCCGGTGGCTGATCCTCCGCTACGTTCGCCTGGTTCCTCTGCACCCGCCCCACGGCGAGGCCCGGCGGCTGGATCCCAGGGTGATCGAGGGTCGCTACCGTCGGGAGGACTGAGGGAAGCCCGCTCGGTGCCCGCGTCACGGGCGCCGGGCAGAGGCCGGAGACCCGAAGGGCCTGATTCGAGCCCCCGCTATTCCCCGCTTGCCCGTCCCCAGGAACCCTCCCTAAACCGCCAGCCCGGTCGCTCCCCGCCCGGAACGCTTGACAGTCGGACTTTTGCCTCTACTATTGGCACTCGCTTCCGGTGAGTGCTAATAACCGGGCTGCGGCCCCAGCCGGGGCACTCAAAACCCTCATTGAAGCTTCGAGGAGAAATCAGATGAACATCCGTCCCCTGCATGACCGCGTCGTCGTCCGTCGCCTGGAGGAGGAGCGCACCACCGCCGGTGGGATCGTGATCCCCGACACCGCGACCGAGAAGCCGATCCAGGGCGAGGTCATCGCCGTGGGCAAGGGCAAGCTCCTGGACAACGGCGAGCAGCGACCCCTGGACGTCAAGGTGGGCGACCGTGTCTTGTTCGGCAAATACTCCGGAACCGAGGTCAAGCTCGACGGCAAGGAATTTCTGGTGATGCGCGAAGACGACATCATGGGCGTCATCGAGGGCTGAGGGGTTCCCAATCCCGACCAAGTGCCAAGCCAGGATTCCCTGTAACCCTATTCATTCGAGGAAGATCCCATGAGTGCAAAAGATGTCCGTTTCGGTACCGACGCCCGCTCCCGCATGATGGAGGGCGTCAACGTCCTCGCCAACGCGGTGAAGGTCACCCTGGGCCCCAAGGGCCGCAACGTGGTGCTCGAGAAGTCCTTCGGCGCCCCCACCGTGACCAAGGACGGTGTCTCCGTCGCCAAGGAGATCGAGCTCAAGGACAAGTTCGAGAACATGGGCGCCCAAATGGTCAAGGAGGTGGCCTCCCACACCTCCGACATCGCCGGTGACGGCACCACCACGGCCACGGTGCTGGCCCAGGCCATGGTCCGCGAGGGTCTCAAGGCGGTTGCCGCCGGCATGAACCCCATGGACCTCAAGCGCGGCATCGACAAGGCCGTGGAGTCCGCGGTCGACCAGCTCAAGACCGTCTCCAAGCCCTGCACCGAGAGCAAGGCCATCGCCCAGGTCGGCACCATCTCCGCGAACAGCGACGAGTCCATTGGCCAGATCATCGCCGAGGCCATGGAGAAGGTGGGCAAGGAGGGCGTCATCACCGTCGAGGAGGGCAAGTCCCTGCACAACGAGCTCGACGTCGTCGAGGGCATGCAGTTCGACCGCGGCTACCTCTCCCCGTACTTCATCAACAACCAGCAGAGCCAGAGCGCGGAGCTGGAGGATCCCTACATCCTCCTGCACGACAAGAAGGTCTCCAACATCCGTGACCTGCTCCCCGTGCTGGAGGCCGTCGCCAAGGCCGGCAAGCCACTCCTGATCGTGGCCGAGGACGTCGAGGGCGAGGCCCTGGCCACCCTGGTGGTCAACACCATCCGCGGGATCATCAAGGTCTGCGCCGTCAAGGCCCCCGGCTTCGGCGACCGTCGCAAGGCCATGCTCCAGGACATCGCGATCCTCACCGGCGCCACCGTCATCTCCGAGGAGGTGGGTCTGTCGCTCGAGAAGGCGACCCTCAACGAGCTGGGCACCGCGCGCAAGGTCCAGATCAGCAAGGAGGAGACCACAGTCATCGACGGGGCCGGCTCCGAGGCCGACATCAAGGGCCGCTGCGAGCAGATCCGCCAGCAGATCGAGGAGACCACCTCCGACTACGACCGCGAGAAGCTCCAAGAGCGTCTCGCCAAGCTGGCCGGCGGTGTGGCCGTGATCAAGGTGGGTGCCGCCACCGAGGTGGAGATGAAGGAGAAGAAGGCCCGCGTCGAGGACGCCCTGCACGCCACCCGTGCGGCGGTCGAGGAGGGCATCGTCCCGGGCGGCGGCGTGGCGTTGGTGCGCACCTTCACGGCCCTGGGGGAGCTCAAGGGTGCCAACCATGACCAGGACGTGGGCATCGGCATCGCCCGCCGGGCCATGGAGGAGCCCCTGCGCCAGATCGTCGCCAACGCCGGTGCCGAGGCCTCGGTCGTCCTGCAGAAGGTGGCCGACGGCGCGGGCAACTTCGGCTACAACGCCGCCACCGGCGAGTACGGCGACATGGTGGATATGGGCATCCTGGACCCCACCAAGGTGACCCGCACGGCCCTGCAGAACGCGGCCTCCGTGGCCGGTCTGATGATCACCACCGAGGCCATGGTGGCCGAGTCCCCCAAGGAGGAGAAGCCGGCCATGCCCGGCGGCGGTGGGATGGGTGGCATGGGCGATATGGACTACTGATCGCCTTGTGCCTGTCCCGGGCTCCCGCCCGGGGACATCCACAACAGCCCCGCTCCGCGGGGCTTTTTCGTTCTTCGGCCTGCTGCTCGAACCACCAAACGGTGGTAGCCCGGATGGAGCGGCAGCAGAATCCGGGGAGAAGGGCTGAGGGTAGGCGCAGGATCCAAGCGCTTGTCCCGGTCGCCGCAGATCTTCCAGGCGGCGGCGATCGGAGCGGCGTCAACTTCGGGAGGATCCCGGGGGTAGCGGATAGGCACACCACTCGCCGATCGTTTCCGACAGCACCGCCACTGGCCTGGCCTACCTGGTGGTCCGCATCACCGGGGGGCCACCTTGCCAGGGGGGCGGGTGCGGGTTACCGTCCCCGCTTTCCGAGGTCGGTCAGCGATAAGACAAGACAGGAGGTTGGAGTGATGGCGCCGTTCGAGACACTGATCGAGAAGAAGCGCACCCACCTGAACCTGGGCGTGCACGACATGGGTGCCCTCGTGGTCGAAGCCCTGCGTCGCTCCGTGCAGTGCCTGACCACCCAGGACTTGGATCTGGCGCGGGAGATCATCGAGAGCGACGGCGTCATCAACGATCGGCGCCGGGCCCTGGAGAACGCGTGCATCGTCACCCTGGCCGCCTACAAGCCGGCGGGGCAAGACCTGCGCTGCGTGGGGGCCTGTCTGGCGCTGGTCTCGGAGCTGGAGCGGATCGGCGACTACGCGGCGGACGTGGCGCGGATCGTCCTGCGCGCGGGGGCAGGACGCTTTCCGCCCGAGCCCCTGGCCGCGGTCGCCCAGGTGGCGGACAAGGCGATCGAGATGCTGATCGGGGCCCTCGCGGCCTTCGACTGCGGGGGAGACGAGGCCCGGGCTCGGGCTGCGGTGGCCGAGGAGCGGGAGGTCGATGCCCAGGAGAACGCGGTGGTGGAGCAGGTGCTAGCGCTGATGGGGGCCGATCCCCAGATGGCGGCCCTGGGCACCTACCTGCTCTGGATCGTCCACAACTATGAGCGGGCCGCGGATCGGGCCACCAATGTGGCCGAGCGGGTCATCTACATCGCCTCCGGGCAGACCGAGGAGCTGGGTTAGGCGCGCGCACGGCGACTCGGCGCAGCGACGCCGGCCTCACCCCTCGGCGAGTCCATAGCGCCGGATCAGCCGATAGATGTTGCGCTCGCTCACCGCGAGGACCTCCGCCACCTTGGCCCGGTGTCCGGAGTGCTTGCCGAGCTGCAGACGGAGATACTCCGCCTGGAGCTCTTCCAGGGTCGGGTCATGGTCGAAGCTGACGTTGACCTTCACGCCGCCCTTCCCGCCACCGGCCCCGAAGGCGAGGTGCTCGGGGCGGATGGTATTGCTGTCGCGGGAGAGGATGATCGCCCGCTCGATGACGTTCCTGAGCTCACGCACGTTCCCCGGCCAGTCGTAGGCCGTGAGGCGTCGAAGGGCCTCGCCGGCGATGCCCTTGTTGATGCGCCGTGAGAAATTGTGGTTCTGTACGAAGTGGGTGGCGAGATAGGGGATGTCCTCCCGGCGCTCCCGCAGCGGTGGCACCTCGATCACGAAGGTGCTCAAGCGGTAGTAGAGGTCGGCGCGAAACTGGCCTTCACGACTGATGGCCTCGAGGTCCCGGTTGGTGGCCGCCACGATTCGGGCATTGGCGTGGAGGTCCTTGGTCCCCCCGACCCGTCGGAAGGTGCCGGTCTCCAACACCCGCAGCAGCTTGGCCTGGATCGACGCATCGATCTCGCCGATCTCGTCCAGAAACAGGGTCCCGCCCTCGGCGCCCTCGATGAGGCCGCGCTTCTGACGATCGGCACCCGTGAAGGCCCCCTTCTCGTGTCCGAAGAGCTCCGACTCGAAGAGCTTCTCCTGAAGCGTGCAGCAGTCGACGGGGACGAAATTGCGGGACGCCCGGTCGCTGTTCTCGTGGATGGCCCGGGCGACCAGCTCCTTGCCCGATCCGCTCTCACCCTGGATCAGGACGTTGATGTCGCTCGGGGCCACCGCGGCGATGGTCTCCTTGGTCCTCATGAGCACCGCGCTGACCCCGACCATGAAGTCTGCCTTTCCTTCCGTGGCCCTCAGCCTTTGCCGGCAGAAACGGTGGTCTCTGCGGATGGCCGCGTCCTCGATCGCCCGCCTGACCACCAGCGCCAGCTCGTCGGGGCTGGCGGGCTTGACCAGGTACTCGTAGGCGCCGGCCTTCATGGCGGCTACGGCATCGCGCACCGAGCCGTAGGCGGTCAGCACAATCACCGGCTGAACCTTCACCAGGTCGGGCAGGCGATTCATGGTGTCGCCATCGCTCAGCCGGACGTCGGTGACGATGAGGTGAGGCTCGTTGACACCGAGATAGGCGTCGGCCTCCCGCCAGCCCCGGGTCCCCGTGACCGCATAGCCGAGGGCCTTGAGCTGATTGACGATCAGCCGGTTGAGGGTGGCGTCGTCCTCGATGACCAGGATCTGCTGGGACACGGATCAATCCTCCGGCGCCAGGTCCGCGTCCAGGAAGGCGACGGTGAACCGGCTTCCATGCCCGGGCTCGCTCTCCACTCGGATGGTTCCGCCGTGGCTCTCCACGATCGACTTGGTGATCGGCAGACCCAGGCCCGTGCCGGGCAGCCCGTCCGCCCGCCTGCTGAAGAAGGGCTCGAAGATACGCGGGAGGTCGCGCGTGTCGATCCCGATGCCCGTATCCTCGAACAGGATCTCCACCCGGTCGCCGTTGCGGGCACACCTGACCGAGAGCAGACCTCCCTTGGGCATGGCGTGACAGGCGTTCTGCGTTAGGTTCAAGGTGATCATCCGCAGATCGCTGTCGCTGGCCAGCACCCGCAGTGGTGCGCCCTCGACCTCCAGATTGAGCTCCACCCCCTGGCTCTCGGTTTCCCAGCACAGCAGCCTGATGGTGTCTTCCACCACGCGGTCCACCGAGACCAGCTCCGGCTGGGAGGAAGGCGTCATGCTGAGCTTGAGCAACCGCTCGGTCACCTCGCTGCACTTCTCGACCTCCTGGTCCACCAATTCGAGGCTGTCCAGGACATGGGCGGGCTCGGCGTCGGCCGATTCATAGGCCAGCCTTGCCGCATGCAGGGCCATACGGACGGCCGCCAGGGGGTTATGGATCTCGTGGGCGACCCCCGCCGCGAGGCGACCGAGCTCGGAAAGGCGCTGCTCATGGGAGAACCTGACCTGTTGCTCCAGGTCCCGGATGGACTCCACCACCATCCGCCGCGGCGCCCCGTCCGTGACGACCCGTAACGGGGCCGCGTAGATCTCCACGTCCAGGGCGTCCCCATTCGCCCGCTGGTGGCGATGCAGGACGCGCAGTGGCTCACCGGTGGCGGTCACCTCCTTGAGCGGGCACAGGGTCAGGGTCTCGGGGCAGGGATTATCCCGCCCGTGGGTGGCGGCATAGCAGTGGGCGGGGACGCGGGCGTCATCCCGATAGCCGTGCTGGTGACGATAGGTCGCGTTGGAGAGGATCACCCGGAAGTCCTCATCGATCACCCGGACACCGTCCGGAATGGCGTCCACTAGTGCCTGCAGAAAGGCCTCCTTGTCCCCGAGCTCGCGAATCTTGCCCTGGAGGGCGACGGCCATGCGGTTGAAGCGATCCGCCAGGGACGCGAGCTCGTCCGCGCCAGGGACCTGGATTCGGGCGTCCAGGTCTCCCTGGGTGAGCCTCAGGCTCGCATCGGACAGCCGCTCGACGGGACCGATGACGTAGCGGCGGATGAACCACCAGCCGCCGGCGATGTTGATCAGGACGATGAGCGCCCCGGAGCCCATCAGCAGCAGGGTCGTGGCGCGGGCCTTGTCGCTGATCGACGCCCCATCGAAATCCACGTAAAGGATTCCGTTGAACGGCTTGTCCTCCACGGGGCCGTGGCATTCCCGGCACTGCGGCTTGTTGCGAATCGGGTTGACGCTACGGACGATGGAACGGCCGTCGGCGTCGAAGACGAGGCGCGTGTGGGGCTGATCAGGGGCGTTGGGCTCGCGAGGAACAAGGGTGCCGAGGCTGCGGTCGTCGCTGGCGAACCGGATCTCACCCGCGGGGTTGGCGATCCGGACGCCCCGTATTCCCGGCTCTCTCCCCAGACGATTCACGATATCCCGCAGGCCCTCGATGTCCCGCTTCAGCATGGCGTTTTCCAGGGAGCTCTGGAGCAGGCGGCTCACCTGAGAGGCAGTCTCGGCCCGCTCGCGCTGCAGCTGCCCGCGGTAGAGGCTGACGAACAGCGCCAGGAAGAAGAGCGAGCTGACGAGCAAGCCCGCGGCAGTGCCGACGGCGAACTTGCGGTTGAGGCTTTGACTGACCCAGATCATCCGTTCCTAAGCATAGCCTTCCCTCTCCCGGTCGCACTGACAAAATGTCAGATCATGGGCTTCCCTGTCGCCTGGGCCCGAGCCAGCGGGCCCCGCGGGCGGCCCCGCAATACCGTGCCGCTGGCGCGTCGGTCGGCTCCAAACCCGCAATTGGTCGCGCAAGGCATGGGGCTTGCGTCCCCAGGCTCCGAAGCTGATTAGGCCAGGTAAATCGGGGGTATTCGTGAGCAAGTACTTGGCGGTTGTGGCGGTGATCGGGTTCTGGTGCTCGGGCATCCTGGGCACGGCTCCCGCGGGTGGTGCCGAGCCGTCGGCGGGTGGGCAGTCCTTTGTCGAGGCCTTGCGGGCCGTGGGCTGGCAGGTGGAGGTCCTGGCCGATGGCACCCTGCAGCTCACGCCCGAGGGTAAGCTCCGCTCCGCGAGGGAAACGACGGAGCGGGCGGCGCCGGAGGCGTCCGCGTCGGCCCCTACCACGGGGCCGTCCGGCTGGTCCGTCCTGAGTGCCTTCGGCTGGCGCGTCGAGGCCCAGCCGAATGGGGACACCCTGCTCTTTCCCCCCTCCGCGTCGTTGAATCCCGAGCCGCGGGAGCCGCCGGCGGCGGAGGCATCCAAGCCGACCGAGCCCGCAGAGCCGCCGGAGGCCCAGGCCGAGGTCGCGCACGACCTCGACGCCCTGCTCGCGGAGCGGGGCTGGCGGGTGCAACGGGATGAGGATGGCTCCCTGCGGTTGTTCCCGCTCCTTCGAGCCTTCGCCGTCCCGGCTGGCCTGGAGCCGAGTCAGGGGTATGTGCCAGCGGCGATCAGGGACGGACAGGTGCAGCTGCCGGTCGACAGTTGGGAGAAGGCCCGTGCGACCGTCCTGTCTTGGTTGGAATCGGTCGGCGACCCCTCCCTGGAGGTCGGCAAGATCCGTCAGATCTACCACGTCTATCTGGTCAGCATCATCGCCACCCAGCCTCCGAAGGCACTGGTACACCAGGTCGCCGTCGGCGTCGACGACGGGCGGGTCGTGGTCCTTCGCTAGGGAAGCGCTGGCTTATTGCGCTTCCCGCGGGGGCCAAGGACGGCCTCGCCATGTTCAAGGGCCCTAAGCTTCTGAAAATGGAACGCCCCGAGACTCGCGCGTCTTGGGGCGCGAGTCGATCGAATGCCAGGAAGGCATTTGATCAGCATCTCGCTCGGGCCCCGGGGCACAACCGGATCTTCCCCCTGCGTCCGGGAGCAGGGGCTGCTGACGAAATGTCATGGGCTCAGGGACCGCCCGGTCGCCCCCCGTCTTGCCTCTCTGGCCCCAGGGGATTCGGACCCCAGGGATCCACCAAGTAGCCGCCTTTGAAGGGGAATCCTCCCGCGGGCCGTAGCGCCCCCGTATCCAGCGGGCGGATTTCCTCGGGG
>Ga0316575_10000649_pt1 | contig 10261 bp, 7 predicted proteins | sample J5NA_FD_203072 | JGI IMG/M metagenome (GOLD analysis project Ga0316575, IMG submission 203072) | Rhizosphere microbial communities from salt marsh grasses in Alabama, United States - J5-7_050615r2r3 | ecosystem: Host-associated > Plants > Roots > Rhizosphere | place: USA: Alabama | collected...
TCCACTCCCACGACTACACCGACCCGTCTGTGTTCGCCGACAAGGACGTCCTCGTCATCGGGGTCGGCAACTCCGGCATGGACGTCGCCTGCGACGCCGCTCCGCTGGCGCGCAGCGTGCTGCTGGCGACCCGTCACGGGGTGCACGTCATCCCGAAGTACATCTTCGGGCGACCACTCGACCTGTTCTCCAACCACCTCGTCGCCTACCTGCCGTTCCCGCTGTACCGCACGGCGAACGAGACGCTGCTCAGGCTGGCGGTCGGCCGTCCGGAGAAGCACGGCCTCCCCGCTCCCGACCACCGCCTGCTGCACGCCCACCCGACCATCTCCTCGTCCCTCCTCGACAAGGTCGGGCATGGGGACGTCGTCGTCACCCCGACGGTCGAACGCTTCGACGGAGACAAGGTCCGCTTCGTCGACGGCCGGGTCGAGCACGTCGACCTCGTCGTCTACGCCACCGGCTACCGGGTCTCCCTTCCGTTCCTCGACCCCGCGCTGCTCGATCCGGCGGGCAACGTCATGCCCCTCTACCAGCGGGTGGTGGCACCGGACCTGCCCGGCCTGTTCTTCCTCGGCTACATCCAGACCGTCGGGGCGGGTATCCCCCTGTTCGAGTACCAGGCCCAGTGGGTGGGCGACCTGCTCACCGGCACGGCGGTGCTGCCCCCGGCCGAGCACATGCGTTCCTGGATCGCCGACGACCAGGCCGCCCTGGCGCGGCGGTACGTGCGCTCGGACCGGCACACGATGCAGGTCGACTACTGGAGCTACATCCGGGCGATGAAGGAGGAGCGAGCCCGGCGCCCGAACCCGTCCGTGCTCGACCGGCTGCGCCGACCGCTGGCTGGACTGGTGGGCTGAGGTGGAGGCGGTCGTCGCTGACCTCAGCACGCCCCGGTACCTCTTCACCGCGGCGGCCCGCCGGGTCCGGGACGATGCCGGGTGGAGCCGTGCAGGCATGCTCAGCCTCGACCAGCGGGCTCCTGACCCACGGCTGCCGGACGGGCCTGGCTGGGTTCGGCTCCGGCCCGAGCTCGCAGGCATCTGCGGCTCCGACCTGGGCCTGGCACACGGCAAGATCTCGTTCGTCATGACCGCTTTCGCCTCAGCCGAGCGGGCCTTTCTCGGGCACGAGGTCGTCGGGGTGGTGGATCAGGTCGGACCAGGTGTCAGCACGCTGCGGGAGGGCGACCGCGTGGTCCTCGACCCTCTGCTGTCGTGCCGGCACCGGGGCTTCGAGGCGTGCCGCAGCTGCCGGGAGGGTGTTCCGCACGTCTGCGAACGCGTCGACCAGCCGGGCCTGCCCGGTCTGGGAGCCCCCATGCTGGGATTCGGGGACGGGCTGGGCGGCGGATGGTCACAGCTCGTCGTCGCCCACGAGTCGCAGCTCCACCTCGTCGCCGGCGACCTCCCCTCGCGACGCGCTGTGCTGGCCGAGCCCGCCTCCGTGGGTCTGCACGCGGCGCTGCGATGGCGGCGCCGGGGCGACCGTGCCGTGGTCATCGGCCCTGGCACGATCGGCCTGCTCGTCACCGCGGCCCTGCGCATGCTGCACCCCGACCTCGACATCGCGGTGGTCAGCCCGGGCCTCTTCGGGGACGACCAGGCGATGGCGGCCGGAGCGAGCCGCACGTTGCGACCGGGCGCTGCCGCCGTCGAGGCACTTGCGGCAGCAGACGGTGGGCGGGTGCTCCGACCACGGCTCACCAAGGTCCCGGTGCTCGAGCAGGGTGTGGACGTCGTGTTCGACTGCGTCGGCCACCCCGACACCCTCGATCTCGGCCTCCACCTGCTCCGCCCCACCGGCATGCTCGTGCTCGTCGGGGGTGCGGGGAAGCAGCCGATGGACTGGTCGCTGGTCTGGAACCGGGAGCTCACGGTGGCGGGTTCGACCTACTCCGGGCTTGAACCGACGCTGCACGGCAGGCACGCGATGAGCGAGGTCGTGCGCTGGCTCGCCGACCCCGCCTACCCGGTGGACCACCTCGTCACCCACAGCTACCCACTGGCCGAGTGGAGGCAGGCGCTGCGAGTCGCATCCGCCGGTCCGCGGGTAGGAGCCGTGAAGGTCACCCTGCGCCCCAACCTCGACCTGCCACTCGTCCCGCCGTCACCGGACCAGATGCAGAGGTGACTGCGGCCCGGGCGCTCCTCCTCGACGCCGAGGGCCTCACGCTCTCCGCGGACCTGCGCCTGCCGGCGTGCTCCTCGTCGACTTGCTCACCGAGCCGGGTGCGCTCGAGAAGGCGGCGAGCCTGGTTGTCGCGTCGTTCCGGCGGTATCTGACCCCGTAGGCGCGGTAGCGTTCGGTCACCTGAACGAACGGTGAATAGCCTACGAATGAGAGGCGTACGACCGTGGGGCGGTTCCGCCAGTACCTGCCGATTCTCGTGTGGATGCGCGGCTACAAGGCCTCGGGGCTGCGCGGAGACCTGACCGCGGGTGCGATCGTGGCCGCGCTCGCGGTCCCGCAGTCGCTGGGGTACGCGGCCATCGCCGGGGTCCCGGTCCAGGTCGGGCTCTACGCCGTCCCGACCGCGCTGCTGGCCTACGCCGTCTTCGGTACGTCACCACAGCTCGTCGTCGGCCCGGTGTCGACGGTCTCGGTGCTCAGCGGGTCCCTGGTGAGCCAGCTGGGGCCGCAGGACGAGTCCGAGGCCATCGCCTACACGGTTGCCCTGGCACTGGGGTCCGGGCTGGTCCTGCTCGTGGCGGGGGCGCTCCGGGTGGGCTGGGTGGCGGAGTTCCTGTCCAAGCCCATCGTGACCGGCTTCGTCTTCGGCCTGACGGTGCTCGTCGTGCTCGGCGAGGTGCCGAAGATGCTGGGTATTCCGGCGCCCAGCGGTAGCGTGCTGACCCGCATCGGCGAGCTCTTCTCCGGGCTCGGGCAGTTCTCCGCACCCAACGCCGCGCTGGCGCTGGTGTCGCTGGCAGTGTTGTTCGGCCTGGGGGGACGCTGGCCGGGCGTGCCGTGGGCGCTCCTGCTCGTCGTGGCTGCGACCGTGGCCGCCCGGGTCTGGGACTGGGAGGCGGCCGGCATCGGCGTGGTCGGAGAGGTGCCGGCCGGGCTACCCGTGCCGTCGCTCCCCGACATCGACCCCGGACGCCTCGGCTGGGTGATCGTCTCGGGCGCTGCGCTGGCCCTCGTCGGTCTCGCGGAGGGGCTGAGCGCCGCCCGCCTGTTCGCCAACAAGGGCGGCTACCGCGTCGACGCCGACCAGGAGCTCATCGCGGCCGGCGCTGCGAACATCACCTCAGGGCTCTTCGGCGGCCTGGGCGTGGCGGGGAGCCTGTCGAAGACCGCGGCGGTCGCGCAGGCACGGGGGAAGTCCCAGGTGGCCGGGCTCACCACCGCCGTCCTGGCGCTGCTCGTCATCGCCTTCTTCGCCCCCCTGCTGGACACCCTCCCGGTGGCCGTCCTCAGCGCCATCGTCGTCAAGGCCGTGTGGGGCCTGATGGACGTGACCGCCCTGCGCCGGTACCGGGAGATCCGCCGGCTCGACTTCACCGCGGCGCTCGTGGCCGGGGTCGGGGTACTGGCACTCGGCCCGCTCAACGGGCTGCTCGTCGCGATCGCCCTGTCGGTGCTCGGGCTGGTGTACCGCTCCAGCCGGGTGCAGGTGGACCAGATGGGTCGCATCCCCGGGGAGAAGGCGGCCTGGGGAAGCCTGGAGGACCACCCGGAGCGGCGGACCTACGCGGGAGTCATGGTGCTGAGGATCGACGTCCCGGTGTTCTGGGTGAACGCGATGACCTGCCACGACGACGTGCTCGCACTGGTCGAGGAGGGCGAGGACCTCCAGGTCGTGATCATCGACCTCGAGGGCACGAACGCGCTCGACACCACCAGCGCGGACACGGTCGGCGAGCTGGTCCAGGCCCTGCACGCCCAGGGGATCGACGTGTACCTGGCCCGGGTGCGCTACCACGTCCGCCAGTTGCTGCGCCGCTCCGGCGTCATGGAGACCATCGGGGAGGACCACGTCTGGCACAGCATCTCCCAGGCCGTCCGGCAGGCCCGGCGTGACCACGAGATCACTGCCGACCTGGAGTCCGTCGACCCTGATGCGGTACCGCGCGTGCCCCCGTCGGGAGAAGACGCGTTCGGTCACCGATGGTCGCCGTTCCGTCCCTGAGTGCGGTCGCTCCCGGGCTGTCCACGCTCCGGGGTTACCGGCGAGGCTGGTTGCGGGGTGACGTCGTCGCGGGCATCACGGTCGCGGCCTACGCCGTCCCGCAGGTGATGGCGTACGCGGAGCTGGCAGGCCTGCCCCCCGTCGTGGGGCTGTACGCGATCATGGTGCCGCTGGCGATCTACGCGTTCCTGGGCTCGTCCCGGCAGCTGTCGGTCGGTCCGGAGTCGACCACGGCCCTGCTCACCGCGGCAGCCATCGGACCACTGGCCGCCGGTGACCCGGCACGCTACGCCGCCCTCGCCTCGATCCTGGCCCTCGTCGTCGCCGCGTACTGCCTGCTGGCCTGGGTGCTGCGTCTGGGGTTCGTCGCCGACCTGCTGTCCCGCCCGGTGCTCGTCGGATACCTCACCGGCGTCGCTGTCACGATGATCGTCGGCCAGCTCGGCACCATCACCGGCGTCGACGTGTCGGGGGACTCCGTCGCGGTCCGGGTCGTGTCGTTCGTGTCCAACCTGGGCACCATCGACCTGGCCACCACTGTGCTGTCGGCGTCGGTCCTCGTCCTGCTGCTGGTCCTGCAGAGCCGCTGGCCGCGCGTGCCAGGCCCGCTCGTGGCGGTTCTGCTGGCCTCCGCGGTCGTCGCCGCCGCCGGGTGGGAGAGCACGATCGAGGTGGTGGGGCAGGTTCCGTTCGGCCTGCCCGACCTCGTCTTCCCCACCATCACCGGCGGCGACCTCGGCCTGCTCGCCCTGCCGGCGCTGGGCGTGATGATCGTCGGGTACACCGACAACGTGCTCACGGCCCGTTCGTTCGCCGCGCGCCGCCACGAGGAGATCGACGCGAACCAGGAGCTGCTGGCGCTCGGAACGGCCAACCTCGGGGCGTCGGTGACGCAGGGCTTCCCGGTGAGCAGCAGCGGCTCACGGACGGCGCTGGGCAGCAGCGCCGGCAGCCAGACGCAGCTGGCGTCGTTGGTCACCCTCGGGGCGATCGTCGCGACGCTGTTCGCCTTCCGCGGGGTACTGGAGTACTTCCCCCTCGCCGCCCTCGGGGCGCTGGTCGTGTACGCCGCGCTGCAGCTGGTGGACACCGAGGCGTTCGGGGCGCTGTGGCGGTTCCGGGGCGCCGAGTTCGCCCTGGCGGTGTCCACGACGCTGGTGGTGCTCGTCGCGGACATCCTGCTCGGGGTCCTCATCGCCGTGGGGCTGTCGGTGCTCGAGCTGCTCTACCGGGTGGCCCGACCGCACGACGCGATCGAGGGGCTGGTGCCCGGGCTTGCCGGCATGCACGACATCGACGACTACCCCGATGCCCAGCTCGTGCCCGGACTGCTCGTCTACCGATACGACAGCCCCCTGTTCTTCGCGAACGCGGCGGACTTCCGCCGCCGGGCGCTGCGCTCGGTCGCGCGCGTCGAGCAGGACCACGGCCCGGTGCGGTGGCTGCTGCTCAACACCGAGTCGTACGTCGAGGTCGACAGCACCGCCGTCGACATCCTCGAACAGCTTCGCCGGGAGCTGGCCGCCCGCGGCATCGAGCTCGCCCTCGCTCGGGTGAAGCAGGATCTCGCAGTCCAGCTGGACCGAGCCGGCCTGCTGGAGAAGATCGGTCCCGACCGCATGTTCCCGACGCTGCCCACGGCCGTGCAGGGATACCGGGACTGGCTCGCCGCCCAGCAGGGTGGAGGCGAGGAGACCTCGGTACGGTCGTGACGGTGGAACGACTCGCCGACGACCTCGCCTGCACCCCGGACGGCTGGACGCTCGTGGAGAGTGGCTGGGACCCCGACCGCGCCGTCGCCGTCGGCTCGAGCTTCATGGTGGGCAACGGCTACCTCGGCTACCGCGCGACCTCGCCGGAGCAACGGGCCGGGGACTGGGTGGCGCTCGTGGTCAGCGACACCTACGACATGGCCGACGGTCGGTGGCGCGAGCTGTGCACTGCGCCGAACCCGCTGTACGTCGCAGCCTCGCTGGCCGGGACCCCCCTCACGGTAGCCGCGGCCCAAGAGGTCGAGTCGCGCCTGCAGCTGGCCACCGGGCGGCTCGAGCATCGGTTCGTCCAGCAGGTCGGCGACGTGCGGGCCGAGGTCCGCACCGCCCGGGTGTCGAGCATGGCCGACCTGCACCTGCTCGCCCAACGCTGGGAGCTCCACCTCGACGGGCCGGCGGAGGTGGAGGTCGTCGCCGGCGTCGACGGGGAGGTGTGGAGCCTCAACGGCGACCACTTCGCCGCCGTCGCCATCGCGTCTGACGGAGACCGACTGGTCGCCGACGCCACCACCGTCGAACGCGGCACCGAGGTCGTCGTCGCCGCGGAGTCCCGCGTCGTCGGAGGGCAGGTGCGTGCGGACGACCTCGTGACCGGAGAGCGCGAGGCGTACCGCCGCCGGGTCGTGCGGGTCGGGCCGGGAAGCCCGTTGGTCGTCGAGACGGCGGCCGGCGTGGTCAGCAGCAACGACGTGGGGGACCCGCGGGCAGCGGCCGTGGCAGGGACCGCACGGGCCGCCGCGGCCGGCTTCGACGCCGTCGCGCAGGCCAGCGCCGAGGCCTGGGCAGGGGTCTGGGAGCGGATGGACGTCCAGATCGAGGGCTCGGCGGTCGACCAGGCGGCGTTGCGGTTCTGCGCCTACCACAACCGCATCGCGACCCCGGCCCACACCGACCACCTACCCATCGGGGCGCGGGGGCTGTCGTGCCAGGCGTACCAGGGGGCGGCCTTCTGGGACCAGGAGGTGTACAACCTCCCCGCCTTCCTTCTCACCGAGCCCGAGGTCGCGCGCCGGCTGCTCGTCTACCGGCATGCCACCCTCGACGGGGCACGGCGCAAGGCCGCCCGCCACGGCTACGACGGGGCGTTCTACGCGTGGATCTCCGGGGACACCGGCGACGAGCTGTGCCCCGACGTGTTCTTCACGGACGTGCTGACCGGGCGGCCCATCCGCAACCACTTCAACGTGTGGCAGATCCACATCTCCCCGGACATCGCCACGACGATCGACCGCTACGTCGAGGTGACCGGCGACACCGGCTACCTGGTCGAGCACGGGGCGGAGATCCTCGTCGAGGTGGCCCGCTTCCTTCGCTCGTTCGTGCGGCTCGACGAGCTGCGAGGCACCTACCACTGCATCCGGCTGCTCGGACCCGACGAGTGGCACGAGAACGTCGACGACAACGCCTTCACGAACCACCAGGTGCGGGCGGCCCTGGACATCGCCGTCCGCACCCACGGCTGGATGGCCCACGAGCACCCCGAGGCACTCGAGGCCCTGGCGCGACGGCTGACGCTCGACCCGGCCGAGGTGAGTGCCTGGGCCCGCATCCGCGACCACCTGTACCTGCCGGAGCCGGACCCGCTGACCGGGGTCGTCGAGCAGTTCGACGGGTTCTTCGAGCTCGAGGACGTCAGCCCGGAGGAGCTACGAGGCCGGCTGCTGCACCCGCAGGAGTACTGGGGATGGCCCAACGGCGTGGCGGTGCGCACCCAGGTGTCCAAGCAGGCCGACGTCCCTGTGCTGTTGTGGCTGCACCGCCGCCGGTTCAGCGACGACGAGGTGCGGGCGAACTACGAGTACTACGCCCCGCGCTGCGCGCACGGGTCCACCCTCAGCCACCCGCCGTTCGCCTTCGCCGCGATCCGCATCGGAGCGCTGGACGCCGCCCTCGAGCACTTCCGCGCCACCGCCACCGTCGACCTGCTCACGACCGCCCACGCCGTCGTCGGTGGCACGTTCATCGGCGGTATCCACACCGCCGCGTGCGGAGGCGCCTACCAGGTGGCCGTCGCCGGGTTCGGGGGGCTCGACGTCGTCGACGGCGAGCTCACCATCGACCCCGCGCTTCCGTCGGCCTGGACAGGGCTGACCTACCCCGTGACGTTCCGCGGGCGGCGGCTGAGGGTCCGAGCGACCGCCGAGGGCACGACGGTCGACCTTCTCGAGGGTCCGCCGCTGACGGTGCGGGTGCAAGGGCAGCAGGTGGCGCTCGCGGGCTGACCCGTCACCACCCGAGGCGGGCTGCGACGAGCTCGTTCATGACCTCGGTCGCCCCACCACCGATGCCGAGGATGCGGGCGTCCCGGTAGTGCCGCTCGACCTCGGTGCCGCGCATGTACCCGAGGCCCCCGTGCAGCTGGACCGCCGCGTCGACCACGGCGTCGCACGCGGCGACGGCCGTGTTCTTGGCCAGGGCGGCCTCGGCCACGACCTCGTCGCCCTCCAGGTGCCGCGCGGCCACCTGGCGGGTGTAGGTGCGGGCGACGTCGACCTGGCGGTGCATCTCCACCAGCCGGTGCCGTACGAGCTGGCGAGTGGCCAGGGGCCGACCGAAGGTCTCCCGATCCCGCACCCAGTCGACGGTGAGGTCGAGGCACCGTTGGGCGGTGGCATAGGCCTGCACGGCCAGCCCGACCCGTTCGTCGACGAACTGGGTGGCGACCTGCAGGAAGCCGGACCCCTCGGCCCCCACGAGGTTGCGCACCGGCACCCGGACGTCGACGAAGCCGATCTCGGCGGTGTCCGAGCAGTGCCACCCCATCTTCTCCAGCGGCCGGCGCACGAGGCCGGGGGTGTCGGTCGGGACGACGAGCAGGGACAGGCCCGAATGCCCCGGTCCCCCGGTGCGGACGAGCACGGTGAGCAGGTCGGCGCGCATGCCCGACGTGATGTAGGTCTTGGTGCCGTTGACGACGAACACGTCGGCGTCACGCTCCGCCCGGGTGCGGACGGACGCCACGTCGGAGCCACCGTCGGGCTCGGTGACCGCCAGGGCGGCGATCCGGCGGCCGGCGAGCACGGGACGGACGAACTCGTCGACCTGGGCGCCGTCCCCGGCTGCGACCAGGTGGGGGAGAGCGATGCCGTGGGTGAGGAGCGCCGCGACCAGGCCTCCGCTGCCACCGGCGAGAAGGATCTCCTCCGTCAGCACGAGCCGGTCGAGGGCGTCGCCGCCACTGCCGCCGACGCCCTCGTCGAACCCGATGCCGAGCAGCCCGGCGTCCGCCGCCCGCGCGTGCAGCTCGCGGGGGACGATCCCCTCTCGCTCCCACCGGTCCAGGTGGGGGAGGACCTCTTGCTCGACGAACGACCGGACGGTGGTGCGCAGGGCGCGGCGCTCGGGGGTCTCGAGGGGGTCAGGCACGGCTCAGGGTAGCCCTCCGGGACGTCTCAGGGTGCCGACCGGGGGCTCCCCGGATGACGGGGGTGCGGGGACCTCCTACGGTCCAGACATGACCGAGACAACGCCCTCGCCGCCCACCTCGACCGCAGCGTCCTGGCAGCTGACCGGCCTGAGCCGGCCCCGCGACGACCGTCTGGTCGCCGGGGTCTGCTCCGGGATCGCCCGTCGCTTCGGGCTGTCGGCGACCACCGTGCGTCTGCTGTTCGTCCTCTCGCTGCTGCTCCCGGGGCCCCAGGTGCTCGTGTACCTCGCCCTCTGGGTGCTCATGCCGGAGGAGCCGTGGTCGCCTCGGGCATGATGGCCGACGAGGAGGCCACCCATGACCCTGGAGCTCCAGACCGTGCCGGTGCGCAAGCCCGAGGACCTCAACGTGATCATCGGGCAGTCGCACTTCATCAAGACCGTCGACGACCTGCACGAGGCGCTCGTCGGCACCAGCCCGCACCTGCGGTTCGGGATCGCGTTCTGCGAGGCCTCCGGCCCCCGGCTGGTCCGCCGCTCGGGCAACGACGAGGAGCTCGTCGCCCTGGCGGTCGACAACGCGCTCGCCATCGGGGCCGGGCACTGCTTCGTGGTGTTCGTCCGTGAGGGCTACCCCCTCAACGTGCTCGGTGCGATCAAGGCCGTGCCCGAGGTGTGCAGCATCGTCTGCGCCACCGCGAACCCCGTCGAGGTCGTGGTCGCGGTGACGGGCCGAGGCCGGGGTGTGCTCGGTGTCGTCGACGGCGGGCCGCCCCTGGGGGTCGAGACCGACGACGACGTCGCCGCTCGCCGCGACCTGCTGCGGGCGATCGGCTACAAGCTCTAGCGCGTGTTCGACCCCGTCGTCGCGCCGCCGGAGGATGCCGCCGTCGCGGGCATCGTGGAGGCCCTCGGGATCCCCGGGATCATCGACCTCCACGTCCACCTGCTGCCGGCACGACTGCAGGAGCGCGTCTGGGAGCAG
>Ga0316575_10000650_pt1 | contig 10260 bp, 11 predicted proteins | sample J5NA_FD_203072 | JGI IMG/M metagenome (GOLD analysis project Ga0316575, IMG submission 203072) | Rhizosphere microbial communities from salt marsh grasses in Alabama, United States - J5-7_050615r2r3 | ecosystem: Host-associated > Plants > Roots > Rhizosphere | place: USA: Alabama | collected...
CCGATCAGTTGCTTAAGCTCGATCAGTGACTGGTTATAGGAAAAAAGCACTGCATTGTATGCGAGACGCGCCTTGTTGTATTCAAGTTCGGCATTTTGCATGTCAAGCTGGGTACCGCTGCCGATTTCAAATGACTTTTTGGCGATGGTGAATCCCTTCTGCGCAAGAGCGAGAACGTCCGACATCGATTCGAGGCGACGTTTGCTTACCGATACTTTTTCGAATGCATTACGTGTTGCAAGTTCGAGACCTTCGGATGCCTGTTTTTCGGTAAATTTGAACATCTCAAAATCCTGTACTTTCTGGTTAACACGCTCACGCCGGGTTGCTCCGGAAAAAATTTCCCATGAGAGGCCTACGGCAACCTTGCAGTCATTACCCCAGATACCGTCACCTAAAGCGTCGAAATTATACATTCCTATTCTGCTGTAGGAACCGCTTGCGTAAACCAGCGGCATATAGTCGGTTTTAGCGAGATTGATGAGTTCCTGCAAGACCGCTTCGTTGCTCGATAGCTGGAGCAGCTGGTCGTTTGCAGTGTGCATTTTGACAAGTGCTTCGTCCATCGTCATCGTGAATTCCGGCTTTGGCAGGTCTCCGCTGATTTCGAGAGATGCGGCACTTCCGCTCAGCCCGCACTGGATAAGAATCGCTTCATAGGCCATCAGTCGGTCACTCTGCGCTTTTTCGAGATCGATACGGGCATTTTCCAGACGCAGACGGGAAGTAAGCGTGTCAAGTTCGGTTCCTTTTCCGATTGCATAGCGCACCAGCGACAGCCGGTGTGTTTCCTCGGCAAGTGCGACACTTTCCTTCTGGATATCGACATTGTTCCGTGCCATAATCGCACCGAGATACGTGGTGCTGACTGACGTGATGATTTTATTCTTTTCTGTATCGCGTTTTTTTGAAAGGGTATTTTTATAGGCTTTTGCAATACGAAGGCCTACACCGACTTTGCCCTGCGCATAGATCGGCTGATTGACCTGCACCGAAAGTGCCGTGGTGTTTTTTGGTGTTTCGAAGGCGCTTCCGAGAGCATTCATAAGTTCACCGATGGTTATGCCGGAAATCGTGGGACCCAGTTTCTGAAGAAGCGCTTTCTCATCAACAGTAAATGCGGTATCGCGTGCTGCCCCCTGATAGCTGCTGTTCAGTGACTGCATAAATGAGGTCTGGTCACCTCCGCCCGATGTACCATAAGGAATATACTGGGCGAAGGCATGACTCTGATTGATGGATGCAGTTACTTTGGGGTATGCACTGCCGTATGCTTCCCGAATCTGGGCATCGGCCTTCTTCATTTCACTTTCGACACTTTTGAGGGTTTTTGAATTCGCCAGGGCAGTATCGATGCACTGTTCGAGCGAATATTCAGCGGCATTGGCAGAGCCGTACAAATACAGTGCCGCTACACATGAAAAAAGAACTGTTTTTTTATACATATTGTCTCCTGTTGTTTTCAGAAAGATAATTTAGGTCATTACGACGGTGAAAATTCAAAATTATTGCAGCCGATTCCGTTTTTTATAAAGGTGAGAAGCTGGAGCGTTTCGCGTTCGATGTCTCCTTTTTCTCCATTGAGTTTCCATTCTATAAACGTTCCGCGAACAAGTGAGCTGACGTATCGGGCGATTGAGATTGCAGGCAGTGCATCAGAAAGTTCACCCCGACCCTGAGCCTCTTCGATAAGTTTTGTATGATGTGACAGAATTTCGAAATAGTGTGCAGAGAACTTTTCGGATATTTCCTGATGGTGTTTTTCGAGGCGCTCGGGTTTGAGTTTTCGAATGACATGAAAATTGGTGGTTGAAACAATAAAGGCGAAATGGTCACCGAAAAACGAGAGGGATACCCTGATCATCCGTTCGAGATTGACAAAAAACGGATCATTGCTGTTTGTCATGGTGATGAGGTTGTTGAGCAGGTTCTGAAAATCGCGCACTGCGAGGCTGAGAAAAATCTCATCCTTGTCGGTATAGTAGTTGTAAAGTGATGCCTTGGAAAACCCCGATTCTGCAGCGATATCCTCAAGACGGGATTCATGGAACCCTTTTTCTGCAAACACTTTTCGTGCTGCATCGAGAATGATAGTGCATTTTGCATCTTTAATTGCCTGATCTCGAATTGAACGCGCATCCATAAAGATGACTCCAAAGTCAGAATGATAAAAAATGAGTTAAAAATATAGCACGAAAAGACTGAAATGTCAAAATGAATCGTATAGGTATCATTTATTCAAATTCTTATACAGTGCTGCAGTCTCGTGTATTTTCAATGCAGCAGGATTTACTGCTTATGCTTCTGTGATATATTCCGCAAAAATGTATTGGTATTGACATTCTGATGAAAATGATATATATTAATATTCGAATATACAGAAACACTTGGAGGGCCGATGAATCTTTCCCATAAAAAAAACGCTCAATTGCTCAAGGCACTCGGTCATCCCATTCGTTTTTGCATTGTTGAAGGATTGATGTCGGGTGAGCAGAATGTATTAACCATGGTGGATTGTACCGGTGTTCCGCAACCGACAGTTTCACAACATCTTAATATTCTGAAAGCAGCGGGAATCATTCAGGGTGAACGTGTCGGTAATCAGATTCATTATTCAGTTGTCAGTAATGAGGCTAAAAAAATTATTGAGTCATTGCAATAATTTTTTTACCGTAAACATATTAACATTCTAATAAACGAATTTAATTTTTTCGGAGGAATCATGAATATACGACTCATATTAGGCATTGTGATTGGTGCTGCAGCCGGATTCGCATACTACCGTTTTGTCGGTTGTTCGAGCGGTACATGTCCCATCACCGGAAATCCGTACATAAGTACGATATACGGTGCTGTTGTTGGTGCACTTGCATCTGGTGCGTTTAATCATTGAGATTCAAAGGTAAGGTATTTGGGAATGTCCAAAAGGCAGAAGAGGGGCAACACCGTGCCGTACCCTGATTCGATTCTTTCAGTTTGTGTGGTTCTGCCTGATGGGTTGATTTCAGATGGTTTGATGATTGTAGTCACTTTTGCAACACAAGTATCTTTAATAATAATAAGGAGGATTTTATGGTACACAAAAAAAACATTTCAGCAACACTATGTTTGACACTTATTGCCGGAGTAATTGTGGCAACAACTGCAGTGCTCTGTTCCGCCAAGGCGAAACCGGCAGTATCAGGTACTAACCAGACTGCGCAAACCACTCCTGCAACTCCGCAGAATACGGCGGAACCGACTCCTGCGGCTGCACCTGCAACCGAAGTCAAAAAACAGCTTCTTTTTTTCATGAATCCGAACGGGCGGCCTTGTCAAATGCAGGATGCCATCATTCATGAACTTGGTGATTCCATCCGTGCCCATGCAAATCTGCGATATTACAAGACAACGGAACAGTCAGATCGGCAGGCGTTCGGTACATACGGCATTCGCGGGCTGCCCTCACTTATTGTGCTGGATCAAAACGGCAGGGAGCTGCATCGCTTCACTCCCGGTGTACAGGAGGGAAGTGCAATTCTCGAGGCACTCAGATGATGATGTGTCAATATAGAAGGGGAGGAATACATGACTGAACATCTGAATCTGCTCCTGGTATTTTTTTCAGGTCTTACCAGCGTTCTTTCGCCGTGTGTGCTGCCCGTACTTCCGATCGTGGTGACTGGCGGCGGCAATGACAGTCGCTGGCGACCGCTTCTGATTGTAAGCGGCCTGGCGCTTACCTTCATGATCATGGGAGTGTTGTCTTCACTTTTCGGCGGTGTGATCGGAACGAAGCTCTATTATCTTGAAAAAATTGCAGCTGTCATTATAGTCCTGTTCGGGATACTTCTGATGTTCAATGTGAATTTTTTCAAACACCTGACTTTTGTTTCGCGGTTTGCGGGCAGATCGAGCGGAGCGCTTGGCGGCTTTTTGCTTGGATTCACCCTCGGTATTATCTGGATTCCCTGTGTAGGGCCGATGCTTTCGGGCGTACTTGCGCTTGTGGCTTCAAAAGGAAAGATTTTTTCGGGTATCGGGTATCTGATGATCTACTCGGCCGGATTTGCCGTTCCGATGCTTGTGGCAGGATATGCGACTCAGTTTTTCAGAAAACGCGTCTCTGTTGCAGGAAAGCATCCTGCTGTGATTTCACTGGTGAGTGGTGCGGTGCTGGTACTGTTGGGACTGTTCATTTTCTTTAAAGGGATGATCGGTTTCGGTATGAAAGTCTGACGTTACTGATGGAAAATCCTCGATAAAGCGCCGTCTACCCGCTTTGGGTGACAGATGGCGTTTTTGTATTGTATCCGCTGATTCGGTTTCATTCACCTTCCGTATCGGGCAGCAGGTTTTGCACCGTTTAGTCCCGAAGATGACGTCCGTCAAGAAAATAGTCGATGTGTCCGACGAGGTGATCCCATGGGTTGAAAGAGAGGCCGAAATCCTTTTCGATATCAGAGACATCCCAGAACAGGCTGCCCGGAGCATATCCCCTGTCTTCAATGACAAGGCGGCTTGCGGATGCAGTTCGTTTGATCGCTTCTTCGGCAATGCGTGACCATGGTATGAATCTTGATGAGAGAGCAAGATAGGTTTTGCGGGCAACCGAAGAAGCCAGAATCGCCAGATAGACTTTTGCGAGATCTCCGGCCCAGATAAACTGGGTTCCGTCATGCAGAACTACGTCTACGTCGCGTCCCTCCTTCACGGCATCGGCTATGGCCGCAAATCGGGTGTCACCTTCGGTGGGAGCACCTGTAACGACCGGGTTTCCGAAGGTATAGCCCGGTCTGATGATATTGATACGCATTTCTGACTGGTAGGAGAGTGCCATGAGGAAATTTTCACAGGCAGCCTTGGTGGCACCGTACAGTGTTGCAGGACGTTGTTTGGTAAAGCGGGTAACCTGTTTGATTTCAAGTTCCGCGATATCGTTGCATCCGGAGTACAGGCTGTCGTTGACGGCTGTTGATGAGGTATAGATGAAATGTTTTACTCCGGCCCGGATAGCGCAATCCGCGAGGTAGACGGCGGGTAGCGTGTCGTCAAGCAGTACGTCGGAACCGGAAGTACGGGTGTAGTTGAGTGCGACGTGAATGCATGCATCCATACCGCGGACGGCATCGGCGAGACAGGAGCGGTCGGGGAGGTCACCCTTGATATATGAAAACGAGCCACGTCCGGAAAATGGTGGAATGCGTGACGGGTTTCGTGCAAGAATGGTTACATCATGGCCGTTACCGAGAAGTTCCATGACAAGATACGAACCGATATGCCCGGTTCCGCCGGTAACGAGTATCTTCATGGGGTGTTTTGACGTTCTGCTGATGTGGTATGGCGGCGTTGCGTATTGGGAGTTCGCCACATGCACCATAGTGGCAGTTTCTCGGGGCTGAAAGAGAGTTTTTTCATGATGGAAAAACCGTGTCGCTGATAAAACCGGATGGTGCGTTCGCGACTTGTCTCAAGATAACAGCCGATGCCTTCTTCATCACACCGTTTGAGTATGGGTTGAATAAGCCTCGATCCCAGTCCTTTCTGACGCTCAGCAGGAAGGACTGCAAGTGCCGCCAGATAATAATGCGGATGTCGCGGATGATTACGGTCGATAGTGTTTCGGTCACTGAATTTTTTAAGCAGTTGCTGTATTCCGAATATTGTGAGGACCTGCCTGAATGATGCAATCTGATCTGTTAAGGGGACTTCCCATCTGCCGGGAGGCATCCATAGTGCGGCGCCGGTGAGCGGGTCATTGACCCAGCACTCGCCGTATTTGAAACAGTACCGGTTGACCATGTAATCGAAAAATTCGGAGAATGCAAGGGATCGTTTATCATCATGACGAACGAACCATTCCATGAGCGGATCGTCGTCAAAAACACTCGCCAGAAGCTGTTGAACAGCAGCCGAATCACTCTTTTGTGCGAGTCGAACCTTCATTGCTCCCTCCAGCAAGGGATAGTCTGCTTTGTGCAGAGTAGTGTAGAGTGGTGACAAATACATCTGGAGTAAGTGAGTATTCCACATTTGGGCAATTGGAATACCGCAATCCAAGATTGAAATAAAAATAATTCAGGGTAAGGATTTTACAAGATCTCGATGGAAAGGCGCCGGAAGAAGGCTGTTGCATCGCCAACCATTGTGACATCTGATTCAGAATGCAGTATTACTGATACGAATATCGACTTACGGTTGGGTAGAAAACGAGAAACGAGGTGTTTAGTCGTTATATCACCGGACCGTTCCGAACAATCCTGATTTTGTGTATTCCGACCCTATGATCGTTTGCATTTCACGGTGAAGTATACCCCGCGAAAGCAAAAAATTAAGCAGTATGGGTCGACGAATCCGCATAATACGTATATACTTATACTAACCGTTGTTTTTAGCATTAAAATTTTACACCGGAGGATATGCCATGGCTAAAATGAACTGCTGGGAATTCAAGAAATGCGGAAGAGAGGTGGGTGGATCAAAAGTGGCTGAGCTGGGCATTTGTCCGGCAAGTATCGAATCAAATGCCGATGGCATAAACAACGGAAAAAACGGTGGCCGTGCATGTTGGGCCATATCAGGGACGTTGTGCGGAAGTAAGGTACAGGGGACATTCGCAATGAAATTGTCAAATTGTCTGCAGTGCGAGTTTTTCGCATTGGTCAGGGATGACGAGGGCTCGGCATTAAAGAGTTCAAAGGAAATCCTGGGGAAGTTGAAATATACATGATGCATGAATGACAGCGGTTTGCGCGATGTTTTATTCAGATATGGATCAGAATATTGTTTTGTTGTTTTTGGTAGGAACAGTTCTGTGCGGAACAAGATCGTTTTCTGAGGGAATTTTCAGCTCGCGGTATACTATCTGAGCTACGTTGATATAAAAGGAGAAGGGTTCTGAAGAACCCCTTTCTTTTATTTATCGTAACCTTTCCGGTTACTTCTTTTTCGGTAGAAACGACCGCTTGAAAAGGTCGATGATCGCGGCCTTGCTCTCATCGGTCATATGGCGGGTACCGGTACCGACGAAAGTGTTGTCGATTACCGTTGGAACCTCCATGATCCATTCACCGTGCCGCCAGGTGAGCCAGCAGTTTTTCACCGTATCGAATACATGAACGTCACGGTTGAAAAATTTCCCCAGTTCCACTCCCCAGCCGGTTCCTCCTTTGACGGTATTGTCGTTCTGCACGACGCCGACTGCGAAAATCTGCTGTCCGTTATTGATCATGTGAAAAATCGACTGAAACACACGTCTGATCGAGACTGCATTGGTGTAACTGCGACGCATGTGCGCTGAAACGATCTCCATGCTGATATCACCGCGTCGCAGATCATCTTCACCGAGGAAAACGACATTTTTTTCACGTTTGATGAGATGGCCTTCATACGAATAGGTGACTTCGTTAACGCCGAACTGTTCGGCGCATTCACCGAAGAAGGCTTCGGCACCGGCGTGACCGCCGCTGTAAAGTGTACATTTGGAAGGGTTTAGCATAGGTTCTCCTGTGAAAGTATGGTGTAACTTCAAAGTATATATTGAACGTTGCTGAAGCAGCAAGGTAAAAGCATCCGGTACCGGTATATTTTCCGGAGAAGAGCCGGGCTTATATGAACTTTGCGGATTTTACCTCTTTACTGGCGAGTCGTACACCGCCCGCTTTGACACCCTTGATCAGAAAATCTTCCACCCGGAATTCTTCGGTGAGTACTTTCAGACGCGGTTTTGGTTTATACTCGCATTGTACGGATGTTGAAGAGTCGGTGGTCAGTTTAAGGATGGTGCATTTGTCAGGAATGATCTGATAACCTTTGTTGAGTATGAACTGTTCGATACGGCAGCGTTTGAGATAGGGAAATCCGGTTGCGTCGTCCCGGTAAATGACGTTGAAGACAAGTTCCTTGTCGATGATGCCGCAGTGCAGCATTCCCTTGTCGACAAACAGTTTGTCGGGTGCATCAACGACCGAATAGGCACCGCTCTTTCGGATGACAAGAAGCCGGTCATACTGCGAAACATCGAACAGGACGTTGCCGTTGACATCATATCCGAGGTATCCGGTGTCGCGGTCATAACGCATTTTGAGGTTGCGCTGGGCAGCTTCACGCACGTCCACCTTGTTGAGCGAGAGCAGTTCTGTTTTGCGTTCGAAAGAGTCCGCATATTTATCGATGATACCGCGTAGAAAGCTGATCGAGTAATCGGTGATGTGAGCAAGCGCTTCCTTTATCTCCTTAAGACGTTTTTCAATCTCCTGCATTTCTTTGCGGGCGCGATTTATGTCGTAAAGGCTGATGCGGCGGATCGGTATTTTAAGGAGTGTTTCGACATCCTCGACCGTTACTTCGCGCCGTATCTGGCTTGCGAACGGTTTCAAACCGTTGAGCACCGCCTGAATCACCGTCTCGGCGGTTTTCATCTCTTCGATTTTTTTGTAGATCCTGTTCTCGATGAAAATCTGCTCGAGGGTTTTTGCATGGAGTTTGTCGCGCAGTTTCCGGTCTTCAAGTTTCAGTTCCGCCGTAAGGATGACGACAAGCTGGCGGGCATTATCTTCAATTACCTGTGTTACCGTCATCTGGACGGGATGGTCGTCACGGATCACCATGAGGTTCACCGAAATGGAGCTTTCGCATTCAGTAAACGCATAGAGTGCGTCGACCGTCTCGGCGGTATGGACGCCGCGTGCAAGGCGCACCTCGATTTCCACCTGCTCGGCGGTAAAATCGCTGATTCCCGATATTTTGAGTTTGCCCTTTTTGGCTGCCGCCTCGATCGAGGTAATGAGACTTTCGGTGGTCGTCCCGTACGGCAGTTCCCTGATGACGATCCGCTTTTCATCACTTGTGTCAAGTTTGGCCCGTACAAGTATTTTTCCGTTACCGTCTTCGTATCCCGATACGTCGGCCAGCCCTCCGGTAGGAAAGTCGGGAAAAATCAGAAGCTGCTCACCTTCGAGAACGGCGATTTCGGCTTCTAACAGTTCTATGAGGTTATGCGGCAGTATTTTTGTCGCCATGCCGACGGCAATTCCTTCGGTTCCGAGAGAAAGCAGTACCGGCAGTTTTGACGGAAGCACGACGGGCTCGCGGTTGCGGCCGTCATAGGAGTCGATGTATTCGGTGATTTCGGGATTGAAGAGCGTATCTTTAGCCAACGGGGTAAGGCGGCATTCGATATACCGCACCGCAGAAGCCGGATCTCCGGTGTAGATGTTGCCGAAGTTTCCCTGTTTGTCAATAAAGAGATCCTTGTTGGCAAGCGCGACGAGTGCGTCTCCGATCGAAGCGTCACCGTGAGGGTGGTACCGCATGCACTGCCCGACCACATTGGCGACCTTGTGGAATTTGCCGTCATCCATCTCCCACAGGGTATGCAGTATGCGACGCTGCACGGGTTTGAACCCGTCGGAAACATGGGGGATGGCGCGGTCCTTGATGACATACGAGGCATATTCGAGAAAGTTGTGGTCGAAAAGATTTTTGATGTAGGCCATCAGCGCAGGTTCTCCATAATGTAATCTTTGCGTTCAGGGGTGTTTTTTCCCATGTAAAAGTCGAGTGTCTCGGGGATGTTCTTTACGGATTTTATATTGACTTCGACGAGCCGCATGTCGGGACCGATGAACTGGCCGAACTCCTTGGGGGAGATTTCGCCGAGTCCTTTGAAGCGCGTGACTTCAGGGTCGCGAAGTTCCTTTGTTGACCGGTCGCGTTCCTTTTCGGTGTAACAGTAACGGGTTTCCTTCTTGTTGCGGACGCGAAAGAGCGGCGTTTCGAGGATGAAGACGTGCCCTGCGACGACGAGTTCTTCAAAATAGTTGAGAAAAAAGGTCATGAGCAGGTTGCGTATGTGGAATCCGTCAACATCGGCGTCGGTGGCGAGTACGATACGGTTGTACCGCAGGTTTTCAACCTCCTCTTCGATACCGAGCGCCATCATCATGTTGTACAGTTCTTCATTCTGGTAGATGGCGGCGCGGTTTTTTCCGAAAACGTTCTGCGGTTTTCCCTTAAGGGTGAAGATCGCCTGGGTGAGGACGTCACGCGAGCTGATGATCGATCCGCCGGCGGACATTCCTTCGGTGAGAAAAATGGTTGAACCTTCACCCTTCGTACCATCCTGCAGGTGGTATTTGCAGTCGCGAAGATTCGGGATTTTGATTTCGATTCGTTTGGCTGCTTCTTTTGCCTCTTTCTTGACGGCATTGAGTTCGGTTCGCAGCTTCTGGTTCTGGACTATTTTTGATTCGAGCTGGCGCGATATTTCGATATTTTTAT
>Ga0316575_10000651_pt1 | contig 10259 bp, 8 predicted proteins | sample J5NA_FD_203072 | JGI IMG/M metagenome (GOLD analysis project Ga0316575, IMG submission 203072) | Rhizosphere microbial communities from salt marsh grasses in Alabama, United States - J5-7_050615r2r3 | ecosystem: Host-associated > Plants > Roots > Rhizosphere | place: USA: Alabama | collected...
CAAGCATAAAGTTTATGCACCATCTTACTTGAACCTTTCCTCCTGTCTCTTGTATCCGATCTACCCCTCCTTGATCCTGAGCGCCTGCTGGCGGTACTTGAGCGCCTCCCCCGGTTTGCCCATGCGTTCCGCGAGGTCGCCAAGGGCTGCATAGGCGGCATGGCTGGGTGAAATGCTGATACTGGCATCCAGATAATTCTGCGCCTTGCCCCAGATTTGCTGATGCAAACACAGCTTGCCGAGTGCCAGCAACAGCCCGGCATCCTGGCTGTTCTGGGCAAGCCATTTTTCTGCCTGCTTGATCTGCGCCACCACATCGCCGGATTTGCAGTCACCATATAGCGCAACCAGTTCGCTGTCCCATTGAGCATTCAGGCTGTCGGTCAAAAGCTGCAAGGCGATTGAGTCTCCGCCGAACTGGATCAGCGCACGGGCGGCGGCCGCGGCAATCTTGCCGCGGCGCTTGAATTCAGCAGGAATGTTTTTCAGGCAGCGTGTCAGTCCGGTCAAATCGTTCTGCTGGCGGATTTTTCCCAGCCAGGCCTGCTGGCGCAAATGCGATGCCTGTGTCGCATCGACCGCGCCGCGCTTCTCGAGCTGGTAAAGGACATTCAATACCTCGTCCCAGTTGCCCGCCTGCTGGTGCGCCTTAAGTTCCAGGGCCAAAGCACCTACATGGCCTGTGACTCCGCTGTCCCGCAACTCCTGCAACGTATCCAGTGCGCCGCGGGCATCATGCTGGTCGAGCAGAAACTTGCCGGTCGTCATCAGGCGCAGTGTGGAATCACCGGCCTTGTTGTCCTGTGCGTCCGACAAGTAGGCATCGCGCTTTCTGTATTCGCGCAATTCATGGGCGGAACGAGCGGCAATGATGCGATGAAATCCGGACGTATCGCCCAATTTCATCGCGCGCGTTGCGGCCTTTTCCGAATCGGCATAGCGTCCTTCGAAATACGCACCCAGCTCCTCGTCCAGCAATTTTCGTATCCTGGCCTGCACACGATCATGGCGGAACTTTTTCACATAGGCTGGCAGCTGGAACACCCCGACTACCAGCCTAACCAGCCAGTAGACCGCCAGAAAACCCAGCAGCAGCAGCGCGACAAACAGGGTAAACGATACTTCGATGCGATAGGGCGGATAGACCAGCAGCACATAAGCCGGAAAGCGCGATGTGATCGCGATAGCCGCCGCAGCGACAAATAGCCCGAGTATCCATGCCAGGTATTTCATTGCGCAGCCTTCGTTGAACCTTCCGCCTCGGACTTGGGCAATGTCGGCCGTTTCACCGGACCATTCACGGAAGCATTCGGACGTTTCACGGTTTTAGCCCTGGACGAGTTGGATCGTCCTGTTAAACCCGCAGGCTCGCTCTCGCGCATCTGGCGGTAGTTGCGCACCGCCTGCAGGCTGTCACTGATGTCGGGCAGTTCGATGCTGATGTCTGAAGCGACCAGCTTGCTCAATACTTCGGACACATGTTTATTCACACTCGATTTTGCATCGAAAAATCTGGCAGTCCAGTGTTGTGCGGTTTTCAGCCCCAGCCTGAAACTGACTTCGTCGCGCGACAGCAAGGCCAGGCGAGCCGACAGCAGGTTCAGTTTCAGATTCTCGCGCAGAAAGAACTCCTGGTTGGGCGGCAAAAGCGGAATCTCGGCCTTATCGGTGTTTTCAATGCGCACCAGCTGTTTCAGTTCATTCCAGACATCATGCAACAATTTCTGCCAGGTCGTTCCGGCTTCCGGTGCTGCTTGCGTGACCGCCGGGTTGGCGGGAAGCGGCTGCTGATAGGCCAGCGGCATGCTGTCGACAGCAGAAATCAGGTTATTCAGCTGCAGGTTGATGCCGGTAATGTCCGCTTGGTGAAGCGCGCGCAATTTGTCCATATCGTTGTTGATTGCCTGGCGCAGCCCGCTGAATGCCGGCCGGTTCAAGCGCTGCAAGCGCGAATCGGCGGTCTGCATTGCGATCAATGCCGCCCTCACGTTCGCCGACAATTGCAATTGCTGCGATGCGATCAGCAGCATTTGCTCGACCTCGGCCAGTGCGGCTTCATCGCTGTTGGCCGAAAGGTTGTTGTAAAGGTTCTCCAGCGCGACACGCTGGTTTTGCGACTCGGCATAACGCGATTCCATCGTTGCGACCTTGGCTGAAAGATCGCGTACTTGATCCTGGTCCTGGGCCAGCAACACCTGGGTGGCCTTGCTGTTTCCGTCCATCTCGGCGATTTTTTTCGCGAGTTGCTGCTGCATGTCGCTGATCGCGCGATGTCCGTCCAGCCATTGCCACAGAAAGACGCTTACCAGCACCACCATCGTCAGCTGGGTAATGCTGATGTGCCCGAATCCTGAGGGTGCGTCCCGTACGGTTGTTTGACCTTTCGCCTGCCCGGGCTGCGCCGATTCTGATGGCGGAGCGGCGCCGGTTGCGGTATTTTCAGGTTGTGGGGTTTGCTCGCTCATTCAATACCTTTCAAAAATAAGGACAAGCTGCGCCGGACGATCGCCGCACGATAACAGGCTTGGCGCCTAGCAGCCCGTCCGGCATTTCCCGGCTATCCGTTTCAGCTCCCTCTCTGGCCTGCCCATGCGGTCAAAGCGGCGAATAGTCCGTCATCTCCCGGCGCCGTCACTTGCACATGCGGCCAGCCCAGATCGCATGCCAGTCCCGCAATTCGCGCGTGGGGTACAAACAAGACCGTGTTGCGCAAGGCGTCCCGGTCGCCGTCATCCAGCATTCGGCTCAGATGCTCCATTGCCTCGCTGCTGGTCACGATGATTGCATCGGGACCGGAGTCCAGCAGCTTGCGTTTGTCCTGCTGCGATTTCTCGCGCCGATAGCAGGATGCATATTCTACCGTCGCACCGCGTTCCCTTAGCGTATCGCCCAGCAGTTCGCGTCCGCCATCGCCGCGAAAGATCATCACGCGCCAGCCGGAAACATGCTGCATTTCCGGCAACGCCAGCAACCCCTCGCTGTCGAAGCGTTCGGTGGGAGCGATGATGTTGGAGAACCCCGTTTCGCGCAAGGCTTTTGCGCTGCCCTGACCGACTGTCGCAATTTTCAGGTGCGGCGGCATCGGCACGCGATTCCCATCGGCAGGGCGGCCTGCGGTGCGTATCGCGGCGGTGCCGTAGCGCACCGCATTGGGACTTATAAAGATCGCCAGGTTGAACTGTCCGAGGCGTGCAACCTGTGCATACAGCGCGTCGGCATCCGCAGCGGCTGTAATTTCCAGCAGCGGGAACAGCAGCGCGACACCACCCGCCTGCTCGATGCGCTGCATCATTTGCATTGCCTGTTCACGCGGCCGCGTGACGGCGATGGTCAACCCGTGCAGGGGACGGTCAGCCATTAGGAACCATTGATCCATTCCCACATGGCCGCGCACTTGGCTTTGCGGGGTAGGCGGCATGACACGGTGGGCGCAAGCCGCTGGTGCGGGAATGCCGCCGATGCCCCGCCTCCCGCAAGCGGCCGCTACGCGGTAACGTGTCGGCGGGACTATATGCAAGAAAGGCGACGACGCGAATGGCCATTCCCTTCGCTAGGAGCCTGACGCCGCAGATCGCCCGCAAAGCCCGTGTCCGAACGGGTTGCAACAAAAACGGGCGCTCGCTATGTTGCACTCCTTGGCATCGTAGAATGACTACGTCCTGCGTCGTGCGCCTTGCGATCGCCCCGTTTTTGTTAGCAACGCGGTTCATGGTGGAATGGATCAATGGTTCCCGAGCGTGGCGAGGATTTCGTCCGCGCCCTGTGCACGCAGCGCATCGGCGATTTTGTTTCCAAGCTCTTCCGGATTGTCGATCTCGCCGATCAGCTCGGCATGTGTCATGCGTTTGCCATCAGGGCTGGCAACGAAACCGCGCATACGCAACTTACCGCTGGCCACTTCGGCAAACCCGCCCAGCGGCACCTGGCAGCTGCCCGCCAGCGCACGGCTCAGCGCGCGTTCCGCAAGCACACAAACTGCGGTTTCGGGATGGTGCAGCGGTTGCAGAAGTTCGATCAGATCGGCGCGGTCAGCTCTGCATTCGATCCCCAGTGCGCCCTGCCCGACTGCGGGCAGACTTTCTTCGCTGCTGATCTGCGCGCGGATGCGGTCGCCCAGCCCCAGACGTTTCAGACCTGCAGCAGCCAGGATGATCGCGGCATACTGCCCTTCATCCAGCTTGCGCAATCGGGTCTGCACATTGCCACGCAACGGCTCGATTTGCAGATGCGGAAAGCGCGCGCGCAGCTGGCTCTCGCGGCGCAGGCTGGACGTGCCCACCACGCTCCCCGCCGGCAATGCAGCCAGGTTTTCATACTTGTTCGAAACAAAAGCATCGTGCGGGTCTTCGCGTTCGCAGATCACCGGCAGCACAAAACCTTCAGGCAGAATCATCGGCACATCTTTCAGCGAATGCACGGCGATGTCGGCACGGCCGTCTTCCAGCGCGGTTTCCAGTTCCTTCACAAACAGCCCCTTGCCGCCGATCTTGGACAGCGAAACGTTCAGAATCTGGTCGCCCTGCGTGGTCATGCCCAATATACTGATGTCGGTTTGCGGATATAATGCAAGCAGCCTGTCCCGGATATGCTCGGCCTGCCACATCGCGAGTGCGCTTTCCCGCGACGCGATCACCAAACGGGCTGGTTCTTGAATGTGCTTCAGATTCATGAGTTTTTTCCGGAAAGTTTTGCCTGAATTTTTTTAAATAAACAACTGGTTCACGCTATATTCTAGCATAAGGCGTGCCGAGCTTTTGATTTGAGAACGTGATGAATCTGATTGCCACCCCCGCCAATATTTCCAGCAAGGACTTGCCTCTGCGCGATGATGTGCGCCTGCTTGGACGCATACTCGGCGACACCCTGCGTGAACAGGAAGGCGAAGCCGCCTTCCAGCTTGTCGAAAACGTCCGCCGCGCCGCGATAACCTTCCACAAAAGCCAGGATGACCGCGACCACCTGCAACTCGAACAGATTCTGAATGCGCTGTCTCCCGGCGATGCGCTGCTTGTCGTGCGCGCCTTCAGTTATTTTTCGCAACTGTCCAACATCGCGGAAGACCTGCACCACAACCGGCGCCATCGCGCACACCTCAAGGCCGGCAGCGCACCCAAGAACGGCAGTCTGCAACTGGCGTTGTCGCATGTGGAAAAAAAGAACATCAGCAAGGATGAGCTTCAGTCATTTCTCGACAGCGCGCTGGTTTCGCCCGTGCTGACTGCACATCCCACAGAAGTCCAACGCAAGAGCATCCTTGATTGCCAGCTGATCATTTCCAGCCTGATGTCGAACCGCGACCGCATGGACATGACTCCCGATGACCTGGCCGAAAACGAGGAAGTGCTGCGCCGCTTCGTGCTGATCCTTTGGCAGACGCGCATGTTGCGCTCCACCAAGCTGAACGTGATCGACGAGATCAAGAACGGTCTGGAGTTCTACCGCTATACCTTCCTCAACGAAATTCCGAAAATCTACGCCCGCCTGGAAAATCAGCTGGAAAGCCGTTTCGACAAGGATCTCAAGGTTCCGCCGCTGCTGCGCGTCGGCAGCTGGATCGGCGGCGACCGTGACGGCAACCCGTTCGTGACCCACGAAGTGATGCTCGAAGCGGTACAGCAGCATTCCGCACTGGCACTTGAACATTACTTGGACGAGACCCGCATTCTCGGCATGCGCCTCAGCCTGACCGACCGGCTGGTGGAAGTCACCCCCGAGTTGCGCAAGCTCTCCGATTCCTCCCCTGATAAAGCCGCGCACCGCATCGACGAACCCTACCGCCGCGCATTGATCCTGATCTACTCGCGTTTGTCGGCCACTGCAAAAATGCTCGGGCTCAAGCTGGAAAAACCGCGTCCCATCAGCGAAAGCGTCGAACCCTATGCAACCCCGCAGGAGTTCATCGCCGACCTGGACGTTTTGATCGACTCATTGTTCAAGCACGGTGCGGTTTACCTGGCACGCGGTCGTCTGGCCAACCTTCGCCGTGCAGTCGAGGTATTCGGCTTCCATCTCGCGCCGCTGGATATGCGCCAGCACAGTGCCGTCATCGAGCAGACCATCAGCGAACTCTTCTCGCGCAGCAGCGGCAAGTCGGATTACCGCGACCTGGACGAGGCTGGCCGCCGCGAAGTACTGCTGGCCGCACTGCATTCCGACAAATCGTTGCTGGGCGAAGCACTGTCATCAGAGAATCTGGCCGAGTTCGGCGATGTCGCACAAAGCGAGCTGCGCATCATGCTGGCTGCGGCGCGGATCCACCAGCGCTTCGGACGCGCAGCACTGCCCAACCATATCATTTCCATGACCGAGTCGGTCAGCGACATGCTGGAACTCGCGCTGATGCTGCAACAGGTCGGTTTGCTGGAAAGAGGCACGCATCAGTTGCACATCAACATCATTCCGCTGTTCGAAACCATCGAGGATCTGCGCGGTTGTGGTGTCATCATGGATGAACTGTTTTCGCTTCCGTATTACCGCAGGCTGTTGAGCAGCCGCGGCAATACCCAGGAAGTGATGCTCGGTTATTCCGACAGCAACAAGGACGGCGGATATGTGACGGCAAACTGGGAGCTGTACAAGGCGGAAGTAGAGCTGGTGAAAGTATTCGCAAAACACGGTGTCGAACTTCGGCTGTTTCACGGCCGCGGCGGCACCGTCGGTCGCGGCGGCGGCCCGAGCTACGACGCGATCCTGGCTCAGCCGCCGGGCAGCGTCAACGGCCAGATCCGGATTACCGAACAAGGCGAGGTCATTTCCAGCAAATATTCCAATCCCGAGATCGGGCGCCGCAACCTGGAAACAATGATTGCAGCGACAATCGAGGCCACCCTGCTGGACCACCCGCATGACGCCGACGGCAACCCGGAATATATGCGCATCATGGAGAAGCTGAGCGGCAACGCGTTTGCAGCCTATCGCAAGCTGGTCTACGAGACGCCCGGTTTCAACACCTATTTCTTCTCTGCAACACCGATACGCGAGATCGCCGAGTTGAACATTGGCAGCCGACCCTCGGCGCGCAAGGCTTCCGATCGCATCGAGGATCTGCGCGCGATACCCTGGGTATTCAGCTGGGGCCTGAACCGCACCTTGCTGCCGGGCTGGTTCGGTTTCGGCAGCGCGGTAAAACAGTTCATCGCCAGCGAGGGCGAGGCTGGTCTGGAACGGCTACGCGCGATGTACAAGGAGTGGCCATTTTTCCGCGGACTGATGTCGAACATGGACATGGTGCTGTCCAAGACCGACATGGGCATTGCTTCCAGCTATGCCGAACTTGTGGATGACGTTGCAATGCGCGAACAAATTTTTGGCATGATCGAGCTCGAATGGAACGATACCGTGAAGATGCTGTTCAAGGTGACCGGCAATACCTCGCTTTTGCAGGACAACCCGACATTTGCACGTAGTCTGCAGACCCGCATGCCATACATCGATCCGCTCAATCACTTGCAGGTCGCGCTGTTGCAGCGCCATCGCGCCGGAGACGACGACATCCTGGTGAAGCGCGCGATACACCTCACCATCAACGGCATCGCCACCGGGCTGCGCAACAGCGGATAATGTCCCTCCTTGTTGTGTGCCCCGTTTGCAAACGCTCACAGTGCTGACAAGACGATTTCGGAAAACGACAATCGGCCTGCGCTTCCTGAACGCCGATCGTCCGGTTTTCCCCGGATTATCCGGATGACACGCTTACATTGCTTCCAGCCGATAGTGGATCGCGCTTCAACCGTGCTGATCCTGGGCAGCATGCCGGGGCAGGCATCGCTCGCGGCAGGCGAGTATTACGCCCATCCGAGGAACGCTTTCTGGACCATCATGGGTGAACTCGTCGGCGCATACCCGCGCCTTGCCTACATGGAACGCGTCGGCATCCTGCGTACTTCGGGTATCGCGCTATGGGACGTGCTCGCTTCATGTACCCGCACCGGCAGCCTCGATTCCAACATTCGGCAGGATACCGCCATCATCAACGATTTCGATTCCCTGTTCATGATCCATCCGGGTATCACGCGCGTGTTCTTCAATGGCGCAAAAGCCGAACAGTATTTCCTTAAGCATGTCCATCCTGCGCTTGAACCGGACAGGCTTCAATACCGGCGACTGCCTTCGACCAGTCCGGCCAATGCGGGAATATCGTACCGGGAAAAGCTGCTTGCCTGGCAATCCGTCAAGCAGCGAGACGAGGAAAGCATCAAGCAAAGTACAGGACGCAGTGCCTGATTCGCAAGAGCCTGATCAGGCCCTGCTGAATTCCTTGACGATATGCTGCTGCCGGCGGCTGATCGCAAGCAAATCTTCGAGCCCCTTCAACCTGACCATCCAGCCGCTTTCGCCTTCATCGCCGCCCTTTTCGAAACCGGCTATCGCTTCCTTGGCAATCAGACAATTGCGGTGGATGCGCACGAAACGCGTGAGGAATTCCTTTTCCAGCGCATTCAGCGATTCCTCGATCAGGTATTCGCGTTCGGCGGTGCGCACCGTGACGTATTTCAGTTCCGCGCGCAGGTACAGTACCTGTTCGATGGGGATCAGATGAATTTTGCCGCGCTCATGGATGGACAGATTCCTGCGCGGCTCGGGCAACAATTCTCGCAGCACTTCGGTTTGCACCGGCACCGCTAGCCGCGCCCGGTTCAGCGCCTCGAACAGCCGCCCCAGCCGTATCGGCTTGAGCAGATAATCGATTACGCGCAGATCGAAAGCCTTGATCGCATACGCATCATAAGCGGTGGTGAAAATCACAACCGGCGGCTTGGGCAGTTTGTTTAGATGTTGCGCGAGTTCGATGCCATCCATTTGCGGCATGCGGATGTCCAGCAACACCACATCAGCAGCGATACTTGTCAGTTTTTCCAGCGCCTCCCGGCCATTGCCCGCTTCTCCGACGATCTCCAGGGCCAACTGCGCACCGCAATCGTTCAGCAGGTCGCGCAACCGGGTGCGCGCCGGCGGCTCGTCATCCACAATAAATACTCGCAATGCCAGTTCGACATCGTTCATGATTGCGCTCGCTCCTTTGCACGGGATACAAACGGGAATATAACTTCCACGCGGTAAAAATCCTTGCCACTCTCAACCTGGTAGCTCGCCTCGACATCGAACAGCAGGTCCAGCCGCTCGCGGATGTTGCGCAGAGCGACGCGATTGCCCTGGTGTGACAAATCTGCGCACTCCGGACACGGGTTTTCAATCTTGAGGCGCAGTCGGTCGGCGTTCCGGTTCAATGTCACGTTGATACTACCACCCTCGGTCAACGGCTCGATACCGTGGTACACGGCGTTTTCCAGCAAAGGCTGCAACAGCAGCGGCGGAATCAACAACTCATCAGGCACATCCCGAATATGCCAGTTTACGCTCAGGCGGTCACCCATGCGCAACTGCTCCAGTGCCAGATACTGCTTGCTCAGTTGGATCTCCGTCCCCAGCGGCACGAGATCCTGTGCATCCGACATCGCCATGCGAAACAGGTCGGCCATGTCCTCCAGCGCCGCTTCTGCCTGTTTCGGTTTGGTACGCACGATACCAAGCACGGCATTGATGGTGTTGAACAGGAAGTGCGGTCGAATGCGCGCGCGCAATACCTGCAAACGGGCGTCGCTCAAGGCTCGCGACAACATTTTCGAACGCAGCCTGAAATAAAACAGCAAAACTCCGCATACCACCGCGCTGAGCAACCCGCAGCGCACCAGGTCGAAATAGCTGTCAATGCGTTCGGGCGGACGATACAGCTCCCCGCCGAAATGATAAATGGAAACGCTTACAGTGACCACCAGCATCATTACAGCAAGCGTTCCGTACCGGTATGAAATCCGGTTCAGCCACGGCTGTATCAACCAGAGCAGCAACATGCTGGAGAGCAGCACCGGTGTCAGCAGCGTGTTGATCTGCAGCATTTGCTGCGCCACATCCAACCAGCTGTCCGACATAATGATTGCCTGCAGCAAAGCCAGACTGTTGCAGATTATCAGTATGCGCAGCAGGGTGCCGAGGTTGCCGAAGTTTGGCAATCCATGCTGCCTGGTGTTTTGTCTTATACTGAGCGCCTTATTCATGGCGAGACAGCCTTGAGTTTTTCATGCTTCATTTTGGGACAAGTGGGGGCGGCAATGCAAGACAAAGATACCTGGTCGGGGCGCTTCGCCGAACCGGTGGCAGAACTGGTAAAACGTTATACCGCATCCGTAGGTTTCGACCATAAACTGGCGATGTTCGACATACAGGGTTCGCTGGCGCACGCGCAAATGCTGGCGGCCTGC
>Ga0316575_10000652_pt1 | contig 10246 bp, 7 predicted proteins | sample J5NA_FD_203072 | JGI IMG/M metagenome (GOLD analysis project Ga0316575, IMG submission 203072) | Rhizosphere microbial communities from salt marsh grasses in Alabama, United States - J5-7_050615r2r3 | ecosystem: Host-associated > Plants > Roots > Rhizosphere | place: USA: Alabama | collected...
CGGTAAGCCTGATCAACCCGATCGCGATGGAAGAAGGCCTGCGTTTCGCGATTCGCGAAGGCGGCCGTACCGTCGGTGCCGGCGTGGTTGCAAAGATTATCGAGTAGTGAAATGAGAAGTGGTCAGGAGGGAGGCGGGAAAGGTTTGCTGTTCTCCCTTCTTGGTGCCTCTTCCCGAGTTTAGGCCAGTAGCTCAATTGGTAGAGTATCGGTCTCCAAAACCGAGGGTTGGGGGTTCGAGACCCTCCTGGCCTGCCAGAATAACAAGTTTTCAAAGTTAATCGGAATAATAGCGAATGCTAGACAAGATAAAGTTGCTCGTAGCCCTGTTGCTGGTAGCCTCAGGCATTACAGGTTATTACTACTTGCAGAACAGTCCGTCGGTGCTCAGGCTGTTGTCGGTGCTGGCTGGTTTGTTGCTGGCTGCAGGGGTGGCGTGGACCAGCGCGCCGGGAAGGCGCTTTTTTGCTTTTGGCCGGGATTCCGTAGCTGAGGCAAAGCGCGTTGTTTGGCCGACACGCAAGGAAACATTGCAGACTACCGCGATTGTGATTGCGTTTGCAGTCACCATGGCGCTGTTTTTGTGGGCGGTGGATGCCAGTCTCATGGTCGTGGTGAACAAGATAATGGGGCGGGGTGAGTGATGACTATGCATTGGTATGTTGTCCATACGTACTCGCAGTTTGAGAAAAGCGTGCAACGTGCACTGACCGAGCGCATACAGCGCGAAGGGATGCAGGATCAATTTGGCCAGATTCTGGTTCCGGTCGAGGAGGTGGTGGAACTCAAATCGGGGCAAAAAAACATATCCGAACGCAAGTTCTTTCCGGGATATGTGCTGGTGGAAATGGAAATGACTGACCAGAGCTGGCACCTGGTGAAAAGCACGCCGAAGGTGACCGGATTTCTCGGCGGATCAGCGATGAAGCCGACCCCGATCAGCGAGAAAGAAGTGCAGAACATCATGCGACAGATGCAGGCTGGCGTTGAAAAGCCAAGGCCAAAGGTGCTGTTCGAGGTCGGCGAGCTGGTGCGGGTCAAGGAAGGCCCGTTCACCGACTTTAATGGCTCGGTCGAAGATGTCAATTACGACAAGAACAAGATCCGCGTTGCAGTGACCATTTTTGGCCGCTCGACACCGGTGGAGCTGGATTTCGGCCAGGTCGAAAAGGCTTAGATTGGCAGGAATAGAGTAGTACCGTAGCAGTTGTTTTTAACGGGGAGCGTGCCGGAGTCACAAGCGGTATGCGTTTAACCCACTGATTAAGGAGCAGTAACATGGCAAAAAAAGTTGTCGGCTATATCAAGCTGCAAGTGCCTGCTGGCAAGGCAAATCCAAGCCCGCCGATAGGCCCTGCATTGGGTCAGCGCGGGCTGAATATCATGGAGTTCTGCAAGGCGTTTAACGCGCAAACCCAGGGTGTTGAACCGGGTCTGCCAATTCCGGTGGTGATCACCGCATTTGCGGACAAGAGCTTCACCTTCATCATGAAGACCCCGCCTGCGACCATTCTGATCAAGAAGGCCGCTGGCATCCAGAAGGGCAGCAAGACGCCTCATACCGATAAGGTGGGCAAGCTGACGCGCAAGCAGGCTGAAGAAATCGCTACGACCAAGATGCCTGACCTGACCGCCGCCGACATGGAAGCCGCAGTGCGCACCATCGCCGGAAGCGCGCGCAGCATGGGAATCACAGTGGAGGGCATATAACATGATATCCAAGCGTTATAAGGCAATTGCGGCCAAGGTTGACCGCACCAGACTGTATCCGCTGAATGATGCGCTGAACCTGGTAAAGGAAAATGCGGTAGCCAAGTTTGACGAGTCCATCGATGTTGCGATCAACCTCGGGGTCGATGCAAAAAAATCCGATCAATTGGTGCGCGGTTCGGTGGTGTTGCCCAAAGGGACCGGCAAAACCATGCGCGTCGCGGTTTTCGCCCAGGGCGCCAAGGCTGAAGAAGCCAAGGCAGCCGGCGCAGACATCGTAGGTTTCGACGACCTTGCTGAATCGATCAAAGGCGGCAATCTGGAATTTGATGTGCTGATTGCCAGTCCCGACGCGATGCGTCTGGTCGGCCAGCTGGGCCAGATTCTCGGTCCGCGCGGATTGATGCCCAATCCCAAGGTTGGCACCGTTTCTGCCGATGTCGCGGGCGCGGTAAAAAATGCAAAGGCGGGACAGGTTCAGTACCGCACCGACAAAAACGGCATCGTGCAATGCACGATCGGGCGCGCGTCATTTGCGCCCGACGCGTTGCGTGAAAATCTGCTTGCACTGGTCGATGCGCTGAACAAGGCAAAGCCGGCAACCTCCAAGGGGGTTTACCTCAAGAAGGTATCGCTTTCCAGCACCATGGGTGCGGGTGTGCGGGTCGAGCAGGCCAGTCTGGCAGCGGGCTGATTGCAGGGATTTGAATTTGCGGGCGGGATTATTTCCCGCCGGCATATGTTTTTGGACTGCTGGCGGTTATGCAGCATCCAAGACCGGTGGAGCCGACAGGCTTAATGTTCGGTAAATGGTTGGCGGTGCGTTCTGGAATTATTTTCCTCTGACCACTGTCTACTGATGACCGATTCCCCCGTAGATGGTGTGTCCGCGAGCAGGAATTGCTGTTTTCCTGGCTCATGGTCGCTGTTGTTAACGATGGAATGTGCGCAAGTGCATTCCGGAAACTGGAGGAAGACTTGAGTCTCAATCTGCAAGAAAAGCAAGCCGTGGTAGCGGAGGTCAGTGCCCAGGTGGCGCAGGCCCAGACTATCGTCTTGGCAGAGTACCGTGGCGTCCAGGTCGCTGATATCACCACTTTGCGCGCCAATGCACGCAAGTCGGGCGTGTATTTCCATGTGCTGAAAAACAGCCTGGCCCGGCGTGCTGTACAGGGAACGCCATTTGAAGCGCTGGCTGAAAAAATGGTCGGTCCGCTCGTGTACAGCATGAGTGCCGATGCAGTCGCTGCTGCAAAAGTGGTATTTGATTTTGCCAAGACCAATGAAAAGCTGGTGATCAAGGCAGGCGCAATGAACGGTTCCGTGATGTCTGCGGAGCAGGTTGGCGTACTGGCCGCGACGCCGGGCCGCGAAGAGTTGATTGCGCGCCTGATGGCAACCATGAATGCGACAACTGCAAAGTTTGTTCGCACCCTGGCTGCGATCCGCGACAAGAACGAAGCCGCAACCGCCGCTTAAACATATTTGAATTAACCGAACTAGGAGAACAACATGGCTGCAACTAATGCTGAGGTAATGGATGCAATTGAGAAGATGACGGTGTTGGAACTATCCGACCTGATCAAGCAAATGGAAGAAAAATTTGGTGTGTCTGCTGCGGCAGTCGCTGTAGCCGGACCTGCTGCAGGTGCTGCTGCGGGCGCTGCTGCCGCGGACCAGACTGAATTTGCCGTGGTCCTGAAAGCTGCCGGCGACAACAAGGTGAACACGATCAAGGCCGTTCGCACCATTACCGGGCTTGGCTTGAAAGAAGCCAAGGATCTGGTTGATGGCGCGCCTAAGCCTGTCAAGGAAGGCGTGTCCAAGGCTGATGCCGATGCAATCCTGAAACAGCTGGTCGAAGCTGGCGCGGTTGCCGAGATCAAGTAAGGTATTTCGCTGTGGAAAGGCTGGCGGTTTTCCGTCAGCCTTTTGCCGCTTTAAGAAGGCAGCGGCCAGGGAGCCTGAAATTTCACGAAGACAAGCCGCAAGGTGGCTGTCCGACAATGGTTTTCTGTCCCATGTCTTTTGTTTCGGCATATCCGGAGGTTGCGCCTGATATGCAAATTTGTTTTCCCATATTCGCGGAGATTATATGAGCTACTCTTTTACCGAAAAAAAACGTGTCCGTAAAAGTTTTGCAAAGCGCGTTGGTGCTTTGCCGGTTCCATTCCTGCTGTCTACCCAGTTGGAATCCTACGCTGCATTCCTGCAGGCATATACGCCGCCCGAGCAGCGAAAAAATGACGGCCTTCAAGCCGCATTCAACAGCATTTTTCCGATCCACAGCCATTCCAAGAATGCCAGGCTCGATTTCGTCAGTTACCAGCTGGGCATGCCACCGTTCGATGTGAAGGAATGCCGCCAGCGCGGTCTCACTTATGCTTCGCCGCTGCGCGCGCGCGTGCGCCTGACCATCATGGACAAGGAAGCGTCCAAACCAACCGTAAAGGAAGTCAAGGAGCAGGAAGTCTACATGGGAGAAATCCCGCTGATGACCCACACCGGTTCGTTCGTGATCAATGGCACTGAGCGTGTCATCGTTTCGCAGCTGCATCGTTCGCCGGGCGTGTTCTTCGAGCATGATCGCGGCAAAACCCATTCCTCCGGAAAGCTGCTGTTCTCGGCGCGGATCATCCCGTATCGCGGTTCATGGCTTGATTTCGAATTCGACGCGAAAGACTATGTGTATTTCCGTATCGACCGCCGCCGCAAGATGCCGGTTACGATACTGCTGCGCTCGCTCGGATACGGCAATGAGGACATGCTCAAGATGTTCTTCGAGTTTGACGCGTTCCACCTGAGCAAGAAGGGCATACAGTTCGAAGTGGTTCCGGAACGCCTGCGCGGTGATACCGCGCGCTTCGACATTCTGGGCAAGTCCGGGAAGGTGATCGTGGCCAAGGAAAAGCGCATCACCGTACGGCATATCCGCGAGATGGAAGAGGCGGGAATTACCAAGCTTGATGTTGCCGAAGAGTTCCTGATCGGCCGCGTGATTGCCGAGAATGTGGTTGACAAGGAAAGCGGCGAAATCATCGCGAATGCCAATGACGAGATCACCGAGGCCATGCTGCATGCGATGCAGGCCGCGGGAATCAAGAAAATCAGCACGCTGTACACCAACGACCTGGACCATGGCGGATTTGTTTCGCAAACCCTGCGCACCGATGAAACGGTCGACCAATGGACTGCGCGGGTTGCGATCTACCGCATGATGCGCCCTGGCGAACCGCCCACCGAAGAGGCGGTCGAAAACCTGTTCAATGGCCTGTTCTTCAACGAAGATCGCTACGACCTGTCTGTCGTTGGACGCATGAAGTTCAACCGCCGCGTCGGTCGCGAAGAGCTGACCGGCCCATCGATCCTGTCCAACGAAGACATCGTTGCGGTGGTGAAGATTCTGGTGGAGTTGCGCAACGGGCACGGCGAGATCGACGACATCGATCACCTCGGCAATCGTCGCGTGCGCGCCGTCGGTGAATTGGCCGAAAACCAGTTCCGCGCCGGACTGGCACGTGTCGAGCGTGCGGTCAAGGAGCGTCTCGGCCAGGCCGAGACCGATAACCTGATGCCGCATGACCTGATCAATGCCAAGCCGATCTCGGCGGCAGTGAAGGAATTTTTCGGCTCCAGCCAGCTGTCGCAGTTCATGGACCAGACCAATCCCCTGTCGGAAATCACCCACAAGCGCCGTATCTCGGCATTGGGACCGGGCGGATTGACCCGCGAACGTGCCGGATTCGAGGTCCGCGACGTACATCCGACACATTACGGTCGTGTTTGCCCGATCGAAACGCCGGAAGGCCCGAACATCGGCCTGATCAATTCGCTGGCCCTGTATGCGCGTACCAACGAATATGGCTTCATCGAAACACCCTACCGCAAAGTCTCCAAAGGCAAGGTGTCAGATGAGGTCGATTATCTGTCTGCGATCGAAGAAGGCAAATACACCATCGCTCAGGCGAATGCCGAGCTGGACAAGCGCGGCCACTTCACCAACGACATCGTGTCGGCGCGGAATCACAACGAATTCGTGCTGTCGGCTCCGGACAATATGGAATACATGGACGTTTCGCCGTCCCAGGTCGTGTCGGTTGCGGCTTCGCTGATTCCGTTCCTTGAGCACGACGACGCCAACCGCGCGCTGATGGGCGCCAACATGCAGCGCCAGGCCGTGCCATGCCTGCGTGCGGAAAAGCCGCTGGTGGGTACCGGTCTCGAGCGCACCGTTGCGGTGGACTCCGGCACGACAGTGCAGGCCTGGCGTGGCGGGCGCATCGATTATGTCGACGCATCCCGCATCGTGGTGCGCGTCAACGACGAAGAAACCACGGCCGGCGAAGTCGGTGTGGATATCTACAACCTGACCAAATATACCCGCTCCAACCAGAACACCAACATCAACCAGCGGCCGCTGGTCAAGGTGGGCGATCTGATCAACCGCGGCGACGTGGTGGCAGATGGCGCATCTACCGATATGGGAGAGCTGGCGCTGGGACAGAACATGCTGGTCGCGTTCATGCCGTGGAATGGCTACAACTACGAGGACTCGATCCTGATTTCCGAGCGCGTTTCGGCCCAGGATCGCTTCACTTCGATACACATCGAGGAGCTGACCATTGCAGCTCGCGACACCAAACTCGGTGCGGAAGAAATCACCCGCGACATTCCCAATCTGGCTGAAGCCCAGCTGGCGCGTCTTGACGAGTGCGGCATCGTGCATATCGGCGCGGAAGTGGCGGTGGGTGACGTGCTGGTGGGCAAGGTGACGCCAAAGGGCGAAACCCAGTTGACGCCTGAAGAGAAGCTGTTGCGTGCGATCTTTGGCGAAAAGGCGTCTGATGTAAAAGATACCAGCCTGCGCGTGCCGACCGGCAGTTCCGGCACCGTGATCGATGTCCAGGTATTCACCCGCGAAGGCCTGCAGCGCGACAAGCGCGCCCAGCAGATCATCGACGACGAACTGAACCGCTACAAGAAGGACCTGGTCGATCAGATGCGCATCGTGGAAGACGACGTATTCGCGCGGCTGGAAAAGTTGCTGAATGGAAAGGTTGCCAACGGCGGCCCGAAAAAACTGGCAAAGGGTACCAAGCTGACCAAGGAATATCTGCACAGCATCGAGCCACATCACTGGTTCGATATTCGCGTTGCCAGCGAAGATATGGCTGCCCAGTTGGAGCAGGTCAAGGAAGGCCTGGCGCAGAAGCGAGCCGAATTCGACGATGCATTCGAACTCAAAAAGCGGAAACTGACGCAGGGCGATGAGTTGCAAGCCGGTGTGCAGAAGATGGTCAAGGTCTATGTGGCGGTTAAACGCCGCCTGCAGCCCGGCGACAAAATGGCCGGCCGCCATGGCAATAAAGGCGTGGTTTCGCGCATCGTGCCGGTCGAAGACATGCCGTACATGGCGGATGGCACGCCGGTCGACGTGGTTTTGAATCCGCTCGGCGTGCCGTCGCGGATGAACATTGGCCAGATACTTGAAACCCACTTGGGTTGGGCGGCAAAGGGGCTGGGCAAGAAAATCGACGAGATGCTGCAAACCAATGCCAAGATCACTGAGGTGCGCAAGTTCCTCGGCAAGATCTACAACCATCACAACGGCCAAACCGTCGAACTCGAATCGTTCAACGACGACGAGATCATCGAATTGTGCCGCAACTTGAAGAATGGCGTGCCGTTTGCGACTCCGGTTTTCGACGGGGCCAGCGAGGAAGAAATCAAGTACATGCTGGAGCTGGCGGATCTGCCCAAGTCCGGCCAGACAACGCTCCACGACGGCCGTACCGGCGAGGCATTCGACCGCAAGGTTACGGTAGGCTACAAGCATATCCTGAAGCTGCACCACTTGGTTGACGACAAGATGCACGCGCGTTCAACCGGACCTTACAGCCTGGTGACACAGCAGCCGCTGGGCGGCAAGGCGCAGTTCGGCGGTCAGCGCTTCGGTGAAATGGAAGTATGGGCGCTGGAAGCCTACGGCGCGGCTTACACTTTGCAGGAAATGCTCACGGTCAAATCCGATGATGTGGCCGGGCGTACCAAAGTCTATGAAAGCATAGTCAAAGGCGAGCACAAGATCGATGCCGGCATGCCGGAATCGTTCAACGTGGTCATCAAGGAAATCCGCTCTCTGGCGATCGATATGGATCTGGTGCGTCACTAAACAGCAGCATGGGACAGGAATAGCCTTTCACCTTGCAAATAGAATCTTGAGGAGTCTCAAATGAAATCATTACTGGATTTGTTCAAACAGGTCACCCAAAAGGAAGAATTCGATGCGATCAAGATCGGACTCGCTTCTCCCGAGAAGATCCGTTCATGGTCCTATGGCGAGGTCAAGAAGCCGGAAACCATCAACTACCGCACCTTCAAGCCGGAGCGAGACGGGCTGTTTTGCGCGAAAATATTCGGGCCAGTCAAGGATTACGAATGCCTGTGCGGAAAATACAAGCGCCTGAAGCATCGCGGCGTGATCTGCGAAAAATGCGGCGTGGAAGTCACCCTGTCCAAAGTGCGCCGTGAGCGCATGGGGCATATCGAACTGGCCAGCCCTGTCGCGCACATCTGGTTCCTGAAATCCCTGCCCTCGCGTCTGGGCATGGTGCTGGACATGACCTTGCGCGATATCGAGCGGGTACTGTATTTCGAAGCCTATGTGGTGACCGAGCCCGGGATGACCCCGCTGAATCGCGGCCAGCTGCTGTCCGAAGATGACTATCTGGCCAAGACCGAAGAGTACGGCGATGAATTTTCCGCGACCATGGGTGCTGAAGGCATACGCTCTTTGCTGGCAAACCTGGATGTCACTTCCGAAATCGAAACAATACGCGCCGAACTGGCTGCAACCGGTTCTGAAACCAAGATCAAGAAATACGCGAAGCGGCTGAAGGTACTGGAGGCATTCAATGCTTCCGGCATCAAGCCGCAGTGGATGGTAATGACCGTGTTGCCGGTGCTGCCGCCGGAATTGCGTCCGCTTGTTCCGCTGGACGGAGGCCGTTTTGCGACTTCCGACCTGAACGATCTGTATCGCCGCGTGATCAACCGCAACAACCGTCTGCGCCGCCTGCTGGAATTGAAGGCGCCGGACATCATCGTGCGCAACGAAAAACGCATGCTGCAGGAAGCGGTAGATTCATTGCTGGACAACGGCCGCCGCGGCAAGGCGATGACTGGTGCAAACAAGCGCCAGCTCAAATCCCTGGCCGACATGATCAAGGGCAAGAGCGGCCGCTTCCGCCAGAACCTGCTCGGCAAGCGCGTCGATTACTCGGGGCGTTCGGTGATCGTGGTGGGGCCGCAGCTCAAGCTGCATCAGTGCGGTCTGCCCAAGAAAATGGCGCTGGAATTGTTCAAGCCGTTCATATTCAGTCGTCTCGAGGCAATGGGATTGGCGACGACCATCAAGGCCAGCAAGCGCATGGTGGAGTCGGAAGAGCCTATCGTGTGGGACATACTCGAAGAGGTGATACGCGAGCATCCGGTCATGTTGAACCGTGCGCCGACCCTGCACCGTTTGGGCATACAGGCATTCGAACCCATCCTGATCGAAGGCAAGGCGATTCAGCTGCATCCGCTGGTCTGTTCGGCATTCAACGCCGACTTCGACGGCGACCAGATGGCGGTACACGTGCCATTGTCTTTGGAGGCGCAGATGGAATGCCGCACGCTGATGCTGGCTTCCAACAACGTGCTTTCGCCCGCCAACGGCGAGCCCATCATCGTTCCTTCGCAGGATATCGTGCTGGGGCTGTACTACATGACCCGCGAAAAGGTGGGCGCGCTGGGCGAAGGTTCGATGTTCGCCAACATCGCGGAAGTGTCGCGGGCATATGAAACACGCGAGGTGGAACTGCAGGCCAAAGTGCTTGTGCGCCTCAAGGAAATCCACAAGGACGAGTCCGGCCAGCCGGTTGAAAAACTGGTGCGTTACGAAACTACAGTAGGCCGCGCCCTGCTGTCCGAGGTGCTGCCAGCCGGACTGCCATTTGCGCTTATAAACAAGTCGCTCAAGAAGAAGGAAATTTCACGTCTGATCAATGCCAGCTTCCGCCAGTGCGGGCTGCGCGATACAGTGATCATGGCGGACAAGCTGATGTACACCGGCTTCACCTATGCGACGCGCGCAGGTATTTCGATTGCCGTGGATGACATGCTGATGCCGCTGCAAAAGAACGAACTGATCGGCGCTGCCGAAAAGGAAGTCAAGGAAATCTATACCCAGTACACCTCGGGTCTGGTTACCGATGGCGAGCGCTACAACAAGGTGGTCGACATCTGGGGCCGCACCGGCGACGTGGTGGCCAAGGCAATGATGGAGCAACTGGGCAGCGAGCCGGTGATTGATCGTGTCACTGGCGAGCAGCGCATGGTCAAGGGCAAGCCGGTGATGCAGGAATCATTCAATTCGATTTACATGATGGCCGACTCGGGCGCGCGCGGTTCGGCGGCTCAGATACGCCAGCTTGCCGGGATGCGCGGCCTGATGGCCAAGCCGGACGGCTCAATCATCGAGACCCCGATCACCG
>Ga0316575_10000654_pt1 | contig 10240 bp, 4 predicted proteins | sample J5NA_FD_203072 | JGI IMG/M metagenome (GOLD analysis project Ga0316575, IMG submission 203072) | Rhizosphere microbial communities from salt marsh grasses in Alabama, United States - J5-7_050615r2r3 | ecosystem: Host-associated > Plants > Roots > Rhizosphere | place: USA: Alabama | collected...
ATATCTTTGGTAAACACTTCTGAACGGTCGTAGAAGTAGTTCTTGTATTCCGCGAGAATGGTTACCGTAGAGAGCGCTCCCGATAGGGAAACGTATGTGGCCGATCCGTTGGGCGAGTTTGTAACCGATTCAAAAGCAAGCGTCGTATCAGTTTGGGGAGTGTAGCTGTGGACGGTTCCGTTGAGCCATGACTGTTCGACGGAAAGGGTCGCATTACCTGTGCCGACCGTACCGGTAACGGACGGAATGTATCGGGCGGTGCGGTTCTGATACCAGAACGGATCTTCAAAGTTTTCGCTGTCGTGGAATCCCCGGACGGGATTTTCTACGTTCGTGGCAAAGTATACCAGACCGCCTCCGAGGGAACCGGAAGAGATAAAGGGAAGATACGACGACTCATCCGGTAGGAAGAACTCGGCATAACCGCCGGCGATCATGTCGCGCATCTGCAGATTTTTATCGTCCAGCAGCTGGAGTGTATCCTGGTGGGTGCCGTTTTTAGTGACAAGGGTAAACGGAGTATTGGTCCACTGCCACGGGCGGCCGGCAATTCCCTGAATCGAAAGCAGCGGCAACTGCAGCTGGCCGTATATCCCGTCAAGAAGGGAGTAGAGTTCCACCTCGCGGTCCTCCTTGAGGGAAAGCGAAAGGCCCCTGCCGAACTGCGTCATTACATTACCCGCTTCGAAAAGGAGCGTTCCGTTGTCGTACCCGAGTGTGCGACGGCTGAGATATTCGCGGTGGACCTGTCCCAGGAGATCGAATCCGATGCTCGGTTCTTCGATGTCAAATCGCAGGCGGGTGTAGAGGTTTCCGAGTCCGACCTGGAGATCGGTACTGTTGACAAGGTAGTTCCATGGCCGCTTTTGGTTATCGGTATTGTCATAGCCGTCGGCGAACCTGAACTGATTGCTGCCCGAGCTGCTCAGGGTAAGTGCGGTACCGGGCTGCGCACGGGTTGGTGCAACGGCAACACTCAGGAGAATCAAATACTGCAGGAACAATCCGGCAAAAAAATGCGTATCAGTTTTTTTCATCGAGCATCCTGCGAAGTGTCGCTTCGAGGGCTGCTTCATCGCCTGCTGAAAACCCGCGCGAAAAAACATGAATCCGCCCGTCGGTTCCGATAAGAAACAGTGCCGGCAGTGCATTTACCTGGTACGACCGTGAAACCGATTTACCGTTGTCAATGGCAATGATGAAGGGCCACTTTTTTACCGATGCAGTCTGAATGACTTTCGAACGCTCGGCCGGACCGTCCTGACTTATGGCAAGAACGGTAAAGCGGTCGTGACCGATGGTGTCGACAAGATGCTGCAGTGCCTTCATCTCAGTCATGCAGTGCACGCACCAGGTTGCCCAGAAATCAATAATGACCGGACCCTTTTTGAGGAGTGAATCGGTAACGATCAGTTTGTTGCGGATGTCGCGAATGGTAAAAGACGGCGCTGCGGGATGGTCCGCCGGCGAAGGCGTTTCCGCTGCGGATGCACTCAGCACAAAACCGCCGGTTATGATACTGCAGACGATCGAAAAAAACGAAATTTTGCTCATTGAACACCTGTATCAGCGCTGCAGTGAAACGGTCGAATGGTTGACAAGTGACTTGCCGCCCCATGAGACGACATAGATTCCCGGCTGAAGTCCGGTAACCGTGTACCGACTGTCGGGCACAAGTGCTATATGTCCGGCGGATGCACCGTCGATACGGGTGATGGTAACCTGCTGTACGGAGGTACCTGTATTGATAAGACGCAGTCCGTGTGGTGCAAGCGACTGTACTTTGACGGATCTGCCGGTGACCGGATGTCGTATGGTGTTCTGTACTGCTGCCGGGTCGACGGAATAGGTAATGCTGAGTTTGGGGCGAAATTCGGTATTTTCATTTTCGGACGAGACCATATAGATCCCCTGGGCGCCAAGGGAGTTTATAAGAAGAAATCCGTAATTCACGGCGGGTTTTTTGACATAGGTCTGCACCAGTGATTTAACGTTAAAGGAGATCCAGTCATAGGAGGTCTGTCGGGGAACGGTGATTTTGCTTATGGCTGCATCGATGAAATCTCCGCCTTCATTGGCCCAGACAAGGTCGGCTGAAGGTTTTTCCCAGCTCGCTTCGTTCTCATTCCAGGGTTGTGCGATCTGAAAAACGGAATAATTGCCGGTCATTGCTCCGCCGTCGAAAAAATCGGGAAAAAGTTCAAGGGTTGCATTTTCGATTTCGGCATTTGCCGGGAGGGAGGAGAGATCGAACCGAATGGCCACTCTGCCGATAACGCAGGCCGAACAGTGTTCGGAGAGTTTGAGAATGTTTGTATCAGGCCCGTTTTCATAATGTTGCAACGGATTGCGCAGCTCGGCATCTGTGGTGCCCGTGTAACCGTCCAGACCCTGTTGAAAGATGACATCCTTAGTTTCTACCTCGGAAAAACCGCTGCCCGAAAGCATCAGGACACTGACCAATAAACCGGCGTACTTCATGAAACCCTCCACATAGTTATGCCTCTTGTTTTCCGTGATGGTCTGATCTTTTTAGTGAATGATGAGAACAGGATGTATCAATATAAAGTAATATACGGTAATACTTATCTGATTTTATCAGCTTAATTGAGGATTTGTGGAACTTGAATTCTTCTTGGCGGGGGAGGTGTCCGCCTCGATCCGGTTGTTACCTGATTAAAGAGGGGGTACTTTATTTGAGACTCATGCGGAGTCGCATGTCATTCTCATTGGTGGCGTTGGAAAGCGCTTCCTCTTCGGTAATAAGGCCCTTGTCGAGCAGTTCAATAATTGATTGATCGAAGGTGCACATTCCATACTGATCGTGTTCCTTGACCATGTGCTCGATAAAATCGTTGCCGAGTTCAGGGTGCTGGATCATGTCGCGTACCGCAGCGTTGACAATAAGTATTTCCGTCGCCAGTATCAGGCCGCCGTTATCTTTCATATTGAGCAGGTGCTGTGAGATGACGGCCCTGAGGTTTGCAGCGAGCTGGATACGGATCTGATTCTGCTGGTGAGTCGGAAAGGTGTCGATGAACCTGCCGATCGTTTCTTTTGCGTCGGTTGTATGAATTGTCGAAAGAACGAGGTGCCCCGTTTCCGCGGCACGCAGGGCAGTCGACATGGTATCCATATCGCGCATTTCGCCCACCATTATGATGTCCGGGTCCTGACGAAGGGATGCGTTGAAGGCACTCGCGTAATCAGTCGCATCATCGCCGATTTCTCTTTGTACGATTGACGAACAGATATCCTTGTGCAGGAATTCAATAGGATCTTCGATGGTGACGATATGATACGGGTATTTTTCGTTCATGTGGCGGATCATCCCTGCAAGGGTAGATGATTTTCCCGATCCGGTGATTCCGGTTACAAGCCCGAGTCCGCGGTTATATTCGGCGATTTTTTTCACCGTTGGAGGGATACGGAGCTCATCAAGCGTGGGAACCTTGTGCGGAATAATTCGCATGACGATCGAGGTGGTTCTTCGCTGCTTGAAAATACTGGCCCTGAACCGGGCAAGCCCGCTTATCGAAAAGGACGTTTCAACCTGATGGTTTTTCTCGAACTGTTCCCTGTTTGTACTGTCAAGAAGCTTTGCAGCTATCGCTTCGGTGTCGACGGGTTTGAGTACCGGCATGTCGGTTGAGGCAAGCCGACCATGCAGGCGTCTGAGCGGAGGGCGGCCGACCTTGAAATGTATATCGGAAATCGCCTTCGCGCTTCTCGATTCGGAAGAACTGTACGAGTCTTTCAAGAAAGATGTCGCAGAACTCAAGCTCATCCGGAAAATAATGCTTGTCGTCGCGGTTGTTGACGAGCGGATGCGCAAGATTATTGCGGAAGAAAAGATCGATATCGCGGCGGATGATTACCTTTTCATGCCGGTGAATGAATCGGTGCTTGCAAAAATGCTCAAAACCAGTATCGTTTCGATAAGACTTTCGCGACGGAACGTTCATTTCAGGAACGATTTCAACCGAAATTCCGCCGGGCTCGGACAGATACTGGTTGAACACAAACTGATTGACGCACTGCAGCTCAAAAAGGCGCGTGAGTTTCAGAAAACATCCCGGCAGCGGCTTGGAGACGCTCTCGTGGAGCTCGGATACATCGACGAAGATCAGAAACTGCAGTTTCTGTCAAGCCAGCTCGGCGTGGGGCTGGCGACACCGCGGCAGTTTGCGGCTGCGGATCTCAATGTCGTCGCACTCATTCCCGATTATATCGCGCGAAGGCATAAATGCGTTGCGCTCGAAAAGCACGGTACGGAGCTGGTGGTGGCGATGAGCGATGTGCTCAACCTCACGCTACTTGACAGCTTAAGAGACGCGACCGACCTGACGATAAAACCGGTTCTCGGCAAACCGGAGGATATCGCGACGACCATCGAGCGTTATTATCAGGACATAGCATCACACAAGGATGCATCGGTGCTGATGGCGGATCTGGCCGACAATGTGGAATATGTGCAGGAACATAAGGAGGATGTCGATCTCGCGGAGATGGCGGCGGCCGGTGCCGAACTCGGCATAATAAAGCTTGTCAATATTGTCATCGCCAATGCAATCAGGGACAAGGCGAGTGACATTCATATCGAGCCCATGGAAAAGGAACTGATCATCCGTTATCGGATCGACGGAGACCTGAGAAAAGTGCTGTCGCCGCCGAAACGGTCGCATCAGGCGATCGTTACCCGTATCAAGATTCTCTCGAATCTTGATATAGCCGAACGACGGCTTCCGCAGGACGGAAGAATGGTGGTGAAGGTGGGGCACCGTGAGGTTGATATCCGCGTGTCCCTTCTGCCGACCGTGTTCGGCGAAAAAGCCGTGCTGCGTATCCTTGACAAGGAAGCCTTCGAGAAAAGTATCACCAACCTCGGTTTCACGTCGTACGACGAGGGTATCTTCAGGCAGCAGATCGCCAAACCGTACGGAATGATCATTGTTACCGGCCCCACCGGAAGCGGGAAATCAACGACGCTCTACAGCGCGCTGCAGTCGATAAAAAGCGTTACCCGCAACATCATTACCGTTGAAGATCCGGTGGAATTTCACATGGAGGGGATCGATCAGGTACATGTGAACACGAAAATCGGACTCACCTTCGGCAGTGCACTCCGCTCGATGCTTCGTCAGGATCCCGATGTGGTGCTGGTAGGGGAAATCCGCGACGAGGAGACAGCCGATATCGCCACGAAAATGGCACTCACCGGACATCTTGTCTTTTCCACGCTGCATACCAACGATGCGGCAAGTTCAATCGCCCGCTTTGTTGATATCGGCATTCCGCCGATCCTGCTGGCGTCGTCACTTAATCTTATCGTCGCACAGCGTCTTGTCAGAAGAATCTGCACAAAATGCAGGACGGAAATACGTCCCGACGCGGAACTGCTCGAAAAGATCGGTGTCAACCAGTCTCTTTCGACAAAACACTACAAGGGGGAAGGATGCGTCACCTGTAACGGCACGGGTTTTTCGGGGCGCATCGGGATATTCGAACTCCTCACCGTCAGTAAAGAAATACGGAAGCTTGTCCTCAGGAGCGCATCGACAATTGAAATTCAGGAACAGGCTGAGATGGAAGGCATGAAGACACTCCGTCAGGCGGGAATCGAGATGGCACTGCGGGGGGACACCACCATCGAACAGGTGATTGCCGCAACGACGGAAATCTGAATGTTCCGTACCTGACCTTACCTCAATTTGAAAGACACTGCATCGTGATGTGCCGGGCAGGTTCTTGTGCCGCACCGGGTTCTGTCGAAGTGAGTATGTCAAAGGGTCGGGGTGAAGCCGAAGACCGTATCCGGACCTGAGCGATAAATTATGCCAATGTTCTTTACTTCCGCCGTTCGCGCTTTCTATTTTCAGAATTCCCGGAAAACCATCATTCCGATAGTGCAAATCCAACAATCCTTAAAGTCCTCTCTCCTCATCCCCGGAGGTCTTGCGTGAAAAGTGTCTATCGAAAGAATAATCCAAAACTGATAACCTCATCGGTTGCGTTCATCATCCTGGTTGGTGCAATGTTCTTTTATCATTGTTTCAACAATATTCCAACCTATCCGAACATGACAATCAAAGTTTCCGCTCCGGAAGGGGAAAACCGTGTGCTTGACACTTTTTTTATCAGTGAGAGCATTGCGGTTTGCATTGAAGTATATGAAATTGAGCCTCTTGATTCGATACAGTACCGGGTGGTCATGGCTGCAGATTCCGGGACTGTCGTCAATGAGGAGGTTGTGGCGGCATCTGATGCGTTCGTACGAGGCAAGATTGACACGAAAAACTGGTTTTCGGTAAAATTCAACCGGCCGGGGCAGGTACTGATCAGTGCAATTGCACGATCGGAAAATATGGTCAATGTCGATTCCCAGGTTATCTGGGTTGTCGAAAAAGAGGGAGAAAACAAGGCTCCCCGAATCGAACTGGAACCTTACAGAAAATATGCGTCAGTCTCTCTTCCCTGCAGCCTGAAGGTCAGTATTGATAATGATGAGGTCTGGCAGGGGCTGCAGGTTGAGATCTTTGACGGCAGTAAGGTTCTGAATGATAGTGTTGTGCGGGGAGATTCACTTGCTGTATGGGAAATAGGGGCGGATGATTCGACGGGGGTGCATGATATACGTGTTACGGTAACCGACAATGGTAATCCTCCCGGGTCTGCAACCGATACGGTGTCAATCACCGTCATTACCGACAGTACCCGATTCGGTACACCACAGAATGTTCGTCTGGTGGAACGGACGGAAAAGGCAACGGTTCTTGAATGGGATGCGGATTCGCTTTGCGATGGCTACGTCGTCTATCGCAGCAGTACTGCCGCATTCGATGACGTCGATACATTCAGAATTCAAACGTCCGTCTTTGTCGACAGCACCGATACGATTTTCTTTTATAAAGTAACCGGCAGCAATTTTTTCGGCGAATCCCCGACGAGCGACGTTGTGGCGGGTGGAGATATTTCAAGCGGCAATGATACGTTGCCGAATGTTCCCAAAGGGCTGACCGTTGTCGCGAAAGATACGTCGATGATACGTATTCAATGGAAAGATAATGCTGTGGCCGTAAACGGTTACAAAATCGTACGCGGTACATCGGAGGATTCTGAATTCGGACAGATTGCAACGACAGGAGAACATGATACCGCTTTTACGGATACCGGGCTTTTAGACGGTATGCGCTATTACTATTCGGTTATAAGCCTTGAAGATACTGGCGAATCTCCACCGTCGGAAGCGGTATCCGCTGTTACGAACGTTGTACTGAACATCACGGTGTACAGGGGAATAGGAGGAACCGTTACAACGGAACCTGACAAAAAAATGTTTACCGTTGGTGACAGCGTAGCGATTACTGCGACTCCCGATTCCGGGTATGTCTTCAACGGGTGGGCGGGAGATATCCAGGGAAAAAATCCGGTTGTCAAGGTTGGCATGGATTCAAGCATGCATCTCGATGCATCGTTCATCAACAGGGCACCGGTACTCTACCTTGTCGGCGACACAACAGTCCTTGCGGACGCGCTGTTTGAGTTTACCGTCGGGGCGGAGGATCTTGACGGTGACTCTGTTACCCTGTATTCAGGTACTCTGCCTGAGGGTGCATCATTTACAACGGAAACCGGTCAATTCAGATGGACACCCCGGCGTGATCAGGAGGGCGCGTACACGATAAAGTTCATCGCGCTGGATGCCCAGAACAAGACTACTGACAGTGTCTTCATTTCCGTTCTGACGATTCCTGCCATCGATTCAGCTTCGACAAGCAGGACGGTATGTACAGGTGACAGGGTTACCCTTGATGTGACGGCGTCGGGTTCTGCACCATTGACTTTTCAATGGAGCAGATCGGGAACGGAGATCAGTGAGGCTGTCACCTGCAGTCTTGCCGTCGCATCGGCGGATACTGGTGATGCGGGGATCTATGAATGTCGGGTAGCAAACAGTGCGGGCAGTGTGTCCATGATTCCCTGTACACTTACGGTCAATTCCCCGGTGACAATCGAAGCGCAGTCTCCCGGCATGTCGGTGTGCAACGCCAACAGGGCTGTCCTGTTTGTCACCGCTTCAGGTACATCACCGCTTGGGTATGAGTGGATGAAAAACGGGGAACGAATTGAAAATATAACGGGAGACTCCCTTGTATTCAACGCGATGGCACAGGGAGATGCCGGAACGTACGTCTGTCGGATTGTCAATCCATGCGGGGAAGTCTCAAGCGATACGATGATGGTGAAATGCGTGGAACCGTCGGTGGCGGCGGACGGAATCTCACTCTCTTCCGCGTCGGTCTGCAGCGGTTATCCGGTAACGCTTTCAGTACGCGGCGGACAGCTCGGGACAGGTGCTTCCTGGAAGTGGTATGCGGACAGTTGCGGAAAAAACGATCCGATCGGAAGTGATACGTCAATTACACTGGTGCCTGCAGGAACAATGACCTACCTTGTCCGCGCTGAGGGAGACTGCAACAGTACCGATTGTGTCAGTGCAAGTGTAACCGTTAAAACCGCATCATCAACCCCCGACAGTATCGTTGCCGACAGGAATCCGATTTGCAGTGGAGATTCGACCGTCCTGAGGATCAGCGGGGGTGTTCTCGGTACCAATGCATCATGGGAATGGTATGAAGGCTCCGGCTGCGGTGTCGGCGAATACAAAGGGGTCGGAGATTCGCTTGTTGTAAAGCCGACCGCGACAACCTGGTATTCGGTCAAGGGAAAAGGCGACTGTGCCTCATCGGAATGGGTCTGCATCGAACTGGCGGTGGGAACATTCTGTGAAAATCCGCAGGCTGCCGTTGCGGATCGTGAAATACTATGCCAGGGAGATTCAACCATGGTGCGTGTGTCCGGCGGGAATCTCGGCACCGACGGGCACTGGCGATGGTATGCGAATGATTGCGGATCAACCGATCCGCTTGGCGAAGGCGATTCCCTTCTGGTAAAGCCGCAGATAACTACCATCTATTTCGTACGTGCGGAAGGACTGTGCAACACAAGCTCATGCGCATCAGTGACGGTGCGGGTAGATTCATTGTCGCTTGCTGCCGAAAGTGTTACGGCGGATCCACCCTCGATATGTCCCGGGGCACAGAGCACGCTTACGGTCAATGGCGGATTGCTCGGTACCGCCGCGCAATGGAAATGGTATGCAGGGAGCTGTGACGGCGTACCGTTTGACTCCGGAGTATCGCTTGTTGTATCCCCCGGTGGCACTACTTCTTATTTTGTCCGGGCGGAAGGCACCTGTAATGTGACGGCCTGCGCTGAAGTGACTATTATTCAAAACACCGTTTCAGTGGAGGCCGACAGTATTTCACCGCAGGCGGTTACCGTTTGTCGCGGTGAGTCGGTTGATCTGACCGTCAGCGGCGGAACCCTCGGAACCGGAGGGAAATGGGTATGGTATGCAGGGGCGTGCGAAGGTACTCCGGTAGGTGAAGGCGAAACGTTCACGGCACGTCCTGATGCGTCAACAACCTATATGGTGCGGGCGGAAGACAACTGCGGGAGCACTCAGTGCAGGAGTGCTGCAGTTACGGTCAATACCCTGTCGGTTGTACCGACGGGGATATCTCCCAGCCCTGTCCGGGTCTGCCCCGACGGATCCGCAACGATTACGCAGACAGGCGGTTCGCTCGGTACCAATGCGCAATGGAGATGGTATCGCAATGACGCCTTGACCGAACTTGAGGGCGAGGGCGAGAGCATTGAAATCAGGCCTCCCTTCGCATCTTCGTATTATGTGCGCGCGGAGGGCACCTGCAACAGCACCGATCCGGTGCACGTTGATGCAATTGTCAATACAGTTTCATCTGCCGCCGACGGAATTCTGATGGAGCCGGATGTTTCGAGTATCTGCAGGGATACCCGCATCATGCTGCGCGTGCAGAACGGCAGGCTCGGGGATGGTGCCCACTGGGCGTGGTATACCGGGAGCTGTGGTGATGGTAATCATTTAATGGGTACCGGTGATACGCTTTCTGATACTCCTGCGGCAACGACCAGTTATTTCGTGAGGGCCGAAGGCGGATGCGGAGTACCGACTGATTGTGCGCAACGCTCGGTAACGGTGTTTCAGCATCCGACAACGCCGGCGATCAATAACGGGTCGAACGGGTCAATATGTACGGGCGGTACACTGCCGTTGACGGTAACCAGCGGTTTTGTTGGTAGTAATGGCGGTGTCTGGGTCTGGTATAACGGACGGGACGGCAGTGGCGGAAGGATT
>Ga0316575_10000655_pt1 | contig 10238 bp, 7 predicted proteins | sample J5NA_FD_203072 | JGI IMG/M metagenome (GOLD analysis project Ga0316575, IMG submission 203072) | Rhizosphere microbial communities from salt marsh grasses in Alabama, United States - J5-7_050615r2r3 | ecosystem: Host-associated > Plants > Roots > Rhizosphere | place: USA: Alabama | collected...
TAGATCATCGGACACCTCGGGCGAGGCTGGAATTCAAGATTCCAACATTTGCTTCAGCTCCGCGGCATTGCGCGGGGCATGGCCTTGAGCGTCGTTGTTGAAATAGCAGAAAATGTCTTTGCCCTGTCGCTTCCAGGACGAGAAGGCGCCGGCCCAACCGGCTAGCGTCTGTCGATCATAGCGGCCTGCGTAAGTCTGAGGTCCGTGAAGACGGACATAGACAAAGTCGGCGGTAATTTTCTTGGGTGCGACGCTGCCCTTCATGTCGTGGAGGCACAAGGCAACGCCTCGATCGGAAAGGATGTCGAAGGCACGCTGACCGTACCAGCCGGCGTCGCGGAATTCGATAGCGAAGCGGAATCCATCGGGCAGACCCCCGACAAATTCTCTCAACCTTTCCGGATTGAATTTCCAGCGGGGCGGCAGTTGAAAAAGAACCGGTCCCAGCCGTTTTTGCAGCACGCCGATGCGATTCAGAAACGTCTCCAGCGGCTGGCGAAAATCTGTCAACTTTTTCATGTGCGTGATGTAGCGGCTGGCCTTGACGCTGAAGCAGAAATCTCTCGGTACCGTACGCCGCCAATCTGAAAGGGTTTTTTCGGAAGGCAGCCGATAGAAAGAGTTGTTGATCTCCACCGTTGAAAAGTGGCGACAGTAGTGGGACAGCATCTCTGCCGAATCCAGGTGATCAGGATAGAAAGCCCCGCGCCAGTCTTCGTAATGCCAGCCGGACGTGCCGATGTTCAGCTTGGCCACCAAGTGCCCTCCTCTGCCTGGTAGACAGGCTGTCAGCTTTTTGCCTGATTCGAAAAAAAATGAAGGGATCATGCATCGGCGCAAACGTATCGGAAATACCACCGGTGAGAGCGTACGCGTGCCTCCCCAAAAAACACAAAGCTGACCCGCCAACCATTAAACTACTCCGGTGTGCACCGGTCAATAGGGTGCGTACCCTATTTCATTTTTTTGTCCGATGATCACATAGTTGCACGACAGAGTGGTCGGTCTTATATATAGGGGTAAGAAACCTCGCCTAGTGCTAATATTTCTAAAATCGTTCGGTATCGGTCGAGACATTTGCTAATCGGAGCCCCGTCAGGGAGCTCCCTTCATGAGGAAGAGAAATGAATGCATTCCAACGTTCGAAAAACCGGTTGGTGATTGTTTCGAACAGGCTCCCGATCGTGCTGGAAAAGGACTCCGTGGGCCGTTGGCATGCCAAACCTGGCTCCGGCGGCCTGGTGACGGCCATGGCGCCGGTTCTGAGAGATCGCGGCGGTCTCTGGATCGGGTGGCCGGGTACCGCAGAAAAAGAGGATTTGGATCTGAAAATCATTCTGCGCGAGGCGGTCAAGGGGTCAGGCTACGCTTTCGAACCGGTGCCTCTCACCGCAGGGGAGGTGGACGCCTACTACTACGGCTTTGCCAACGAGATATTGTGGCCCCTCTTTCACGACTTGCAAACGCGGTGCAATTTCGACCCGGCTTATTGGCGCGTGTACCGGAGCGTAAACCACAAATTCGCCGAGGTCATCTTGAATAGCATCGGTGGAGATGACTACATTTGGGTCCACGATTATCATCTCATCGGCGTCGGGCGCGAACTACGCGAACTCGGTGTGACGTCCCAAATCGGATATTTTATTCACATCCCCTTCCCGTCGCTCGACCTTTTCCTCAAGCTGCCGTGGCGCTTTCAGATCCTCGAAGCCCTGCTCGCCTACGACATGATAGGATTTCAAACCCAACGGGACAAGGGTAATTTCGTACAGTGCATCCGGGCCATGCTCAAGAACGTGTCGGTGCGGGGTAAGGGGCAGATCGTCACGGCCGAGGTGGATGACCGTGAAGTGCGGATCGGTAATTTCCCCATCAGCATCGATTTCGACGAGTTTGCCGTCACGGCCGAAAGCCCCGAGGTCGACCAACGGGTCGCCGAAATTCAAACCAATCTTGGTTCGGATTCAAACCGGCGAACCCTTCTGCTGGGAGTGGATCGGCTCGACTACACCAAGGGCATCCCCGAAAGACTGGCCGCCTTCGGCAATGCCCTGGAGCGTTATCCGAAGCTCCGTGAAAACATCAGTCTCGTCCAGATCGTCGTCCCCAGCCGGGTGAACATTCCCAAGTACCACGACTTGAAACTGAAAATCGATCGGATGGTGGGTGAAATCAACGGCAAGTACGCCCACACCGGATGGGTTCCAGTCCACTACATTTTTCGCAGCGTCGACCGGACCGAGCTGATTGCTCTGTATCGGGCCGCCGATATCGCCCTGATCACTCCCCTGAAGGACGGTATGAACCTGGTGGCCAAGGAATACTGCGCCGCCAATGTTACCGAAAACGGGGTTCTGATCATGAGTGAATTTGCCGGCGCCGCCGCCCAACTGCAGGAAGAAGCGCTTCTCGTCAATCCCTACGACGTGGAGGAGGTGGCCGATACCATCGCCACAGCCGTCGATATGCCCATTGCCGAAAGGCGCCGGCGCATGCAAATCCTGCGGCGGAAGGTTCGCAAACACGACATTTACTGGTGGGTCGACTCCTATTTGAATGCCATCTTTGCACGCGACTTGAAGGCTTTCCCGCCACTCGAAGACTATGTTCCCGGCGGAAACGAGCTGCTGTTGCAGGCTTGAAATGTGGCTCTTCTCCGATTTAGTTGGTGTCAATCGATGCAATTGATAAAAACAAGTTTTAAGGTGATTGTTTTTAATGGTCGCCCTCTCGCTTCACTCGTTCGACTGACGCGGACAATATCCGGCCAAACCCAGAGCAACAGGCTGCGCGTTTCACGGGGCCGGCGTGGCCGGATATTATTCCCGTTGCCCTTCGGGCAAATCTAAAACAAAACGTATTATCTCAGCTTTGTTCATTTAATCTCATTCGCGAAGCAATGGTCACGTGAGTCCGGCCGAGTCGGCCGGACCCAATGTCTGCGGCCAATTTTTAAATTAAGTAACGCCGACAATGCAGTGGGTGCGATTTTTACACCAACTTTATTGGAGAAGATCCAAATTTGTTTATTTCGTATAATTTCGGAGGCATCACGAATGAATGAGTATGAAATGGATGCGACCCATCTGGATCAATTGCTGGCTGAATCTGATCGGCTGCTCGAGAAGATTGATTCCGATCTGCGCCAGGAACTGGCCGAAGAGCAGCGTCTGCAGTTGGAGATCCAGCAGGCGGCCCTTGCCGAATCAAAAGCCAGGCTTGAAAACAGCACCGTCCAAGCCGGTGAGGGCACCGGTAGGGTCAGCGAAGGGATACACGCGGCCATTGATGACCTGGTTGCGGCGATTCGAGAAACGGCACGGATACTGAATTAGTTTCCGTCCACAAATGGCCCTTTTCCGCAATTTCGGCCTCAATTACGCAAAAGGCGAGACAGGTCGGTGCGGAATCGCTTGTGTGGCGGACAAAACCGTCCGACTCCGCGCAATGCCGCCGATTTCCTTGAACTTGCGAAAAATGTTGTTATCAATTGCATCGATTTAAACCAACTCAATCGAAGAAGAGCCGAAAGAAATTATTCCACAGCTGGCTTGTCTTATGGGCCGTCACCTGCGTTTCATCTACGACACGTATCTCGAGATGCGCCGCTGGATGGGCCTTGCAGGCGAACCCACATCCGGCGCCATCTCGTGGAATTTTTTCTCAGCGCGTCCCTGGGGAATGTGAGAACTGATGGAGTTTCTACCGATTGTCATAGACTGGCGGCAGTCGCTGTCACTCTTGACGCATTTGGCAATCGCCTATGTGCTGGCATTGCCCATAGGACTGGACCGGCAAACCAGTTCGCGGAACTTCGGTCTGCGGACCTTCCCGCTGGTGTCGGTGGTGTCGTGCGGGTTCATGCTGGTGGGGTTGTCGGTCATCGAATCGACAGACGGCAAGGCACGGGTGATTCAGGGCATCATCACCGGTATCGGCTTCATCGGCGGCGGCGCCATCTTCAAGGGAAAGGACCACGTGACGGGCATGGCCTCCGCCGCCAGTTTGTGGAACACCGGCGCCATCGGCATCGCCGTGGCGTTCAATCGGTTTGAAATCGCCATCGCCCTCAGTTTGCTGAATATTTTGACGCTCTATTTCATCGGTCGGTTGAAGAAATCGGTCGATAAGCTGCAAGATAACGAAGTGAAGGACGAATAGAGGCGGCTTGAATGAGAAAACCACTACCCTGCTATATACTTCTTTGTCTCTTCCTTTCAACTGGAAGCCTTTTGAACGCGCAGGAGCGCAGAATCGTCCACTTTACGGTTTTTCTACAGGACAACTCGGCTTTGCGCTTGGACAGCGGGAAGAAGAGAGTCAACATCGAAAGAAATGCTTTCGATATCATAGAATTTAAAAAAGAGGGTCGCTCCTTTAAGGAAATGAGGAAGATAGAATGGCCGGAGGTCACGAGAAACATCTATTCCATTGATTTCATCAATTCCAATCGCTTGGTCTATTCCAAAAACAAATTGTTGCTGACCAAGCAAGACAACACCCAGGAGGTCATCCCCTACGGGTCCCTCCACTACACTGACGGCACGCTCATGGACACGCTCTATTACAGCGAGTACAACAGGGTGGCGAATCGATGGACGGATGTGAACATTCCTATTGGAAGAATCAAGAAGCTGGTATTCGGGACAACCCAGCTTATGATCAACACGAAGACCGGGACCCTTTATCCGCCTGATTACCGGTATGATCCGCATACCGGCGAGCCATTGGCTGAAACCGCGCTCGTGGAAGATTGAAAAGCGTCGACCACATCATAAAGAATCTGTGATGAATCCTTGGTTTGGCGTAAGTGAGGAACGCTAAAACGCGTCATCGATAGAAAGCGTCGCATGCCCAAAGAGCCAACGTTAGAAAAGCCGGAGAGTGCCGAAGAAGCGGTACGCAAAGAAGTCGAGGAAAAGGTGACCAAAAAACGGCCACCGGAGCGACCATTGTTTGGAACCTTCAGTGGTGTCTTCACGCCCACCCTCCTGACCATTCTGGGAGTGATCATGTACCTTCGGGAAGGTTGGGTGGTCGGAAATGCCGGTCTTCTCGGCGCCTGGCTCATCATTGTTTTATCGTTTGCCATCACGACCTTTACGGCGCTTGCCCTGGCCTCCATTACCACCAATATCCGAATCGGGGCCGGTGGCGCCTTTTCCATCATTTCCCAGTCCCTCGGCCTTGAAGTGGGCGGAAGCGTCGGCATCCCCCTCTATATTTCTCAGGCCTTGGCCGTGGCCATGTACATCTTCGGTTTCCGAGCCGGATGGCTGACCGTTTTCCCCGCACACCCCCCGCTGCTGGTCGACATCCTGGCCTTCGCTCTCCTTTTTGCCATCGGATATATCAGTGCGGGGCTGGCCTTCAAGGTCCAGTATTTGATCCTGGCCATCATCATCGGCTCTCTTGTCTCGGTGGCCGTGGCCGCCTTTTCCGGTTCCATGAACCAGTCCATCCAATGGTGGGGAAATTTCCCCGGCAGCCCGGAAGGTGGATTCGAGGGAATCGGGTTCTGGGCCGTGTTTGCGGTCTTTTTCCCAGCGTCCACCGGGATCATGGCGGGCGCCAACATGTCCGGTGACCTGAAAAATCCCCGCAAGAGCATACCCGTCGGAACCCTGTCCGCCATCGGTTTGAGCCTGGTCGTCTATCTGTTGCTGGCCTGGTGGCTGGCGGCCAGTGCCGCCACCGATGAACTGGTGGGCAATTACACCGTCTTGATCGAACGATCCGCCTGGGCACCTGTGGTCCTCGCCGGGCTTCTGGGGGCAACCTTTTCCTCCGCCCTCTCCTCCATTGTGGGAGCGCCACGCATCCTCCAGGCCCTGGCAGAACACAAGATCATGCCCAAGAGTTCATGGCTCGCTGTCCGCTCCTCCTCGGGGGAGCCCAGGAACGCCATGCTGTTCACCGGCGCTCTGGTTCTTGCCGCACTGATGCTTCGAAACCTCAACGCGATCGCCCCGCTGATCACCATGTTCTTTTTGATCACCTATGCCATGATCAATGTGGTGGTGTTCATCGAGCAGAGCCTTCGTCTCGTGAGCTTCCGCCCTCTCTTTCGCATTCCGCGTCTCGTCTCATTCATCGGAGCCGCAGGGTGTATTATCGCCATGTTCATCGTCAATCTGATCTTTGGGGCGGCAGCCCTCTTGGTGGTTCTTCTGCTGCACGGGTATCTTGTCCGCAAGCATCTGAAGGCGCCTTACGGGGATGTTCGCAGCGGGTTGTTTGCAGCCCTGGCCGAATGGGCGGCAAAAAAAATGGAGAATCTGACCGGCCCCCGCGAAAAGACATGGAAGGCCAATCTCCTGATTCCGATCGAGACTGCAGACCAGGCGAGCCGGATATACCGGCTTATTCGGGATATATCGCATCCCAAAGGCTTTGTGAGGCTTCTCGGTCTGACAGGCAGGCGCAGTTATGATGACCTCACCGAAACCCTCCCCGCAGTGGCCGATCGATTCCAGGATGACGGGGTTTTCGCGACCTGGACCGTGGTCCAGGCGGCCACCTTCAGCGAAAATGTGGCCGCCGGACTGGAAGCGCTGGGGGGCGCCTTTTTCCGGTCGAACCTTATTTTCATGCGCTTGCCGGATACACCTGATCGGAGAGAGGAAATCAAGGGGGTCATACGCAGCGCCGAACAGAATCGGCTGGGCGTTTTGCTCTACGCCGGGCCGGAGGAAATCCCCTATACGGGAAAAGCAATCCACATGATCATCGAGGAGCCTCCAGAGGGCTGGAAGCTCGGGACCGACCTGGGCAAATCCGACCTTGCTCTTCTGATCGCCTACAAGCTGAAGCAAAATTGGGAGTCCGATCTCGTTTTTACCGCCGCGCTGAAGAAAGAGAACGCCCGCGAGGAGGCCCTGGACTATTTAAAATCCGTCGCCGAACTGACCCGGATTCCCAATGCGGAACGTCGCGCAGCGCCTTTGGGCCGGGAAAATATCGAGAGTGAAACGCCCTGCGTGACGGTCTACAGCATGACTGGAGACATGGATATTGGCGCTATTGATTCAAAAGTAGACGGCGCGGGAACGCCTTGTCTCTTCGCTTTGGATTCCGGTTTTGAAAACGCGTTCGCGTGATTTTTCTGCCAACCGTTATCCGCCGCACGAAAACGAAACCAAAACCATGGAGGTCGCCAAAATGGAATTTATTTTGGGTATCATCATATTTATCGCCGACATCTGGGCGATCATCAATATCTTTCAGGCAGGCGGGGCATCCACAGGGGCAAAAGTGCTGTGGACCCTGCTGATTTTGTTCCTGCCCCTCATCGGGCTCATTATCTGGTGGTTCGCCGGTCCGCGGGCGTCGCGTGCGCAGCGGGTATAGCCACAGTGGATAAAGTGTGAAATTATTTTTTCCCGGGACCCTTACCTGGGTTCCATTCGCGGTTCTATCAAGGGCACTGATACGTTTCCGATCCAGAAATGTGCGGTTTTTCGCAAGTTCAAGGAAATCGGCGGCATTGCGCGGAGGCGTACTTTTGTACGCCGCACAAGCGATTCCGCCGATTGACGCCGAAATTGCGGAAAAGGGCCATTTATGGACGGAAACTACCTGGGTTCTCGCAGTGCTTGCGCCAGCCGCAACCCTTGGCCCAGCACGAACGGAATCAGACTCATCCCCAACACCAGCAGCCACCCCCTCAATCCCGGGTCCTGGGTTTTGAGAACCGTCGACAGTCCCGGAAGATACACCGCAGCGATCAACAGCGCCGTGCAGAGGGCAATCGAAGCCGCAATGAACGGGTTTCGGGTGATGTCGTCGTCGAGCAGCCGCGATGCGGGACTCCTGAGGTTGAACACGAACCACAGTTTGCCGAAGGCCAACGTCAGAAAGGAAGCCGTGACGGCCTGTCTCTGATCGAATCCGAGCCGGTAGAAAGCGACGATCAGCGCCCCGAGCACGCAGGCCGCTATCACGACCGACCACCCGCCGATAGCCGACCAGTGCGCCCGCGTCAGTACGGGTTCGTCGCGCAGCCGCGGCTTGCGTTTCATGACGTCCGGCGCTCCTTTTCCCATTCCCAGCGCCAGGGCGGGAAAGACATCCGTGACCACGTTGAGATAAAGGATTTGAAGCGGCAGCAACGGAAGCGGAAATCCGGTAAAGCCGCCGGCGGCCGAGGCGACCGCCACCGCAATCACCTCGGCCACATTGGTGCACAGCATGAACATGACCGACTTGCGGATGTTGTCGAAGATGATGCGCCCCTGATGCACGGCGGCCACGATAGAGGAAAAGGCATCGTCGCGCAGCACCATGTCGGCCGCCTGGCGCGCCGCATCGGTTCCCCGCCGGCCCATGGCGACCCCGATGTCGGCTTTCTTGAGCGCCGGCGCGTCGTTGACCCCGTCTCCGGTCATGGCGACCGTTTCCCCCTCTTCCTGCATCAGCTTGATCAGGTGGAGTTTCTGCTCGGGGCTGACGCGGGCGAATATGGCGGTCTCGCGGACCTGCCGGCGGTCCTCGGACGACATCTCGTCGGGGTCCTTGAGCTCGTTGCCATGCATGATGAGCGGTTTCCCGCCGTCTTTCGCGATCTCCGTCTGAGTCGCAATGGCGCCGGCGGTGGCGGGCTGGTCGCCGGTGACCATGACGACGCGGATGCCGGCATCGCGGCACTGTTCGATCGCCTGCCGCACCTCCTCGCGGGGTGGATCGAACAGCCCCATCAGGCCCAGGAAGCGCAGATTCTCATAAGGCGCCTCCTCGGCATTTTCAACAATCTTGTCTGCCACTGCCAGCAGGCGCAGGCCCTCACCGGCCATTGCCTCGGCGCGGTCGCGCCATTCACGGCGATTTACTTCTTCAATCGGCCGGTCGCCGTCAAGGCCTTCTGAGGCCATGCGGGTGCAGGCGTCCAATACCCTGTTGGGAGCGCCTTTGACGTCGACTTCGAACCCCCCTGCTTCGATGCGGTGGAAAGTGGCCATCATCATCGCGTCGGAATCGAAGGGAACTTCGCGAACCTCGGGTTTTTGCTCGAGCCGATCCTCTCGATTCATATCCAGAATGAAGCCCGCCCGCAGCAGGGCCGTTTCCGTGGGATCCCCCTGCTCCTCGTCGGGTTCGCGGTCGTTGTCCGTGTCGACCAACGCGGCATTGTTGCACAGCACGCCGACCTCCAGGATGCGGTGCAGCAGGGGATGGTCCGATCCGTTTTTCCCCTGAACTTTTTTCTTCTCCTCGTCGACTTCATAATCACCGGCGGGTGAACTGATGCGGCGCAACGTCATCTGGTTCTCGGTCAGCGTGCCGGTCTTGTCGGTGAAGATGACGCGGGTGGCCCCCAAGGTTTCGACGGCCGGCAGCTTGTTGATCAAGACGTTTTTTCTAACCATCAGATACATGCCGCGTGCCAGTGCGATCGTCGCCACTATGGGCAGGCCTTCGGGAATCGCGGCCACCCCCAAGGCAATGGCGGTTTCGATCATCTTCTCGGTTTCCTGTCCGGCCAGCAGGCCGAGACCGGCAATCGCAGCCGCAAAGGCAAGCGTCATCCAGGCCAGGCGCCGACCGAGATGATCGAGACGCTTCTGAAGCGGTGTGGTGTCCTTTTCCGCGCTTTCGGCCAGCTCCGAGATGCGGCCGAGTTCGGTATCCATGCCGGTGGCCGTCACCACGCCCTGGCCCGAACCTTCATTCACGGTCGTGCCTTTGTAGAGCATGGAGTTGCGTTCGGCCAGGGGCGCATCTGCATCCGCCGCCTCGACCTGCTTGAGGACCGGAATCGATTCTCCGGTCAGGGCCGCCTCGTTGACCCGCAGGTTGTTGGATTCGATCAACCGCACATCGGCCGGAGCAAGGTCGCCACTTTCAAGGACGACGACGTCTCCCGGAACCAGCTCTTCGGCCTGGACTTCCGTTTCAATTCCGTCGCGGCGCACGCGGATGGTGTCGCCGCCCATTTCCCGCAGGGCCTCCATTGACCGGACCGCCTTCCATTCGGTAAAAAAACCGATGCCGGCATTGACCAGCAGCACGGCGGCGATGGCGATGCCTTCGGCCCAATGCCGAAAGGAGAACGCCACCGTTCCGGCGATAACAAGCACGATGATGACCATGCTCTTGAACTGGTCGAGCAGGATTCGGCCGGCCCCGCGCCGTTTCGCCTCGCGCAGTCTGTTGGGGCCGTCGCGCTCGCGCCGCCGCTGAACCTCCGCCTCGCTTAGGCCTCGATCCGGTTTTACGTCGAGATATTTCAGTACTTCCTC
>Ga0316575_10000656_pt1 | contig 10233 bp, 10 predicted proteins | sample J5NA_FD_203072 | JGI IMG/M metagenome (GOLD analysis project Ga0316575, IMG submission 203072) | Rhizosphere microbial communities from salt marsh grasses in Alabama, United States - J5-7_050615r2r3 | ecosystem: Host-associated > Plants > Roots > Rhizosphere | place: USA: Alabama | collected...
CCGAATATTCCGGCGGGAACTTGGGTTCTTGAAGAACCAGTATCCACCAGCATGTTAAGGTTTATTGAGCCATTCACTACAGTGCTTACAACTAAAAGAGTACCATGTACAGGTTTGACCTCTATAGGTGTGTGAATATCACCTCCCGAAGTGTACATGGTTGCCGCACTTTCTCCGCCACCTCCGCAACCAAACAATAGAAAGAGAGTTAATGTTATCGTAATGGTCATCGAGAAAAATGTTAAAACATTAATCTTCTGTTTCATCGCTTATCCACCAGATGAAAATATCCGGTTGGCTTTATTGAATACTCAAAAAATTGATTATAAAATATATCTATTAAATTGGGAAAACAAAAAGGTTGAATTTTTGGATGCTCAAGACGCCTTTTCTTTTCTTAAATTTGAGAAACTTCCTCTTGAAGAACAAAAAAGGCAATTAAAAAAAGAAAGCCATAATAAACCACATTAATTTGTAAAAACTTGTCAAGATTTTTGTCAATATGCCCCGCTCAGAACCCAAATCTTAATCTCAAAAATAAAAACGGGGAGTTCGTAAGAACTCCCCGTTTTTATTTTAGAATTATGGTCGGGGCGAGAGGATTTGAACCTCCGACCCCTTGAACCCCATTCAAGTGCGCTTCCAGACTGCGCCACGCCCCGACAATAACCCGGAAATAATAAAATGATTAACACTTCAAATTTGCGATGTCAAGATATGACCTGAATCCCGGCGTAAAATCCAATGGGCCGATGTTGAGCTCAAGAATTGTGAATGACCATCTGTTTGCAGCAAGCAGAACCATCATGCAATTTTACGAATATAATAAGAAGGCATCTTAAAATCAGGATTTTTGTTCGAGATTAAGGCGAGACCGAGGATTAACCCACAGGCATACTCAAGTATGTCGAGGGCTTGAGACGAGGGCTCAACGAAGGCATCGGACAAAAAGACTTTTTTAAGATGCTTTCTAAAATTTTGTTGACGATTACATAAAAAGAACGTTTTATTCAGTGAATGGCAAGTTTGAATAATAAATCCATCAGACCGTTGCGTTTGAAACCGGGAGACACCATCGGCATTGTTGCGCCGGCCGGTCCCTTCGATCCGGAAAAATTCATGCAGGGAAAAACGGTTCTGGAAACCATGGGGTTTCGCATATTTTATGATGAAAGTATTTTTGAGCAGCATGGATTTTTAGCCGGAACCGACGCCCGGCGGGCGGTTCAGATAAATCGCCTGTTTGCCGATCCATCCGTCCAGGCCATTGTATGTGCCCGGGGGGGATATGGGAGCATGCGCATACTTCCGCTTCTCGATTATCAGACCATTCAAATGAATCCGAAAATCTTTATGGGATTCAGCGACGTCTCGGCGCTGTTGTCGGTGCTGCATGAGCGGTGCGGTCTGATCACCTTTCACGGGCCCATGGTGACGAGCCTGGCGGGTGCTACCGAGGAAACCATTTCGTCCATGAAAACGGCCCTGACATCCGATGGGCCCTTTGAGCTGGTCGCCGAAGAAGGGAAAACGATCAAACCCGGCAGTCGTTCGGGCATGCTGTGCGGGGGAAACCTGACGACGCTGTGCCATCTTGTCGGAACGCCTTATACGCCGAATTTTAAGGGAAAGATCTTGCTCCTTGAAGATGTGGGAGAAATGACATATCGGATCGACAGAATGTTGACACAGTTGAAATTGGCCGGATGTTTTAACGACACGGCCGGTCTGATCCTGGGCGCTTTTAAAAAATGCGGTCCACTGGAAGAGATTGTTGAAATTTTTGACAATATATTTCATGACGCGGACATTCCGATCTTGGCCGGCTTTGACATCGGCCACGGAGAGACAAACCTGACCGTTCCCCTGGGACAGGATGCAACTTTGGATGCCGGGAAAAAGCGGCTTTATGTTTCATGAAAAAGACATTGACGGCCTCATGAAAGAGGCTGTTTCCGGCCATGTATTTCCCGGCGGGGTTCTTTTGGTCTCGGTGCGCGGCAACGTTGTTTTTTTTAAGGCTTACGGTGTCGAGAATCTGTTTTCCGGCAGCCCGGTGACAACAGAAACCATTTTCGACCTGGCGTCGCTGACAAAACCGCTGGCCACGACCCTTGCCGTCATGAAACTGATTCAACGATCCGATCTGGCCCTAAAAGAGAACCTGGGCGCTATTTTGCCCTCGTTTAGGAACACCGACAAAGCGAAGATTCGGATTGAACAGTTGCTCTATCATAATTCAGGATTTCCGGATTATCGTCCCTATTATAAACGGCTGCAAAACCTTGACCCCGGTAAGCGAAAAGATGTGTTGAGGGAATTTCTGGCCAAAGAACCGCTGATTCATCCACCCGGCCGGCAGGTCGTATACAGTGATCTGGGTTTTATGGTCTTATGCTGGGTCGTCGAAACCGTATCCGGAATTCGCCTGGACCAATTTGTCATGGAAAACATCTACCGGCCCTTGAATTTGAAGCGCCTGTTTTTCGTGCCCAACGGCATAAAACCGCTTCAGGCAAAATTTGCCGCCACCGAGAGATGTCCATGGCGGGGCATCTTGTTGGAAGGGGTCGTTCATGACGACAATGCATATGCAGTGGGCGGCATCGAGGGGCATGCCGGTCTTTTCGGAACCGCCGGGGATGTGCTTTCTCTTCTGTCCGAACTTTCAGCCGTGTATCGCGGGGATGGGGCGTCAAAAATATTTGACAGTGAGTTAACCCGGCGCTTTTTAAGCCGGAATAAACATACCGGTCGTGCGCTCGGTTTCGACACACCGTCAACGGCGACGCCGAGTTGCGGCCGTTTTTTTTCCAAAAAGACCATAGGCCATCTCGGTTTTACGGGTACGTCGTTCTGGATGGATCTCGAACGCAATATAACGGTGATCCTGTTCACCAATCGCGTTCATCCGTCACGGGACAATACCCGAATAAAGGCTTTCAGACCGACATTGCATGATGCCGTTATGGAAAATCTAGTCCCTGGCAAATCCCCCTGATATGTATTGGCATAATTATTGCTTGATTCGAATTTGATATCATTTTTCAAATTGAAGGCGCATGGATAATTTTCTTGTTATTATAAAATAATTTTGATAGTTTCAAAATTTTTAATAGCAGTATTCGGTAGAGAGCCTGCAGAAGCAAAAGAGGGATATTTACTTTCAACGGGTGAAGAAGAGGGGATATGGCGCTATTTTTAGATAAGATATTGGGTGCTTTTTCAAGTGATTTAGCCATTGATCTGGGTACGGCAAACACTCTTGTGTATGTCAAAGGAAAAGGTATCGTATTGAATGAACCCTCGGTCGTTGCCGTTCGAACGGACGATCGCATGAAAAACCGCGTTCTGGCGGTGGGCCTTGAGGCCAAAAATATGCTGGGGAGAACACCCGGACATATCGTTGCGATTCGCCCCATGCGTGACGGGGTTATCGCTGATTTCGAGGTGACCGAAGCGATGCTTCGTCATTTTATTCACAAAGTTCACAACAGAAGAACGTTTGTTCGTCCGAGGATTGTGATTGCCGTCCCGTCGGGGATTACACAGGTTGAAAAGCGTGCCGTAAAAGAATCGGCCGAATCTGCCGGCTCCCGCGAAGTATTCTTGATTGAAGAGCCCATGGCGGCGGCCATCGGATCCGGACTCCCCATTACCGAGCCCGTATGCAATATGGTGGTGGATATCGGGGGGGGTACTACCGAAGTTGCGGTGATATCTCTGGCGGGCATTGTCTACAGCCGCTCCATTCGGGTGGCCGGCAACAAAATGGATGCCGCCATCATTCAGTATATCAAGCGCAAATATAATCTGTTGATCGGCGAGCGAACCGCTGAAATCATCAAAACGACCATTGGGAATGCATATCCGGAACCCCAGGATCTGGAAACCATAGAAGTCAAAGGCAGGGACCTTGCTTCGGGCATTCCCAAGATTTTAGCCATTGATTCGGAAGAAATTCGTGTCGCGATTTCCGAACAGATCGATGCCATCGTCGAGACCGTCAAAATAGCCTTGGAACAAACGCCTCCCGAATTGGCCGCCGATATCGTCGACAGGGGGATTGTGCTGACGGGCGGCGGCGCGCTGTTAAAAAATCTGGACAAACTTTTGAGGGAAGAAACCAGTCTTCCCATAACGATAACCGAGGATCCTTTGCTAACAGTGGCGCTCGGCTCGGGTGCTGCCCTGGATAGCATTGAAATCCTCAAGCAAGTTGTAATCCCTTAGTTTTATGTTTTCGAAAAAGATGGTAATGATTGTTGGCGTGATCGCTATGATGGCCGTCAATATCATACTCCTATCTGTTTTCAATCGCCGCTACATTTCTTATTATAGACCCGGACGGATCGCTGTTTCGGTGATTGCACCTTTTCAGAAGGCTTCCAGCAAATCCATACGTTTTTTGAGAGATATCTGGTACCATTATTTTTTTTTGGTTCATGTTGCGGAAGAAAATGATACCCTAAAAAAAACGTTGGACAAATCCTTTGAAAAAAATATCCGGTATAAAGAAATTCAACTTTCCAATTCCCGCCTTCGAAGTCTCCTGGATTTTAAAAAGACAATGACCGATCCTGTTCTTTCCGCAGAGGTTATCGGAACGGATCCTTCCCCCTGGTTTAAAACAGTTCTCATTGATAAAGGCAAAGAAGACGGCGTGAGAAGAGGTATGGCCGTGGTGGTTCCCAAAGGGATTGCAGGACAGATTACAGAGGTGTCTTCCCATTATTCCAAGGTATTGCTGATAATCGATCCCAACAGCGCCGTCGATGCATTGGTTCAGAACGACAGGTCACGGGGCATCATCAAAGGAGATGCCGCAGGCGCATTGATTTTCAAATATGTATTGCGCAAGCATGATATCTCGGTCGGTGACATCGTCGTGTCATCGGGCCTGGACGGTGTTTTCCCCAAAGGTCTTGTCTTGGGTCAGGTCTCGGACGTTTTCAAACCCAAGGCAGGGATTTTTCAGGAAGTGACCGTCAGGCCATATGTCGATTTTGAGAAACTCGAAGAGGTTCTGGTGGTATTGAACCGGAAGAAACCGATTGAGCCTTCGAAATGAAGCACTTTCTGAATATTTTTATCGGCCTGTTTTTGATCGTCATTCAGACGACGGTCATGCCCCATATCCCGATATTCGAAAGATTCTATGATCTGTTGACGCCCCTTGTCCTTTATTTAAGCATTTTTCGACCTGTTCGCGAAACCACGGTGATAATATTTATTTTTGGCTTTTTAATGGACAATATTTCCGGCGGACCTTTTGGCCTCTATCTGACGGTTTATTTCTGGCTGTTTTTAAGTGTGCGCTGGGCCATCACTTTTCTTCATGTCGGCGACAGTTTTCTGTTGCCGTTTGTGGTTGCCGTGGGTGTACTGATGGAGAACTTGATATTTATTGGTGCCGATGCCATGTTCGAACAGAATTTACAGATCTCCCAAATAATGATAAACACGGTTGTGGTACAGGTTTTATGGGCCATTTTTACCGGTCCCTTTTTTCTCATGTTGTTTAATTATTCGCATCGACGGTGGGATCGATGGACCAAAAAAATATTTGCACAAAAAAGCTGAAGGCACGAGGAACCCTTTGACTAAGTATTTAAAAACTGCGGATCAGGATTTTTATAAACAGCGATTGGTTCGAATCGCATTTTGTATTGCCGGTGCCTTTTTTATACTTTTTATCCGCTTGTTTTATCTACAGGTGATTCAAGGCGAGGAACTTCGGCGCCTTTCGGAAAATAATTGCATTCGCCTGCAAAGCACAAATCCATCCAGAGGATTGATCTATGATCGCAACGGTAATCTGCTGGTTGATAATCGTCCGGCCTTCGATATGAATATTGTAATGAAAGATGCCAAGCCCTTGGAAAAGACCGTCAAGAAATTGTCTAAATATATCGGGGTTCCCGAATCCGAGCTCATGTCAAAGATCGAAAGCAACAAATCGGCGCCCTCCTATAAACCGATCCTGTTGAAAAAAGATATCGGGCGGGATGCTTTGGCAGCCATCGAAGTGCGAAAATTCGATCTTCCCGGCGTTTTTGTCGATGTAAAACCCCGCAGACATTACCTCGAGAAAAAGACGGCCGCGCACCTCATCGGATATTTGAGTGAAATTAATCCTGATGAATTGAGTTCAGGAGATTATCCGGGGTACACGGTGGGCGATTATATCGGAAAGTTCGGTGCTGAAAAAACATTTGAGCCTTTTCTACAGGGGAAGAGAGGGGGACGTCAGGTCGAAGTCAATGTCATGGGACAAGTGGTTAGGGTATTGAAAACCGTCGATGCGCAGCCGGGAAAAAACATCTATCTGACCGTCGATCTGAATGTTCAGAAAACCGCTGAGGCGCTGCTGAAAGATAAAGCAGGCGCAGTAGCGGTCATGGACCCCCAAACCGGCCAGATTCTGGCCCTGGCAAGTTCTCCTTCATTTGATCCTAATATATTCGTCGACGGCATGTCTCATGAACAATGGGACGCTCTTGTTTCCAATCCTTTGAGACCGCTGGAGAACAAAGCCGTTCAAGGTGAGTATCCTCCGGGATCGACCTTTAAGATTGTAACCGCAATGGCCGGGCTCGAGGAAGGGGTTATCGATAAAGATACGACCATTTTTTGTCCAGGATATTATAAATACGGCAATCGGGTGTACAGATGCTGGAAACATTCCGGACACGGCGACGTCAACGTGATTCAAGCTTTGGCTCAATCCTGTGATGTTTTTTTCTATCAGGTTGGTCAGAAGCTGGGAGTCGACCGCCTGTCGATGTATGCCGTCGCTTCGGGCCTGGGTTCGCCGACACACATCAACTTGGACCACGAAGCAAAAGGGCTTATTCCGTCCACGCAATGGAAAAAACGCCGCATGGGGGTTGACTGGCAGGGTGGAGAAACCCTTTCGGTGGCCATTGGACAAGGTTTTGATCTGGCCACACCCCTTCAAATGCTTGCTTTGATATCAGCGGTGGGCAACGGCGGAAAACTGTATAAACCTTTGATTCTCAAATCCGTCCGCATGCCGGGAGGGGCGGTCGTTCTTGAAAATAAACCTAGACTGGTCGGCAAGCTTCCCGTGAGTCGGAAAAATTTGGAAATTATAAGAGAAGGCCTGAAGGAAGTCGTCAACAATAAAAGAGGCACCGCGTGGCACGCGGCCCACATCGAGGGGCTTGAGATCAGCGGGAAAACCGGTACTTCTCAAATCGTCGGACGCAGCAGTGAACGAAATGTATCCAAAAAAGAACCTTCGAATCAATTCGAGCCCCATGCATGGTTTGTGGCGTATGCGCCCTCTGATAACCCTAAAATAGCGGTTTCCGTGATAATAGAGCATGGCGGTCACGGATCATCTGCGGCGGCCCCCATTGCAAAGGAGATCATAGAAACCTATCTGGGCCACCCGGAAGATCTTGGCACCGATAAACGGAAGGTGGCTCGCAAAGAATGATCAGAAGCTATCTCAAAGTAGTCTTTTCGTTCGATATCGGCGTTGAGCCCTCGTATCAAGTCCTCGACATACTTGAGTATGCCTGCGGGTTGATTCTCGGCCTTGCGTATTTGGCCCGCCGGTCTTGGCGCGAGATCTCGAACGAAGATCCTAATTTTAAGAAGGCTTCTAATATCATGGAGCAAGTTTGAAATGATCGATCGCAGGTTTATTACATATTTTGATTGGGGATTGCTCGGGCTGACCTTTCTGCTCGCTGTTTTAGGGCTTTTAACACTGTACAGCGCGGTGACGTCATCTACGGCGGCCCCTCAGAAGATCCTGTATTTCAAACAAATGATCTGGTACTGCACCGGATTTGGCATCATCTTTTTTTCTCTTTTTTTTAATTACAGGTTGTTGGACCGATGGGCACCTGTTATCTATGTCGCATGTGTTTGCCTTTTAATATATGTTTTGATGTTCGGTAAATATGTTATGGGGGCGCGGCGCTGGATTGAGGTTGGCCCGGTTTCGATTCAACCGTCGGAACTTGCTAAAATCGCTGTAATTATCATTCTTGCCAGATACTATTCGAGACTGGCCAATACCGGGGGATTAAATCTGCGGGAACTTTTCACTCCTTTTATTCTGGCGGTCATCCCGTTTATTCTGATCGTTAAACAACCGGATTTGGGTACGGCCGTTATTGTGCTATTAATTGCCGGATCAATGACTGTTTTTGTCAAAATCGAGAGACGTTCACTGCTGTGCATCATCACTTCGTGCGCCACGGCAGTCCCTTTGGTTTGGTTTTTTTTGAAAGAATATCAGAAACGGCGAATTCTGACATTTTTAAACCCAGACCGCGATCCTCTCGGCGCCGGATATCATATCATACAATCCAAAATCGCCATTGGTTCAGGGATGATTTCCGGCAAGGGATTTTTACAAGGCACCCAAAACGCGCTGGCCTTTTTGCCGGAGCAACATACGGATTTCATTTTTTCCGTTTTAGCCGAAGAATGGGGATTTGTGGGGTCGTTCATCCTTTTGTGTTTATTTTTGATTTTAATCATCTGGGGCTTAAACATCGCATATCGATGCCGGGAACCCTTCGGCACCATTCTCGCCGTTGGTGCGACGGCAATGATCTTCTGGCAGGTTTTCATCAATATCGCCATGACAATGGGTCTGATGCCCATTGTCGGGGTGACGCTGCCGTTTATCAGTTATGGCGGTTCATCGGTGCTGACCACATTGATCTGTGTCGCGCTCTTGATGAACATCAGCATGAGGCGTTTTCCGGGAGAATAATTTCAAGATAAATTTTTGGTAATCCCCTCAAACCATTAAACGCCGTTATTCCACTCGTCAAATTGAGACTTTACGCAAAGTGCGTCAAGACCATTTCGTTATTTTAACTCGGAGGGAGCTATGACAAAGTCAAAAACATCCGATGCTTTAACCATGTTGCTTGGACCGGGCACCGCTGTTGAGGGAACGATTGAGTTCAAAGATACGGTCCGGTTGGAAGGAAGTGTCAACGGGACAATTTCCAGTTCCGACGGTACGGTGATCCTCGGGGAGAAAGCCGAAGTTCAAGGGGATATAAGGGTTAACATCGCTATCATAAGAGGAAAGGTTAACGGTAAGATCGAAGCGCGAACGAGAATCGAGCTTTATCCGCCGGCACGCATCGAGGGAGATATTCAATCCCGGGCGGTTTCGATTCAATCCGGCGTCATATTCAATGGAAATTGTTCCATGAAAGTATAGAGACTGACGTCCCGCTGAAACAGGCCCGATGAGAAACGATAAAGCCGATCGAAAATTAAAAAAAACCTTTGACAACCTCAATGGCTGATGTTATAGACCGCCGAGTTAAAAACATAGGTGGACGGCATTTTATTTGAAAAAAATCATTTAATAAGTTAGGGTTGCAGGTTTTTGCGATGGAGGATCCTTATATGAAAAATTCCGGTATAAACCTGAGACATTATGCTGTTATAACACTATTTGAAGCGGCGTTGCTTGTATTGTTCGCAGGTGTTGCATTCGGCTCTGGCAGTTCAATATCGGTAATTCCGGATGTGTCGCTTTTTGTTCAAATCGCCAATTTCCTCATTATCATCTGGGTATTAAATATCCTTTTATACAGACCGATTCGGAGCATACTCATTCAGAGGAAGGAAAAAATTACGGGTTTAGAGCAGAATATCGACAAACTCAATGAAGATACGGCAGAAAAAGACGAGGCCTATATGGCGGGCATCAAAGATGCCAGAGCCAGGGGGTTGAATGAAAAAGAAGCCTTGATGAAAGAAGGCGCCGAGGAAGAAAAAAGGATTATAGAGCAGATCAACCAAAAGGCACAGGCAAATCTTGCGGAAGTTCGCGAAAATATCAAAAAGGAAGCTCAGAATGTTAGAGAATCTCTAAACAAGGAAATCGACACCTTTGCGAACGCCATCAGTGAAAAAATTTTGGGGAGGGCTGTTTAATGAACCTGAGTCGTGAAAGATGGCTTAAAAGTGGCGATAAGCGGCAAATCATCAGAAAAGGATCGATCCTGCTGGTGGTCATGGCGATGCTTTTCTTGTGTTATACCGGAATATCGGCTGCAGCCTCATCGGAGCACGAGACCAAAGCAAAGGGATGGGCGGCGACGGATACATATAAGGTCATGAATTTTGCAGTGTTGGCCATTGGTCTGTTTCTTCTGTTAAAAAAGCCGGTATCCCAGGCATTGAGTTCCAGAATTAAAGGGATCAAAGATCAGCTCGACG
>Ga0316575_10000657_pt1 | contig 10232 bp, 9 predicted proteins | sample J5NA_FD_203072 | JGI IMG/M metagenome (GOLD analysis project Ga0316575, IMG submission 203072) | Rhizosphere microbial communities from salt marsh grasses in Alabama, United States - J5-7_050615r2r3 | ecosystem: Host-associated > Plants > Roots > Rhizosphere | place: USA: Alabama | collected...
CAGTCTGTCATTGGTATGAATGAGTTCGGCGTGAGAAAAGCGTATCGCCAGGGTTCCGAGCTTGCCGTTGCTGTCGGTGAGATCATGAACGATCCAGATTCTGGCCGGGGTACTGCGAAAGCGCGGCAGTATCTTTCCAATATAGGAGTGCTCGTTGCTGACCACGACGCGCCCGCGGTAGTCGGCGATAAATACGGCATCGATATTGGGGTCATGCACAACCTCATCAATGTACGGCTGCAGGTCGTCGTACTCTTCCGTCAGCAGACCGCTGCGACTCAGATTCCCAAGCAACCGCATCATCACGGCCTCGCTGAGACCGAGTTGCTTACGGGACTCGTTGAGTGAGTACCGCAGGGTGACGCTCAGCACCGTGGTCATCATCACCGCTTCGAGGACGAAGATGATCACCGCGATGCGGAATTTCAGGGAGTGTCGAATCATACGCAGGGGCGATGTGGCCATTGACGCATCCCCCGCTATTTCTCTCGCGCCAAGGTACGAACGACGTTGTAGGCGGAATTCGAAATGGGAACGAACGGGCTCAGTCGGCCGCGTGCCAGCATGGCCCGTCCATCTTCGGTCTTGGCCCAGCTGATGATCCGCTTGCGAATGGCGTCCCGTACGGTCTTGGGAACGCGCGGACTGATGGCAAACAGGGAGTGCGGAATCGAACGAGAGGCGGCGATGGTCTTCAGCTTGACCTTCATTTTGTGTTCAAAAAATCGCAGGGCGGGCGCGGCCGTGCCGCAGACATCGGCGCGGTGGATCAGGACCTGGCGCATGCAGGCGATATGGGACGGGTGGTAGGTGAGGGTTACCGCTTTCCCGGGAGTCAAACCGTTTTCCATCAGGTAGGCGCTCATCAGGCGACTGACCGCGGAGCGTTTCGGCGGCAAGGCGATCTTTTTGCCGCGCAGATCGGTCAAGGATTTCAGTGAGCTGTCCTCTCTGGTGACAAGGATGGCAGTCAGTTTCTCGCTGCGGGTCGCCAACGGCAGCCAGCCGTAGCGGTCGGCCATGTGGACGTAGTCGAATGGTTGTATGAACGCGATGTCGAAATCCTGTTTCTCCAGGTGGGTCGCAAAGCGTCGGTAGGTGGTGCTCGAGCGCAGGAGGATGTGGCGATGAATTGTCCGCCCGAGATCGGCGGCCATGGGCGCAAAAACCCTTTCCAGGTCCCTCGGCGGGAGATAGGGAAAGATGCCCAGGACAAGATCCCGCTGGGCCTGGGCAGGTTGCTGTGCGAACGCGAACAGGAGCAACAGGAAACACAGGCTTAGTCGATTCTTCATGAGGAGGAGGCTCGAGCTGTCGGGTGTCCGGCACGGACTGTATTCAGGACTGGGCCCCGTAGATTGTTTTTTGATGGCATACCGGCGTCTTCCCAAGCATAGCAGTTAGTCTGCTGGTGACAGCGCGGACAAATCTGCAAAATTACCGCTGACTGCGTGGGGTTTCGCGCAAGCAGTCGATCGGAAAAGCAGGGGAGTGAGCCTTCCGGGCCGCAGAGTTCGGCGAGGGGTCCTGCCATCCCAAAAAAAGGGCTGGCGAGGGTTGCCAGACGTATCGCTGCCGCTTGCACGTTCCGGGCGGCACTAGCGTGGACCGAAGATTCCACTGCCGATGCGTACCATGGTCGCCCCTTCAAGGATGGCTGGCTCCAGGTCCGTTGTCATGCCCATGGAAAGCTGATCGAAGTCAGTCAGACCGAAGCGTGCGCTCGTTGCATCGAGCAGCTCGCGCAGGGTGGAAAAACATCTCCGCAGTTCGATTTCCGTGCCGCCTCGTGGTCCGATGGTCATGAGTCCCCGAAGTCGAATGCCCGTGAGCTCCGCCTGCACGATCGATTCCACCAGCGGCGCGAGAGCCTTTGGAGAAACACCACCCTTTGCGGGGTCGGAGACTACGTTTACCTGGATCATGCAGTGCAATCCGGCGTTTCGATCTCCGCTTTGGTCGGACAGCTTGCGGGCCAGGGAGAGGGAATCTAGGGTGTGCAACCACCGGAAGCGACCGGGGATCAGTTTGGCCTTGTTTGATTGCAGGCGGCCGATGAAATGCCACACCAGTTCGTCATTGGCCAGATTGTCGATTTTTCCCAGCGCCTCCTGGAGGCGGTTTTCCCCGAAATCGCGCTGACCAGCCCGGGCCGCCTCGAGGATGAGATTTGCTGTATGGGTCTTGGAGACGGCAATCAGTCGAATGTCAGAGGGCTCACGGGCGGCAGCTCGGGCGGCAGCGGCGATGCGAGCGTGAACGCGTGCGAGATTCATCGCAATCCGCTCTGACTCCACGGTATGGGCGTGTTCAGGCATGGCGCACAGTCTACGACCGGGACGTCAAGTCGGCTAGGCGCGGAGTCCCGCCGGCTGCCGGAAGATCATCAACTTTCAGGGTCGGTACGAGATTCCGCTGGCCGGTTGCCTGCCGGTGAGGGGGAGGGAGATTTTGCGCTTGGGCGAACGGCGGCGGTTTTTTTGTCGTGACTGGCTTCAGCGAGACCGACCGTGTGCGAGGGCTCATTGCCCGCCCGCTCAGGGTTCTTGGGTCGGGTGGCGGGACTGGTTTGAAACTTCATGCGCGGACCGACGTAGCTGACAAGTTTATCCTTGCGAACTTGTGCGGCTGAACGGGGGCGGCGGGCAAGTCTGCGTCGATGACGGGGCGACACAGCGGCCGACGATTTCTTCGGCTTCGCCGCTGTTGTAGCCGCACCCAGATCGTCAGCCAGCATTCGATCCTGAATCTGCCGGACCGACCCCCCTTTGCCATGGGCCAGGGCGGTTTCCAGGGTCGACAGCTCCTTGCGTTGGCGGCCGACGCGTTGGTTCAGTTCATCGAGGGTGGACAGGAAATCCCCACTCAAGTCATCGTCGATGGAGTCATCTGCGGACTTGGGTAACTGGGTATAGCGGAAATCGAATTCATGGCTGTCGACGCCGGCAATGTGGGCAACGCGATCGCCAAGCGCATTGAGCCGCAGGATTTCCGCCTGCAGTTGGCCCATGCGCTGGGCCAGGGCATCAAGATGCGTCTGGGTATGGTTGCGTGCCTGCTCGATGACCGTCTGCTGCCTGCCCAGTTCCGCCCTTTGCTCGGCCAGACGGGCGAGGGCATCGCGGCGTCCGCCGCCATGAAGCAGACTTGCCGCCTGGAAAGCGAGCACACCGAAAAGTGTCGGCAGCGCGACGGCGGCCACCAGTAGCGCGATGATTTGTTTCTGCGTAAAGCTGGCAGAACGGCCATGCCGGTTGCCGCCGGGGACGAGGATAATATTCATACAATGTTATATAGTCTGAACGAAATGCGCCTTCCAGCATAGCAAGAGACTGTTAAGAACCGTGAAATTCCCGCGTCCGGTCACCGACTTTCTTTCTGGCCCCCTGGCCAAGCGGGCCGCCCAGCGACGTGCCGTCGAGACCCGTTTATCGCCGCTGTGGGCGCAGGCCGTAGGAGCCGACCTGGCGCGGCATAGTACGGCCGTGGGATTCGAGCAGGGCAGACTCACGGTCCATGTGGATGGCCCGGTGTGGGCCCATCGGTTGCGTTCGGAGCAGCGCGAATTGATGCGCCGCATGCAGGAGGTCTTGCCGGGACCGGTGCATGAGATTGCTGTGCGCGTCGTGCCGACGGAACCGGTCCCACCGCGGACACAGTTTACCGTGATGCGGGAAATGGCGCCGCGCTCGCGCGAACTGATCGATGCGGTGGCGGGAGAGATCGGGGATGACGCACTGCGGAAGGCCCTGCGCCGTCTGGCGGGCCATCGTAATTGAACTGCGCTACCATGAGTCTGACGAAGGTGTCTGCGGTCGCGAGACGGGGGGTATGGGGTATCACCCTGTTCCTGCCTCTGGTGGCGGCATTGACCACGGCTGGATGCGCAACACCTCCATACGTCAAGTTTGTACAGGGTTCGGGAAAGACCGTGACCGTTGCCGCCGTCGGCGACATCATGCTGGATGGCACGGCCCGCCCGGAGCTACAGAAGTACGGCTATGACTATCCATTCGCACGTACGCACGCGGTCTTGCGGGACGCGGATATTGCATTTGCCAATCTCGAAGGACCGTTGACGGATCGCGGGTCCCCGGTCCAGGGCAAGGAATATCTTTTTCGTTCACCGCCGAGGCTGGTTTCTGGGGCGCTTGCCCGCGCGGGCTTCGATGTAGTATCGCTCGCCAACAATCACACCATGGATTATGGTGCCGCCGGCCTGGCCCAGACGATCGGTGCCCTCGATCGTGTCGGGATTCGTCATGTGGGTGCCGGGGCGAACCTGGCAGCCGCGCGGCGGGCGGCCATCATCAAGGTTCGCGGGCAGCGCATTGCTTTCCTCGGGTACTCCCTCACATTTCCGGAGAGCTACTGGGCGGAAGCCGGTAAGCCGGGTACGGCTTTCGGGCACGAGGACCAGATCGTCGCCGACGTGCGCGCGGCGAGGGCAGTGAGTGATATCGTGATTGTGTCCTTCCACTGGGGCCGGGAGTCGAGCCGCACCTTGCGCCCCTATCAGGTGCAACTTGGACATGCGGCCATCGACGCGGGTGCCGCCCTGGTGATCGGTCATCATCCCCACGTATTGCAGGCGGTGGAGCGATACAAAGGGGGCGCCATCCTCTACAGCCTGGGCAATTTCGCTTTCGGATCCTATAGCCAGCTTGCAAAGACGTCTGTGATTGCTCTGGCGCGATTCCGCAATCACCACCTGGAGGCGCTCGATCTGGTGCCTATCAATGTCTACAACCCACAAGTGGTGTTTCAGCCGACACCTTTGCAGGGTGCAGCGGCCGACGCAGTGATCGCTGACGTGCGCGAGATGTCCGCGGTTCAGCATACGGATGTGGAAGACAGGCGCGGACTGGCTTCTGTTTCACTGGGCACCGCCGTTGCCGGCAGCTAGCTCATGATCAGGCCACTGGAACTCTTCATCGGGCTGCGGTACCTGCGCGCCCGTCGGCGCAATCATTTCGTGTCGTTCATCTCTGTTATGGCCACCGCCGGGATCGTTCTTGGTGTGGCGGCATTGATCATCGTGCTTTCGGTGATGAACGGGTTCGGACAGGAACTGCGTGCCCGGATTCTCGGTGCGGTGTCCCATGTCACCATCACCGCCGCCCACGGACCACTGAAGGATTGGCAGGGCGTGTACGCGCGCGTTGCCGGTTTACCTCATGTTGTCGCCGGGGCTCCTTATGTGGAAGGGCAGGGGCTGCTGTCCGTTTCCGGCGCCAGCCGTCCGGTTCTGATACGGGGTATCGATCCGGCCGATTCTGCACGGGTTTCGACTTTTCATTCTCACATGCGTGACGGGTCCCTGAATGCATTGCGTCCTGGACGTTTCGGAGTGGTACTGGGTTCGGAACTGGCCTGGCGTCTGGGCGTGAGCGTCGGCTCGCGCGTAGATCTGTTGTCCTCGCGCCTCATGGTTACTCCGGCAGGAATCCTGCCGCGGTCCAAAACCCTGAAGGTCGCTGGAATCTACGAACTGGGGGTCAGCGAATACGATAGCAATCTCGCCCTGCTCAATCTGGACGATGCATCGCGCATCTTCCTGTCCCATGACGGGGTGTCCGGTATACGCCTGGAGCTGGACAATCTGTTCGCGGCGCCCTCGGTGCGCCAGCGGATTGCCGGTATTCTGGGAAAGAATTTCCGCGTCGTGGATTGGACCCAGCAGCATGTAAATTTCTTTCGTGCCCTGCGCATCGAAAAGATTGCCATGTTTGTGATCATGATGCTGGTGGTCGCGGTAGCGGCATTCAATATTGTTTCCATGCTGACGATGATGGTCACCGACAAGGAAAGTGACATCGCCATCCTTCGCACCCTGGGCCTGAGTCCACGCAGCGTGATGGCGGTGTTTATGATAAACGGTTCGCTGCTCGGGATCGTCGGGACCCTGGTCGGTGTGGCGAGCGGGGTATTGCTGGCACTGCACATCCAGGCCGTGGTCCACTTTTTCGAGATGCAGCTGGGTGCACATCTGTTTAGTCAGAATGTCTACTACTACACGGCATTGGTGGGCGACGTGCATTCGGCGGACGTCCTTGCCATTGCCTTGGCCTCCCTGGCGGTGGCGATCCTGGCAACCGTCTATCCGGCGCGACGAGCGGCCTTATTGCAGCCATCCGAGGCGCTCCGTTACGAATGATTGCAGCCGTTCTGTTTGCGGTTGGCCTGTGTTTTAATCGGCCGTCATGATTCGCCCTCTCGAAGTCTTTGTTGGTCTTCGCTATACACGCGCTCGCCGGCGAAGCCATTTCGTTTCCTTTATCTCACTGATGGCTTCCCTGGGCATTGTGCTGGGGGTCGCCGCACTGATCACGGTGCTGTCCGTGATGAACGGGTTCGGCAAGGAGCTCCGCACACGCATCATGGGCGTGGTTTCGCACATTACGATTACGGAGATGCCTTCGGACCTGCATCATTGGCGCGCAGTAGCTGCGCAGGTGGGGAAACAACGGAATGTCGTGGCCACCGCGCCTTTTATTAATGGTGAGGGCATGATCCTGCACGGACAGACGGCGGAAGGAGTGGTGGTCCGCGGGGTCGTGCCGGAAGAGGAAAAGCGGGTCTCGGATCTGGCACAGCACATGCGCACGGGCGCGCTCTCCGATCTGCGTGCCGGTTCACACAATATCGTTCTCGGGGCAACGTTGGCGCGAAAACTCGGGGTGCAACGTGGGGATCATCTGGTGCTTATTGTACCGCGGGATAGCGCGCACGAGGCGCCCCCACGGCTGCAACGATTTACCGTGAGTGGGACCTTCTTTCTCGGCATGTATCAGTACGATCATGCCCTGGTGCTGATGAATCTTGCCGATGCAGCCGGACTGTACGGAATGGGATCCGCCGTGAGCGGTCTGCGTGTGCGTTTGGACAATCCCGATCTCGCCCCGGCCGTCGGGCAGGAACTGGCGTCGGTGCTGGGGCAGGACTATGTCGCTAGCGACTGGACGGAACAGCATCGTAATTTCTTCATCGCCCTCCATGATCAGAAACGGATCCTTTTTCTGGTTATGACTCTGATCGTAGCCGTCGCTGCCTTCAACATGGTCTCGATCCTGGTAATGCTGGTGACGGACAAGCGGGCGGACATTGCCATCCTGCGCACTCTGGGCATGCGTCCCGCCGGAATCATGGCGATCTTCATTGTGCAAGGCTCCGTCATTGCCGCGACCGGAACCCTGGCTGGCGTGATTAGCGGCGTCCTGCTGTCCTGGAATATCGAATCCATCGTCCACTGGATTGAACGGATCTTCGGGTTCCACTTTTTGGCCGCCAACATCTATCCGATAACCGACTTGCCGGGCGCCGTGCACTGGAGAGATGTCGCAATCATCGCCGGCATCAGTGCCGCGTTGGGCGTATTGGCGACGATCTATCCGGCGTGGCGTGCGGCACGGGTACAACCTGCGGAGGCTTTGCGCTACGAATGAGTGAGCAACCGGTGGTACAGGCAACAGGTCTGCGTAAGGTATTCGATGAGGGCCGGCTGAGCGTTGAGGTGCTCAAGGGGGTCTATCTTCGGGTGGCACCCGGGGAACAGGTGGCTATCGTAGGCGCGTCGGGTAGCGGCAAGAGCACCCTTTTGCACCTGCTCGGGGGGCTTGATCGTCCATCGGCCGGGTCCGTGGAACTGGATGGGCAGAACCTGCAGAAACTAAGCGAACGTGGCCGTGGAGAGCTGCGCAACCGAACCTTGGGTTTCATCTATCAGTTCCATCACCTGTTGCCGGAGTTTACCGCCCTGGAGAACGTGGCCATGCCGTTGTGGATCGGTCGCTTGCCGACGGAGGAGGCGGTGCGGCGGGCAAGCGAAATGCTTGCACGCGTGGGTCTGGAGGACCGACTGCAACACAAGCCCGGAGAGCTATCGGGTGGTGAGCGTCAGCGGGTCGCCGTCGCCCGGGCCATGGTGACCAAACCGCTTTGTGTGCTCGCGGACGAGCCCACCGGAAATCTCGACCGGCACACGGCGGAGAATGTCTATGAATTGATGCTGGAGCTGAATCGTGAGACGGGAACAAGCTTCGTGATCGTCACCCATGACCTGACCCTCGCTGCGCAGATGGATCGGGTCTTAACCCTGGAAGACGGTGTCCTCAAGCAGGTCGAGGCTCATGAAACCGGATCGTGAGGCTGGCGCCGCTGCTTGCGGCGCTGCCAGTTGCGGGCCACATGCCAACGCCAGAAGGTGCGCATGGACACGTATCCAAGCAGGGAGGCAATCCCGCCGACCACCACGCAGCCGAGGAGAAACGGCTGCCAGATGTCGAGTAGCCCGCTTCCCAGCCACGCCCACGATAATTCAAAGTGGAATGGCTTGGGCGGGAGACGCAGGATCCAGGTGCCGACCTTGTAACAGAAATAGAAAATCGGCGGCATCGTAACCGGATTGCTCACCCAGACCAGTGCGACCGATATCGGTAGATTGGCGCGGAAAAGGATCGCCAACATCGCCGCCGGGATCATCTGGAACGGCATCGGGATGAATCCCCAGAACAACCCGATGGCGAAGGCGGTGGAGACGGAGTGACGATTCAGATGCCAGAGATTGGCATCGTGCAGCAGGGTGCCGAAGATCCGCAAATTGCGATGATTGCGGATCGTCTCCGGGTCCGGCATGTACCGTTTGATTAGTCTGCGTGGCATGTGGCAAGGACTTCCGAATCGTACGACGCCGGGACTGCAAACGGGCGGGCGTCATGATCACCGGAGCGACGCCGGGGAACGCGCGCTAGTGTATAGTGTCACCGAAAAAAGCACTAGCGCCGGCAAGGAGGCCGCCTATCGCTACCCTCGCGCTCGCATTTCTTGCGGGAATTCTCGTCATCCAGCGGTTTGCGGAGTTGCCTTCGGCGCTCTGGCTGCTGCTGGTGCCGCCAGTATTCGCTCTTGCCCTGTGGCGTCGCGGAGCGTCGGTACTGGTGCTCGCGTTCATGCTCGGCGCTTCCTGGGCGGGGGTTCGAGCGGCCTGGGTTCTTGACGATACGCTGCCGCGGGTCCTGGAAGGGCGCGATCTGATCCTGACCGGCCGGATCGATTCGATTCCCCGACCCCTTGGCTACGGACAGCGGTTCGACTTCCGTGTGGAGTCGGCGCGCGCAGGTTCCATGCCCGTAGCGATTCCCGGTTACATCCGTTTACGGGCTGGCCCGCGCCTTCCGGTTCGCGTCGGTCAGCGTTGGCGGTTTGTCGCGCGGCTGAAACGGCCACATGGCTACGAGAACCCCGGGGGGTTTGACTACGAGGCCTATTTGTTCGAACACCGGATCCGTGCGCGTGGATACGTGCGCGATGCCAGTCTTCTCGGTCCTTCGTCTCCGCGCTATGTGCTTGCCCGCTTGCGCGCGCACCTCGCGACGCGCGTCGCTGCGCTGGCGGGTTCCGGTAACAACTCCGGGGTGTTCACGGCACTGGTCACCGGCGAGCGCGGGGCAATTCCGCCGCAACAATGGCAGCTGTTTCGCGCCACCGGCACCAGCCATCTTGTGGCCATCTCCGGCTTGCACATCGGTCTGGTTTCGGGGCTGGTATTCGCGCTGGTTTCCTGGGTCTGGCGACGCACCCTGTTGCCGTTGACCCTGTGGCCGGCACCGCGGGTGGCGGCGATGGCGGCCTGGGGGGCAGCGGCGGGGTATGCCTTGCTTGCCGGTTGGTCCTTGCCGACACAACGCGCAGTGATCATGTTGTCCATCGTTCTTGGGGGCATCGCCCTGGGGCGCCGTTATCGGCCGGGCGCGATTCTCTCCGGTGCCTTGCTGGCGGTACTCGTCTGGGATCCGCTATCTGTGCTGGCGGCGGGTTTCTGGCTGTCCTTCGCCGCCGTGGCCGCGATCTACCTCTTGGTTTACGGGCACGGCGTGCGCAGACGCTTCGCCCTGGTACGGATGCAGGGAGCAATCACGCTGGTGCTCGCCCCCTTGGGTCTGATCTGGTTTCAGCAATTGTCCCTGAGCGCTCCCCTGGCGAATCTGGTGGCCGTACCGCTGTTTGCTACGGTCGTCGTGCCGGCGACACTGTTGTCGGTGCTGCTCGATGCGTTTGGATTGCACGGGCTCGCATTCCATCTGTTCGCCGCAGATTCCTGGTGCCTGGATTGCCTGTGGTCTGGCCTGGCAGTACTTGCCCGCCTGCCGATGTGGACCCGCGGCAGCCCGGGGCTTGTGACTACTATGAGCGCCTCGCTCGGCGTCCTTCTCTTGCTGATGCCTCGTGGCTTG